>Ga0209386_1000015_pt1 | contig 104842 bp, 82 predicted proteins | sample NGEPertwo_FD_184510 | JGI IMG/M metagenome (GOLD analysis project Ga0209386, IMG submission 184510) | Arctic peat soil microbial communities from the Barrow Environmental Observatory site, Barrow, Alaska, USA - NGEE Permafrost154B-two... | ecosystem: Environmental > Terrestrial > Soil >...
TTGGTTCCTTTGTATTGAGGTTAACTGTTTATTTTTCATCGCAAATCAAAAGTATTAGTTTAACCTTACCATAGGAAGCTTTCGGGCTTCCTATTCTACTTTTGTTGCATTTGTTATACCAATGACTCCTTGCTTGTTGATTTCGAGAATAACTTTCTTAACGCTTTGCTAAAAGTTATTTCCCGACTTCAACAACACTTAATCATCAGCATTCTATAAATCTATCATATTAAAAATTCGCAGTTACTAATTGAATTTCCGATGAACTAATGGCGCATTTATTTTTTTAGAACCACTAAATCCCCTGAAGGAGACTTTCTTAATCTACAAGCGTTTTCGATGCTTGCAGTATAAACCCCTTAATGGGTTTGGGGTGAAAAACACGACAATAAATAGTTCTGTCTGCTTAAGTTCCATTTTACATTAGTCATTCCATATCACTCAATATTTTTTTTCAATAGTCTCTTCCATGTTACTTAAAGTGAATTATAACTTAAGTGTATGAAAGTTGGTAAAATACTATTTTTTTTTTGAAAGCCCATTTTTAAAAAACAGATCAGGATACAATGACTTTAGCAACACATTAATTCACAATTATTCACATACAGTCAGGAAATTTCATTTTTCTTTTATTGTGTTACTAAAAAATGTACTACAGCCATAAAATAGGATTCGAAGAAGAATCAATTACAAAAATACTACCCCATAAATGGCGGAATCATACCCGTCTAACCATTCTCTACCTTTATTCTATCGCACAGGGAATTTTTATAACTATTTTTGGTCAGTTTTTCAAAGTACTAATCTCTTTTAAATTCTCAATAATGAATGGAATCCATTTTTTAAAAACTCTTAAAATAAGAATGAGAATTATTCTATTTCTGTTTCTTTTTGGTTATGCATGCTCAAAAGAGAAAATACAACCTCAACAAACAATAGTACAGGTGTCAACAATTGACGCACTGCTACAGGGCGTTTACGACGGGAATACAAGCTTGAATGAACTTGCAGAAAATGGGGATTTTGGTATTGGAACGATTAATGCACTTGATGGGGAAATGCTGCTTCTGGATGGAAGCTTTTATCAGATTAAAGCGGATGGAAAAATATACAAACCTAAGGGGACAACTAAAACTCCTTTTGCTACGGTAACATTTTTCAAGCCTGAAATTAGCTCAACTGTTTCATTGATGACTTATAGCGAACTAAAATCGACAATCGACAGTTTAATGACCAGTTCCAATTTATTTTATGCAATCCAGCTACACGGTACATTTAATTCAATAAAAACAAGGAGTGTTCCTGCTCAAAAAGAACCATACAGACCATTGGTTGAAGTGACTGCAAACCAACCCGAATTTGAAGCTCAATCGGTAAGTGGAACACTTAGCGGATTTTATTGTCCTCCATTTGTAAGCGGAATTAATGTACCAGGTTACCACCTGCATTTCCTATCGGATAGTAAAGATTTTGGCGGTCACGTGCTGGAGTTTGAATTGGCCGATGGAGTTTTATCTCTTGACCAAATAAATAATTTCAGACTAATCCTTCCTGAAGAGGGCGGCTTCCTGGAATCTAACCTTAGCGGAGATTTATCGGAAGATCTGGAAAATGTCGAAGGATCATAACCTGTTTAACCAATTGGGTTCATAAAATAGTAGGCAAGTATTGTTTATTATAATTATTCAGGGCAGATTAAGCACCTGATTTTTTCCCAGCAGTGTTTTTCTTAAGGCCATGTAATCAACATCCTGCACCGCAATTCCGTCGTCAATGGCTTTACAGGGTGCAACAGTGGCCGATTGACCTAAAATCATAAATACAGGTTCCATCCGAATGGAGCCGTAAGCAACGTGGCTTGATGACACACAAACCGGCACCAGCAATACTTTTTTGTCTGTAACAAGTCTGGATTAAAGATTCTCATAGTCGATTTTTTGAACATCAACAACATATAATCATCAGCATTCTATAAATCTATCATATTAAAAATTCGCAGTTACTAATTGAATTTCCGCAACAGTGTTTTTCTTAACATCGAATAATCAATATCCTGCACAGCAGTTTCGTCATCAATGGCCTTACAGGCAGCAGCAGCTGCCGAAGTTCCAGTATAAATAATAACATCGGCTTGTTGCTCTGAAGTATTATTAGTACAGGAGAAAAGGGCCAGCAAAAAGGCAAAAGAAATAAAAAAGAGCTTTTTCATGGTTATGGGTTAGGTATTTTTTTATCAAAAAAAATCATTGCATTAGCCAGATAAATTATCTTTCCTCAAACTTTTTCATGATCATCGGCGCAGTAATATTTTGCCCGCTCACATCATCCGGATGCAGGCCATCAGGAATAGCTTTGAAAAACTAAAATAGTTTGAAATATTTAAACACCCCACTGCTTGTGCCTGCAGCGGGGTGTTTTATTTACAGAGATTTTGTCTTTATTCTTTTTTCATGACATTAAGCTTCACTTCAGTAATACAAGATATTTTATTATCCTGATTGCCGTACAAAATCAACCTCAGGTCAGAAGAAGGGGAACCTTTAAAAGTATAGGTTTCAGTCGCTAAAGTTCCATTACTTTCTCCGGTAAAAACAGGCATAAATTGTCCGCCACCACCCGAAAGCTGTATTTCAAACGCGTATTTTTTCCCATTCTCGTTTTCCCAACAAATGCTTATTTCTTCAGGAATAGCACCTTCTTTTAATTCAAAGTCAATGTATGCGCCCTTTTCATAAGCTCGCCAGAAAGTATTTTCATCACCATCAAATATATTGTTTATATTTTCCTTATTTTCAGATGGATGCACAAAAGAAGATAGCGAAAGATTTTCTTTATCCCGGATATCAGCAGAACCACTCCTAACAACACGAAGTTCTTTTTCCAATTTCACATCTTCAGAAGAAGCTGCAGCCATTATCTTGAACGTACCCGGCTCAACTGTATATTCCATGTTTATATCTAACAGAGACAAGTCCTCTGGCTTCAAAACAAAAATTACTTCTTTTTCTTCACCAGGTTCCAGATGAACCCGTTCAAACCCCCTGAGTGCTTTTTCGTAAATTGTGACAGAACTCACTAAATCTCTCAGGTAAAGCTGCACCACTTCATCACCTCCCCTTTTACCTGTATTTTTCAGCATAAACGAAACGGTAGTGTTTTGATCAGGGGTAATTACATCAGGAGTTATTTTCATATCACGGTAAGCAAAAGTTGTATAGCTTAAGCCATAGCCAAAAGGGAATAAAGCCCCGTTTACCCGGGCTCGTGTGCCATCCGGGCCATTTTGCCCCCAAGCATCAATCTGCGCTCCTGGTTTACTTGGAAAATTAAACGGGATTTGACCAACTGTTTTGGGAATCGTCACAGTTAATTTTCCACCGGGGTTGTAATCGCCAAACAAAACATCAGCAATCGCTCTGCCACCTTTTGCCCCCGGATAGAATGCCTGAATAATACCGGGGATGTACTTCACCGGCCAATTAATGGTGAGTGGACGGCCGCTGATTACAACAAGAATTACCGGTTTCCCAGTTTCAAAAACCGCCCTGATCAGGTCATTCTGCTTCCCAGGCAGCTCAAGGTTTGTTCGTGATTTATTCTCTCCACAGGTCCGTTGAGAGCCCCCAACAACGATAACAGCTACATCGGCACTTTTCGCGGCACTAACCGCTTTCTCAATATCTGTTTTTTCTTTGGCAGTTAAGGGAGAAGGTAGTAATTCACTGTCTGGCCAGTCAGCATCAACCAGGTCACATCCTTTTTCATAAACCACCTCCAGATTTTTTTCCGCTTTTTCCCTAATCCCATCAAGCACAGTTGAAACTTCAACCGCGAGAGGGCCATAATGAGTAAGCGCATAACTTCCATCGTTCGCATTTGGCCCAATAACGGCAATTTTATGAAGGTTTTTTATATCGAGGGGAAGCAGTTGCCCTTCATTCTTCAATAATACAATAGATTCCATGGAAGCTTGCAAAGCGATTTGCTGGTTGGCTTCGGAATTGACAATTTCATCGGCCTTTTCTACATTTTCAACATATGGCTTATCAAAAAGGCCAATCATGAACTTTACCCGCAAAATATCCCGGACACGGGAATTTATCAATTCTTCAGAAACGATGCCTTCACTGACCAGTTCCCTTAACGGTTCAATAAAAGACTCTGGCGAACGAAATGTACACCGTACATTTAAACCGGCTTCAACAGATTGCCTGACAGCATCTTTATAATCTTTTGCCGTATGATGTTTACTATATAAATAGAGTACCGCGTCGCTATCTGAAACTACATAACCCTTAAACCCAAAACGTTGCCGCAAAACCTGGGTCAGGTAATAATAACTACCCTGTATCGGAATACCGTCGTAATCATTGTACGAACTCATAATGCCGAGCAAACCGGCCTCCCCGATAACCCTCTTGTAAGGATAGAGATGAATTAGTTCTGCTTCGCGTGGTGCAACCTGCGGATCAACCCGGGACAAACCTTCCCTGGCTCCTTTATTGTTACTGTAAATGGCATAATGTTTCGCGGTAGAAGCAACCTGGTAATCGGTCTGGAGTCCCCTGGTCATGGCTATTCCCAACTCTGCAACCAAAAAAGGCGACTCACCGTAAACTTCCTCCATTCTCCCCCAGCGCTGATCGCGAGCCACATCCAGAATTGGGGAATATACATTGGTATAACCTAAAATTCTTGCTTCCCTGCCGGTAATGTAACCAACCTGCCGAATTAGTTCCTTGTTCCAGGTTTGCCCTAAAGCCAGCGGAGTCGGGAAATTCGTGGCTATGTAATTCTCGATTCCCCGGATACCTTCATTTGTAAAGTCAACAGGAATACCCAGACGTGTTTTTTCAACAAAAAAACGTTGAGTTTCATTCAAGGCCCAGGCATGTTTTGAAGCAGGCCAGCACAACTCACAGTCCATCGGAGGACGCCCCCACCCCTGGAACCCGTTTAAATGTTCATCAATAACCCCTATCCCATCTTTCCAAATCTCATTTTTCCATCCAGGAGTGGGAAGTGAATCTTTCAAAACCCGTTTGTATCCATAAAGGGTTGCCATCTGGCAGGATTTTTCGTCCATGGTCATCCTGGACAATAAATCATTTATCCTCTCGTCAATCGAGGCAGCCTTATCTTCATAAACATCTTTCTTCCCATTCTTATTCAAATCAATCCATCCGGAATGATAAATACCATTACCTGAACCTTTTTTCTCTGAAGATACCGGGGAAAAAGATATCGACAACAAACTGACTACTATAATGACATTCAATTGTTTTCTCATTGAATAATAATAAATATAATTATTAACTGAATTTTACGGCCAGGTTCAACAACCAGCGGTATTATAATGAACTATGTATCAAAAACGAAAATTGCAAAATCGGATCGATGAAAAAATTCTATTATTCATTATTTTAGGTTTCGTTGGGGTTGGAAATAATTAGTTGGCTAAAATCGAAATATATGATTTATCGTTTCACTTGCAATACTTGTTTGTCTGTAACAAGTATTGATTTAAGATTCTCATAGTCGATTTTCTGAACCTCAACACCCTTATCGATTGCCATGCAGGCTGCTGTTGCAGCAGATTGTCCCAAGACCATAAACACAGGTTCCATGCGAATAGAGCCAAAAGCGATATGAGTAGCGCTCATACAAACAGGCACGAGCAAATTGGTGCATTCTTCCTTCTTCGGAACAATCGAACGATAACTAATCGGGAAAGGAGATTTAACATGAGCTTCAACATTACCTTCGTTTTTGACGAATCCTTCAGGAGTAACGTAACGCTTTACATGGTGAGAGTCCATGCCATATGCCGCCAAACCAACCGGATCATCCACGACATCAATTCCTTCGCAGTTTTTCTGAGTCATCACATAGTCGCTGATCATACGACGCGCCTCACGAACATACAACTGTTGTTGCCAGCCATCCTTCCGTTCAAATTCGTCTTTGCAGGTTCCCCAGCGCGAAACCTCCTTGCGAACCGGTTCCGGAATACGGGGATTATTGGCCAGAGTCCACATCAGACCTTGTTGATAATTGCGGTGAGCTTCTGCTATTTTTTCCCGCTCGCCATACGATGCATCAGGATAGTTGTAGTTTTGCCCTATAAAATCTGTTGAAAAACCGCGTCCGTTATTGGTATCTGTTTTCCGGTTCGGCATTTCTGAATTGATCCAGGGAATGGCTTTCTCTCCGGCTTCAAAATTCCGGAGTAATAATTCATAATTTAACTCTTTATAGTCATCAGGTTTTAAAAATGGGATACGATTCTCAGGACTGTCGGTCAGGCACATACGGAAACAATAGGCTTGTATTCCTTTGTCGCCAGTTCCCTGCACTCCGGAACCATTTGATGAAATGCACGGCAAAAGGCCACTGTTTGGATCTCCTTTTATTTCATAAGGATCGACGCCATTCACAAAATTATGGTTCGCTGCATTTTTCGAATAACCGTCTAAAATTGTTTCAGCCTCATCAGTCCACTGAATTCCATCGAGTGTTTCTCCATACTGATTGTTTGCTTCACGTCCAATGGTATATGACACACCTGATGCTGCCATCAGATCGCCTTCGTATGTGGCATCGACAAACATGTGCCCCGCATATTTTTCGCTGCTTTCCATGGTAATGGAGATGATCTTATTTCCTTTTTTTTCCACTCCGGTTTCCCGGTCTAAGCGCTGATTAAATACCAGCTTTACTTTTTCTTTCTCAAGCATTTCCTGAAAAACATTGAGCGCAGCCGATGGCTCGAAAGTCCACATGGTTGCTTCAGTATCTTCGGTTCGGGTTTGTCCGCCATCCTTATATTCCTGCGGTTTCTGCCACTTCCAGTTTTTAGGATTATTATAATACATCCGAATATTGTGGTAAAACTCACGGGAGATTCCTCCAATTGCATCTTTATTTCCGATATCCGTTTGACCGAGACCTCCGGTTGTTAAGCCGCCAATCCGGCTGGTTGGTTCAATTAAAACAACCGATTTCCCCATACGACTGGCTTGTAAAGCCGCTGAAATTCCTGATGAAGTTCCTCCGTAAATAACAATATCAAAATGGGATTGAGCTTTTGCATGGTTATTTTCTGAAATAGAAAAGAGGAGAGATAGTAAAACGATAATTAATATTGTTTTCGTTGAAATCATTGGATTTTATTGTTTTATGAAAGAATGGAATACGCTTGATTTAGAGGTGAATCTGTGGAGATATAAGAATTTTGCAGAAGAGGATAAAATAGGATTAGGCAAAAAAAAGGTTCCCCAGGTTTCCCCGGAGAACCTCAATCAAAGTATACTATTCGCCGTATCCGGGATTTTGCACCATTTCTGGATTTGTGTCCATTTCAATATAAGGAATCGGCCATAAATAATCACGATTTTTATCGAACGTACGAATTTCAACCACACGCATTTTGAAGTCTGAAGATTCTCCTTGTTGAGCAATAGGGATATTTGTGTAAGAAGCAGTACCCACTTCATCGACAACTGGTGCTATTGATGGATATGACTTTTTCATTCTTCCAAGTACTGGGAGATTCATAACATCTTCTGCAATTTCCCAGCGACGGATATCAAATAAACGAAAACCTTCTCCTGACAGTTCGTATTTGCGTTCGCGACGTACAGCATTTCTCAGTTCATTCTGATCAGTAGTGGTAATTGGTGGCATATTAACCGATGGACGTTGGCGAACTTTATTAATGGCATCCAATACCGATTGGTCAATAGTTCCTGATTCAATTTTTGCTTCTGCGTAATTCAAAAGAACCTCTGCATATCTTATAACGATAGTGTTCAATTCACTTTCTTTTATTGCCAAACGATCAAGATTATCGGCATATTTTCGCCAACATATTCCGGTAAATGTAGCATAGGCATGTGTTGCTTCCAGGTTCCCAACCCTTTTTGCCGGATTCAGGTTGTAGTTCCAGCACATAACACTGTCGCCGTGAGTTTCAAATTGAAAGCCAAGGAATGTTGAGCCAGAAACAGCCAATGTAAAACCTAATCTTGGGTCACGATTTACATAGGGATGCTGGGGATCGAACAAAGGCGATTCATCTATCTGTTTACCATCAGTACATTCCCAGGAATCAGCCAGTTGGTATGCTGGTTTTTTGTTGGTATATGCCTTTGCATTTCTACTTCCAAACGAACGGAATAATGTATGTGTTGCGGTTCCTTTCAGATACTGTATCGAAAAGATGATTTCTTTTGAACTTTGCCCCGCATACTGAAACAGATCCATATAGCTGCTATTTAGTGAATATTCCGTTCCTTCAAGCGCCATTACCTTTTGTGCTGAACTAGCAGCTACATCCCATTTTTGATTGTATAAAGCAACTCTTGAAGCCAATGCCCATGCAGCTCCTTTTGAAGCTTTTCCTAAAGTTGGTTTGTTTTGCTGAGGTAAATATTCGGCACACTGATCTAATTCCGTAAGGATAAAACTAACAACCTCTTCCTTGGTATTACGAGACATTTGTGCTTCAGAAAGAGTTAACGGAATCGTCACCAAAGGGACACCACCATATAATTCAACCAGATAACTGTAATAAAGTGCCCGAAGAAACCGAACTTCTGATTCGCTCTGTTTGTAAAAAGCATCGGGAATCACGCTTTTACCGCGTTCCATGTTTGCAAGTACATAATTGCATTTTGCAATTCCGGCATACATATTAGTCCAGAAACTAACAACAGTGCCATTTTGCGAATCCTGTGCCCCTCTGCCAATCGCCTGAAGCGATGATCCGTTGCGATCAAATCCAAGATCTGTCATTTGATCAAAACACATAAAAAATGGCATCTCCTCAACTTGATACCACAATTGAGAGTAACAGCCAGCCACTGCCATTTTTAATTCTGTTTCATTCGACAGAAAAGTAACATCCGATGGATTGTTCAAAGGATATCGGTTCAGATAATCTTCACATCCCATTAACGATAATGAGAAGACAATAATGATCAGTTTTATATGTAGTTTCATTTTTGTGTGTTTTTTAGAATTTGACATCCAGTCCTAAACTATAAGTTTTCATCTGAGGATAATATCCTCCATTACCCGAAGGAGCTTCCACATCGTAACCATCCCAGAAATTTTCAAGAGTCAGCAAATTTTGACCACTAAAATAGAGGCGCAATTGCTGTGCTTTAATTTTCTTCATTATCCGTTTTGGAAATGTGTAGCCAATTTGTATGTTTTTCATTCTCACATAGGAGGCATCACGCATCCAGAAACTGGAGGTCTGTTCGTTATTGGTTTCATTAAAAGCGAAACGAGGGAAGGTTGCATCACGATTATCTGGAGTCCATCGATCTTTGTGCTGTTCCTGAACAGTTCCTCCCGTTAAGAATGGCATTATTCCCTGATCACGGATCAACCCATCAGCTTTTCCGACACCTTGTAAAAAAAAGGAAAAATCAACATTTTTGTATTTAGCGTTGAAAGTGAAACCAAAAGTATATCGCGGTAGTGTTTGACCAATAATGGTATAATCGTTTGAGTTAATGATTGAGTCATTATTCATGTCAATATACTTGATGTCACCAGGAGCAATGCTTCCAAACTGCTTAGCGTATTTATAGATGCCAGCTTCATCAAAGTCTTCCTCTGTAATAAAACCATCAGCCTTCAGCCCAAATAGAGAATACATAGGGTAACCTTCGTGATTGACGGTCAATCCTGTTTTATTAACTCCCCTCAAATCAAGAACTTTATTTCTAACATCCGAAATATTTATGCCAATTTCGTATTTGAATTCATGATCCCAATCGGAGTAATTAATTCCTAAATCCCATCCCTTGTTTTCTACCACTCCAGCATTTTGTGCGGGGGGATTCATCCCAATGATTTTGGGAATATCCAAAGGAAGCAAAATATCGTCCGTTTTTTTGTAATAATAATCTACCGTTACATTGAGTTTATTCAGCAAAGTTACATCAATACCAATATTTGATGATGTGGTTGTCTCCCAAGAGATTTCGGTGTTTGCCAGATCAGTAATTGCGGCACCACTAACAACTTGCTTATCGAAAACATATTGAAGTCCTAGATTTACATCGGAAGAAAACGGATAATTCCCTATGTTCTGATTTCCAAGCTTACCCCATGAAGCTCGCAGCTTTAAGTTGCTGACCTTATCTTTCAGACTAGCAAAAAATGGTTCTTCGGAGATCCGCCATCCCGCAGAAAAAGATGGAAACATTCCCCATTTCCGACCTTTCACAAAACGAGAAGAACCATCGGCACGGAAATTCCCTTCGAGTAAATATCTATCCATATATGAATAATTTAAACGACCAAAGAAAGATTGCAGAGCCCATTCAGATGCAGATCCATAAGACTTTTGATTTTCTTCACCTCCTGAATTGAGTACCGGATAATCCGGAAAAGCAAAATTTTCACGATAGCCACTAAGCGCATCATAACGATAGTCTTCCTGCTGATAACCGGCCATCGCCTTTATCGCATGTTTCCCAAATGTTTTATCAAAAGTGAACGTACTTCGGATATTATTTGTCAGATTTCGACTGTTTGAGGCATTTAAAGTACTCTTCTGGGGAGCCAGATAACTTGAAGATCCATCCCAGCGATATGTTTGAATTGCTTTTTTGAATGACGAGCTGCTTGATTGCCAGTAATTTGGAGAATATGCAACATCAGCATATAACCATTTGAAAGGTTGATATTTCAGAATCAAATTCAAAGTTACTGAAGGAGCCTCATCTTTATGTATACCTCCATCTTGTGTAAAAGCAATTGGATTGTCTCCGTTCCATCCTTCTCCCCATGAGCCATTAGACAGAACTCCTGCCTGATTGGCAGGAATCCTTCCTGCCCAATGGATTGCTGCGCCGGTTCCACGTGAAGGTTCTATCAGCTTAGATTGCTTGATATGTGCATCAATTTGAGTAGAAAAAGATTTTGTTAGCTGAATATCAGTATTTATCCGTATGGTATATCGTTCGTAAGAGGTATTAGATATAATCCCGTTTTGATCCAAATAACCCATTGATACAGCTATTTTTGCTTTTTCAGTGCCTCCCATCAAGGTTAAAAAATGGCTCTGCATAAATCCATTGTTATTTAAGACCTTATCATACCAATCAGTATCTGGATATTTATCAGGATTAGTCGCCATATTTTCGCGGTATTCCTGAATATAAGCCTCAGAGTAAAGCGGTGATTTTCCAGTATTTACATAAGCCTCATTAGTTAATGTCATATGATCAATAGCACCCACCATGTCAGGCAAATTAGTAGGCCTCTGGTATCCAATATATGAATTATATGATACAGACATTTTTCCAAATTCAGCTCGTTTGGTTGTAACCAATATAACACCATTTGCCGCCCTTGAACCATAAATTGAAGATGATGCAGCATCTTTCAAAACAGAAACTGATTCAATCATTGATGGATCAATATTGTTGAGTCCCATTTCGACTCCATCAACAAGAATCAATGGATTATTATCTCCTAATGTCGTTTTACCGCGAATACTAATAGTACCTCCATCGTGTCCGGGTTGCCCAGAACGTTGAGTAACAACCACGCCGGGAGCAACACCCTGCAGTATCATTGACGATTGGGCAACCTGTCTTCGTGCAAGAGTTTCTCCATCTAATGAAGTAATTGAACCTGTTAGATTTACCTTTTTCTGAATTCCATAGCCAACAACAACTACTTCATCAACTCCAATAGTTCTATCTTCCAGAATAACATCAACTGAGTTTCTTCCGCTTACATTAATCTCATTCTTTTTCATTCCAACAAAAGAAAAGACGAGACTACAATCAGAAGGCACGCTAGGTAAATTGTATTTTCCGTTAGTGTCGGTAATGGTTCCGATAGTGGTACCTTTAATAACAACTGAAACTCCGGGTAAAGAAGTACCAGACGAATCAGTTACTTTACCTGTTACCGATTTTTGTTGCTGAACTCCATTATTCTGCAGCTCTGCAGCTTTTATAATGATATTATTCCCAGCAAACTCATAAGTAAGCGAAAGTTCAGATAGCATACTTTTCAGTATATCATCGATTGTTTTGTTGCTGAAGTCAACACTGATCGTTTTATTCTCATCAATCTGACTTTTGTTGTAGAAAAAATACACTTCAGATTGCCGCTCAATTTCATCAAAAACCTGTGAAATGGTAGCGTTCTGCATTTTTAAATCCAATCGGGTATTCTGGGCCGACACCGTCGCAGAAACCTGCAGTACTGTCAAGAACATCAGAAAAAAGTTAAGTTTCATAATTAACCAGATTTTTTTGAACGAAGGCGAGAGGCCCTCATTCAATTGCCAATAAATTTTCATAAATTTGGTTGTTTTTAAGTAAAAAAAATGATTTTCGTTTTTTCGCAGTTTCTGCGTTTTTGCAACAGGGACAGTTCGCAGCTGTTCCTGTTGTTTTTTTGTTCCAGAGCTTACCGGAACCGCAGAAATAAAGGGTAAGACTGTTATTTCATCATAAGTATTTCAATTTTAGGTTAATATTTAGTTAGTATTTCCATTCATTTTCCATAATGAGTCTAACTCCATTTCGTCCGAAAGAACATTTTATTCTTGATGGACCTTAATATTCAGACGACTTTTCAACTTTCCACATTTCCCGGGGTTGCGTTTGTTCCTCACTTACCCCTGGTTATTTATATGTCACCCCTTCAGGGTGAAGAACTGCTTTTTCATATACATTAGTACAAGTTAAACTTGCATAAATCTTGAACATAGCGCAACTTGAAACCTGGAACTTTATTGCAGCCAGATATCCCGTCCGTCAATCCGGTATTTGATGTTTGTTGTCCGTTCAAGCGTTTCGAGTGCACTGAATATATTTTCTTCATATTCAAACATTCCCCTAAAACGGAGTTTCAGCAACGAATCGTTTTCAAGGTGAATTCTGACATCGTATAATTTTTCCAACTTATTAATAATTGTCTGTAAATCTGCATCTTTAAACACAAACTTGCCATCTTTCCATGCAGTGATCAAATAAGAATCAACATTTCCAACTGTTATTTTCTTATCCGGAATATTATATACAACCTGCTCGCCAGGCTTTAATAAAATAGGTTTTGTATTGCTGCCAGTTAAGCTAAATTCCACGCTTCCTTCTTCCAGTGTTGTTTCTACTTTATCTTCTTCAGAATAGGCTTTCATGTTAAAAACAGTTCCCAGAACTTTGATTTGGACATTCTGAGTTTTTACAATAAATGGTTTGTGTTTATTTTTGGAAACGCGAAAGTAGGCTTCACCGTTCAGGCTAACTTCTCTTGTTTCTCCTTTAAGTGACGGATCGTATTTTATGGTGGTACCGGCATTCAGCCAGATCTGAGTTCCATCGGCCAGTACACATTTCGAAATCTGTCCTTTTGGTGCGGTAACTTCACAAAGCTGAGTTTCAATGCTTATTCTTGATGCCCCCAAATACCAACCAATTCCAAGCATAATCGGCAAAGCAAGAATAGCTGCGACACGATAAATCCAGACCGATAATTTTCTGGTTTTTGAAGTTTTGGTGAGCTCCTGAATGATTTGATCCTTGATTTGTTCGCGGTCAGAGATGATATCGGAAACAGCTAAGTAGGGATGACTATTTTCCCATATCCGTTGGTGATCTTCAAATATCTTTTTATTTCGGGGAGACTCACCGATCCATGCCTTCAATTCTGCAGATTCTGCAGGAGTAGCTGAGTCACTCAGGTTATTGGCAATTAACAGGTCTATTGGTGTGAGTTTATTTTCCATTCGTCTAAAGGAATTTCGTGTCATTTCCCTTTAGACGATTTTGGTATTCCCTTACCCTGTAATGAGTTTTCTTTTTTTAGGAAAAATAAAAGTTAGAAGTTGGATAATCTGATGATCTGACAATTCCTTCCGGAGCTTTTTTAATGCAATACTTATTTGCATCTCAACTGTTTTAACCGAAATATTCAGTCGATCAGCTATTTCAGCATATTTGAGCTCTTCAAAACGGCACAAAATAAATATTTCACGGCATTTCTCCGGAAGTTTTTGAATCGCACGGTTGATACGATCAGCCAATTCAGCTTCTTCCATTAAATTCGTCATTTCTCCCGGTTCATCTTTATCAAGAGTAGAAAGGTAGCGCGATTCTACCTTTTTGTGTTTTAATATGTCCAACGCCGAATTTCGCACCGATTGGTAAAGGTAAGATTGAAGTGAAATGACCTGTAATTTTTCACGTTTAATCCATAAATCGACAAAAACCTGTTGCGAGACCGAACGCGATAAATCAAAATCATGAAGAATGGTGTCAACAAAATAACATAATCGGGAATAGTAGATATCAAAGGCTTGATTAAAAGCTTTTTCATTGCCGCTTTTAATTTCTTCATAAAGAATATGGTCATGTCCCGATGTCATGGCTGTAAAAGTAATAACATTTTTTTAGGAAGAAGAATCTGTTTTTTAAGTTCAACACGGGACTCACCCACGAGTAAATTTGACTTATTTAGTAATCATATGGGGCTGAAGTCCCCCTAGAATTGATATTTTTGCGGACCAAACCAATCAAAAAACCAATAAATTGATGAGAAATTTCGTTTCGCTTAGTCTTGCTATTATAATGTGTCTAACATTTACGGCTAAGAATTCCACCGCCCAAAATCCTGATATAAAATCCACTGAGGTAAAATTAATGATTGATTATATACACGATCATTACCGCGAAGACTATACTTCGTTCGGGAATTCAAAAATTCTGGACTGGCAAAAAGCAAACGTCAGTATGATGTTTATTCATGCTTTCGAAGTATTGGGTGAGCAAAAATATCTGGATTGGGCCAAAGATGCGCTCTATGTAGAATACAATCTGAGTGATGATCAATGCTGGGGAGCCAATGCTTTACTTGAACTGAACCAACACGGAATTAAGCCTAACCCGAGGCCATATAAGGATGAATCAGGAACTGTGTATACGATGAATTATTCGTACCAGGACATTTTCGATTATGGATTAACTACTTCGCACAAGTCGGCACCGGCACCGTATTTCGGATTTTACAATGATCCGGCAGATAACGGAACAAGAGGGATTTTCTGGAATCGGGATTTAACTTCTTACAATTCCTGCACGCTGGGTCAAGCGATTATTCTGGCTTATCGGATTCCAGAAAAGGAAATCAATAAAAAATCGCCTGATGAATTTGCCTCTACCTGGCTCGATTTGCAATGCAAGCTGCTGATTAACCATTCTTCAGGATTAATTTATGACAATTACCAGTTAGGAAACAAAAGTCAAAACCGTGGAAATTATAGCTATAACAACGGTATTGTTCTGGGCGCACTTGGTCTGGCTATTCAAAAAGACAAGGAAGAACATCCGGATGCTTCTAAAATTGCCAGCAAAGTTGTCAGTTTTGTAGTTAATCAGATGTCTGAAAATGGAGTGCTCTATTCTCCTTCCGCAGATTTCAGGAATAATAATGCGCATGCATTTAATGGTATTTTTATGCATTTTGTACCTTTCTATTTGTTTGCAAACGACGAACCGGAGGCTAGAAATCAGATGAAAGCATTCATCGCAAAATGTGCTTCATCGGTGTGGAAACAGATAAACGAATCGGATAAAAATCAGGAGAACAAATTTGCTGTAAGTTATTCGTGGGGAAAACCGTTTAATCCGGAAGAAACCAATTGTATGACGACGGTTTCCGGTGCGGAATGTTTATTGACTTACCTGCAGATGAAAAACAATATTCTGCCTTTTGACTATCAAACCAAATAATTAAAAAGGATCCGATCATTTGAAAAAATCGGATCCTTTCTAATTATTATTTTTCATCCTGAAGTTTTACCGTGATAGGTTTACTGGATTCACCGGCATAAAGACTTACATGCGGGAAAGGGATCTCGATTCCTTCGCGGTCGAAGGCTTCTTTGATTTCAATAAATACGCTGTTCCGTACTGCCAGATAATTTGATTTTTCGAACCAAACGCCGAAAGTAATGTTCATGCTGCTGTCGCCAAAGGTTTGAAAAATAATGACAGGTTCAGGTTCTTCCAGACAAAGCGGATTGTTACGTGCCACATTTTCCAGAATGGTTTTTACTTTTCTCAAATCCTCCTTATAAGCTACTCCTACCTGAAAATCGAGCCGCCTGATTGGAAACTTGGTGATATTGACCAATTCAGTAGAAATTACAGTTTGGTTTGGAATCCGGATCAGTAAATTATCGAATGTTCTCACTTTTATGGAAAGCAGGTCGATGGCATAAACGGTTCCGCTTTTATCGCCTACACGAACCACATCGCCCAATTCGAACGACTTTTCCGAAACCAGAAACAATCCACTTATGATGTTACCTATACTTGTCTGCGAAGCCACCCCAATTACGATACCCACCACTCCGGCAGCTCCGAACAGGGCTGTTATATCGTAATCCAATTCACGGATCACAATTAAGACGATGCCAATGTAACCGGTATAAACGATGGTTCGGGTAATCAGCATCATTCGCTGGCGTGAAAGTTGTTTACTAATCGAACGCCGCAACAGATAGGACATCAAATGAATAGATCCGACACCAAGCACCAGAATAAACAGAATTCGTATAAATTTATCGACCGTTTCGGTATTAAAATAAGTTGAGAGTTCCAAATCCATAGCTTAGTTTTGATACATGTTTTTAATAAAAAAGAAACTTCGGCGTAACAGATTTCGGGTTTCGTGTGATCGGGGTTTAGCAACAAGAACAGGCTTTTCTCCATGTATTTCCTTTTGAAGTCCCAGATTTACGCTTCCTGCCTGTTCCTGCCCCTTGAATTCAATCGTGGCATGACTGGTTAGCAGCCGTTTATTTTTCAGGTAGAGACTAAAATCTTCGACCCGCAGAATCAGGCGTTGAAGGTCGAGGACACTGGCCGTATTGTTAATAATTTCGACCGAAGAAATGGCTTCCCATTCCGTGGCTCTGATTTCTAAAAATGATTTATCGTAGTTGCTCCCAATTGAATAGGCCGGTTCTCCGCTTTCGATTTCACCAAACCAGGTATCAGACAAACGCTGCAGAGGTATTTCCACGATACGGTTGTCGTCTTTCACCTCCTGAAAATAAAATTGCATGGTAAGCGGAATCCGAAAATAAAGATTCGCCGATTCGTGTGCACTAATTTTCAGATTTTTATTATTCCTGAAAACCACCGCTTTGTTGGGCAATGCTGGCACAACTAATAATTCGTGCGATTTCCCGGTGTGAAAATGAAGCACATCAGAATCGTCAGCCAAATCATTAGTTTCCTCAACAAGTAAAACTGCTGAAGCCTGATCAGTTACCCGACTCTTAACCAGCCAACCGTTTTCAATATGTTTTACGCATACTTCAGCATATCCGGCCTTAAAAATCCGGGTCTGATTCACTGCGAATTCGTGTTTTTTCCAAAAACTTTGTGGGTTCATTCTATCTGGACTTATTTCAGGACTAAAAGTAAAATAATTTTCCGAAGCATTGATGATAAATCTGTAACCAAAAGGTTAAACCTTGTTATGTGCTTTAAATGTAAAAAACCCGTAACACAATGGCCACGGGATTTTCAGATGAAAAGTAAATCGCGTTCAATGAGTAATTATCTTTAATGAATATCCGCATCCTTACCCAATGAGATTTTCGTTCTGAAGAAGATGGTCATTTATCGTCACTTGTAGTCATTTGAGATACAATCAATGACAATTAATGACCATTTAATGACTTCATTTGAAAATCAGGGAACCGGTCTCATATTATCTTTTGCTTTCTATTACTTGGTTTTAATACCCATATTGAGAGAACCGGTAAGTTTGCCGATGTCGTCAGGATTAATTACCCCGCGAATACTAATCAATGTGTTACTGCTACCACCAACCACAAGCAACAATTCTGAAAGTTTATGATTGGGTCCACTGCGACCGTAAAACCGGACAATACTATTTTTTTCAGTCACTTCCATCAAAACTTCGTATTTGTTGTTTTTAAAGAAACCGTCAGATTCCAGCTCCTTATAAAAATTGAGCTTTGTGTTCATAATTGAATCATCGACTGACAAGACCCGAATACCGCTTATTTTATTCAGCATTTCAATTTCGTCGTCTTTCGAATCAGCAAAGCTATTGGCCAGACTCAGCAATTTGCCACTGATATTTACCGTTGTAAATCCGTCCTTATTGGCATACTTATTAAACAGCTTGTCAATCGGACTGTTGTCCTGCGCCATCACCAACATTGGGATGATCAAAATCAGTGTTACTAATAATCGTTTCATGGCTATTCGTTGTTAAGTTTTTTGTTCGTTGTTTTAAATTCGTCCAGTTGGTCAAATCCTATATTCAGCATATTCATTCCTGAATAAAAAGGATCTATGGCATTTTCCATTTTAGTGATCGGCCTGAGTTGAGCCATTCCTTTATTGTATTTGCCGGCAACAAATTCGAGTGTTTTCCTGGCTTCAGCATAGGCCTGATTCGGATCGGTAAACGTGTCTTTCCATTGATTTTGATTGCTGAAAAAATTTACCGCAAGCATCACCAGAATCACAGAAGCAGCCACTCCGGTAACCATTTGCCACATCCAGCGGTATTTCAGTTTTTCCTTATGCTCCGATTCCAGAATGTAGTTCATCAAATCATCGCCCAGTTCAGGATTATCGCTGACAGCAAGATCTTTCAATTCTGAAAATAGTGGAACATACGATTTCAGTTCCTCATCCACCTTAGCCGAGTTAAAATAAGTGATCAGTTCATTTTCCTCGTTGATGGTAGTTTCGGCGTCAAAGTACTTTTGAAGCAGTATATTTATTCTCTGTGATTCCATAGTTTTGAATTTTTAAGATTTCATCCCGCACTTTTTTTCGGGCACGCGATAAATTTACCCTGATCGCATTGACATTCAACTGAGTTGCTTCGGAGATCTCCTCGTATTCCAACTGCTCGATGTCGCGTAAATGAATGATGGTTCGTTGCAAATCGGGCAATTCGCCAATAATTTGTTTAACCAGACCGGCTGATTCAGCGTAATCCAAATGATTCGTTGCAGCGCTTTCTTCCTCCGCAAACTGAAGCTTTTTAATCACTTCCAGCGAAACAGTCCGGCGCGAGCGGATCACATCCAGGCAGCGGTTTCGAATCATACGCATGGCAAAAGCTTCCAGATTTTCAACCTTCCCCAACTCATCACGTTTTTGCCAGAGTTTCAGAAACACATCCTGAAGTACATCTTTTGCCTCCTCGTCATCCTGAAGAATTTGAAGCGCAAACCGCAACAACTTGTTGCTGATTGGAAGTACATCGGTTTTAAAATCTCTGGCTAACATTCGAACTCTATTCTGATTGTTTCAAAGTTAAGACGAAGTGAGTTGGATTTCATTACATGGGAGAGAAAAAAACTTAAATCAGGTCACCCTGAATTTATTTCAGGGTCTCAATCCCATGAGATGCTGAAACAAGTTCAGCATGACGCTTTAATAATAGCATTTATACTTCAGAAAAGCTCTGCCTCCAGTCCATCCCTGATTTCCATGAAATTGTTTTCAAGGATGAGCATATTATCGATCAGGAAATTAAAAATATCAGGCCATTGATTTTGTCGGTGAAAATCAAAATTAAGTAAAGAAGTGTAGATGCGGCAAACTTCCTGTCCACTTTCCCTTTGGTAGCAATAGTCCCAGATGAGTGGTTCAGTAAAACCTTCTTCAATCAGCTGACGAAAGTTCAGCATCATCTCGTATATTTCCAGACGGCGACTCTCTTCCCTGTGATTTATTTCAATCATGACCAGGACTTCATTACGGGTCACCTCAAATTTCAGGTCAATACCGCTGAGACCGGTATCGTACAACACCCATTTTTTCTTTTTTCCTCGCAAGGCCGGAACGATCTCACAACGCCGGGCAAATACAATCCAGAATTCCTGGATAAGTTGTTTCGATTCGTTTTTACTATACATATTGTTTTTATATTTTACTCACGGGGAGACTTCGAGTCACCCCGTGAGTAAAGTTTTCAAGTCACAAAAAAGCCGGTTCCTTTTCAGAAACCGGCTTTTATATTGCAGCTTATTCAGCTTATTTTTTAATTACTTTTTTGTATCCGTAGATAGCCGAAGCACCCAATTCTTCTTCAATGCGAAGTAACTGGTTGTATTTAGCCATACGGTCAGAACGGCTCAACGAACCTGTTTTGATTTGTCCAGCGTTGGTAGCAACAGCGATATCAGCGATAGTCGAATCTTCTGTTTCGCCTGAACGGTGTGAAGTTACTGAAGTGTAACCAGCACGGTGAGCCATTTCAATAGCGTCCAAAGTTTCAGTTAATGTACCAATCTGATTCACTTTAATCAGGATTGAGTTAGCAGCACCCAATTCGATACCTTTTTTCAGGTATTCAACATTGGTTACAAATAAATCGTCACCGACCAGCTGGCATTTGTTACCCAATTTCTGAGTCAATTCAACCCAACCATTCCAGTCACCTTCGTGCATTCCATCTTCGATAGAGTCGATTGGGAAGTTTGCAACCAAGCTGGCAAGGAATTCAACCTGTTGAGCAGGCGTTCTTTTCAAACCGGCTGGACCTTCGAATTTTGAATAGTCGTAGATACCATCTTTGAAGAATTCAGAAGCAGCGCAGTCTAAAGCGATAGAAACATCGCCACCGTCTTCGGCGCGACCTGGTTTGTAACCAGCATTTTTAATCGCTTTGATGATGCTATTCAAAGCATCTTCAGTTCCGTCTAATTTAGGAGCAAAACCACCTTCGTCACCAACTGCAGTACTTAACCCACGGTCGTGAAGAACTTTTTTCAGGTGATGGAAAACTTCAGCACCCATTCTCAAACCTTCGCGGAATGATGGAGCACCGATTGGGCGAATCATAAATTCCTGGAAAGCGATCGGAGCATCAGAGTGTGATCCACCGTTGATGATGTTCATCATCGGAACTGGTAATGTTTTAGCATTTGTTCCGCCAATGTAGCGATACAAAGGCATTTCCAGAGCGTCAGCAGCAGCTTTTGCAACAGCCAGAGAAACTCCCAACATAGCGTTGGCACCTAATTTCGACTTGGTTTTTGTTCCGTCAAGCGCTAATAATTTTTTGTCGAGAGCTACCTGATTCGAGGCATCCATACCCAAAACTTCTTTGGCAATTATGGTATTTACATTGGCAACAGCTTTCAAAACACCTTTACCTAAATAACGACCTTTATCACCATCGCGCAATTCAAGCGCTTCGTTTTCTCCGGTTGATGCTCCGGAAGGAACAGCTGCGCGACCAAAGGCGCCACATTCAAGAGTTACCTCAACTTCAACGGTTGGATTACCACGTGAATCCAAAATTTCTCTACCAAATACTTTATCAATAAACATTGTGATATAGTTTAAATTTAACTTATATAATTTATTTTATGCTCTGGAATACTGACATTTGAAAGTTTTTTAAAACAAGACAAAGATACTAAAAGCTTCGGAAAAAAATGGAATACCCAAAGGCATAACATTAATTTAAATATAAGGAAAATGGAAAGTTTCAGGCAAATAAAGAGAATCGGCGTGCATATTCTTTCACATGATCCAGACATCAGGGATATTATAAGTCTGAAAAACTCTTTATCTTGTCAGTTAATAAACAAATCAAAATGAACAGATCAACTATTTCCCGAAAAATTTTACTGGCCGGTATTTTTGCTTTTGGGATAACCGCAGGTAATGCACAAAGTCAGATTACTTCCGTTCAGAAAAAAATCGCAGCATTGCAAAGCTCATCGGGATTATCGAATGCAAGCATTTGCATTGCAGTTACCGACAACCAGACCGGTGAAGAGCTGATTAAATCAGAACCTCAGCTAAGCCTGGCACCGGCTTCCATACTGAAAGTGGTAACAACAGCTACAGCACTGGAAATATTTGGTCCCGATTTTCGGTTTTCAACCACCCTCTCCTACTCCGGAATAATCCGAAACGACACGCTTTTCGGCGATCTGCAAATCATTGGCGGCGGAGACCCGACACTGGGGTCCAAATACTTTCCGGAGAACAATCAGTTTCAGGAAGAATGGATCAAGGCCATGCAAGAAGAAAAGATTAAAGTAGTAAGCGGAAACCTGATTATGGATGCCACAATTTATGAATCACAGATGATTCCGAACACCTGGATTTGGGAAGATATCGGAAATTATTACGGAGCTGGCGCATCGGGAATCACAGTGTACGACAATCTTTACGAAATTCATCTGAGCTCGGAGAATGTAGCCGACCGACCAACCAAAGTCGTCAAGATCATTCCTGAAATTTCAAATCTGGAAGTACAAAATGAAGTGCTTTCATCGGATGAGAACAGCGATCAGGCCTATGTTTTTGGCGGTCCACTGGACAACAGAAGAATCATTCGCGGAACCATCCCCAAAAACAGGAACGACTTTGCAATCAAAGCGTCAGTTCCTGATCCGGCAGCACTTTTATCCAGCGAGTTCAGGAAAAACCTTTCGGCAATGGGCATTTTTATTTCAGGCGAAACAAAACAGGAAAAGGTGAAGACTGAGAATGAAACTTACACAGAGCTATTGGTCATTCAATCTCCACCTTTGAGCGAGATTATCAGCGTAACCAATCATGAAAGCGTGAATCTGTTTGCCGAACATTTTCTGAAACACCTGGCATTTCAGGAATACGGCCTTGGAACGACCAAAAACGGCTGCAAATTCGTGGTTCAATTCTGGAAAGACAAAGGTCTGGACATGAACGGTTTTTTCATGAACGACGGCAGTGGATTGTCGCGCTTTGATGCGGTTAGTGCCGAACAAATGGTTGCAATTCTGAACTACATGAAAAATAAAAGTAATTATTCAGATGTTTTTTATCATTCGCTGGCCACCGCTGGAAACGGTACGTTGACCGTTTTTCAGGACGAAAGTTTTCCAAACCAGTGTCTGCGGGCCAAAAGCGGCTCCATGACCCAGGTTCGCTGTTATGCAGGTTACATCACCACAGACAGCAGGCGGCAACTTACTTTCACGATCATGCTGAACAACTTTTCGTGCAGTCAAACCGAAACCATTCGAAAAATCGAAGAAATTTTGTTTGAACTTCGAAAAATCTAATGGGTTTCACGAAAAAGAGCCCCGTTTTACAACGAGGCTCTTTCAAGATTAATTGGGGGATTTATTGCGTTGTTGCTTACACCATACTTTTCATTGCGGTCATCTCTTCGCGCAATTCTTCACCGATTAATTCAACCTCATGAAAACGAATAATTTCGTTTACACTGATCAGCTGTTTATTGTCAACACCGTTTCCTTTGCCAGCGGCATAAGGTTTTCCGATGACATCGGTATCGATTTTGGTCATAAAATCAGCCAGCAGCGGTTTGCAGGCATGATCAAATAAATAACAACCATATTCTGCTGTATCCGAAATAACACGGTTCATTTCGAACAGTTTTTTGCGTGCAATAGTGTTGGCAATCAGCGGCACTTCGTGTAATGATTCGTAATAAGCTGATTCTTCCTTGATTCCGGCTTCAGTCATCGTTTCGAAAGCCAGTTCAACTCCGGATTTTACAAAGGCGATCATCAATACACCATTGTCAAAATATTCCTGTTCGCTGATTTTTACATCACCGGCAGGTGTCTTTTCGAATGCAGTTTTGCCTGTTTCGGCTCTCCAGGTCAGGAGGTTTTTATCGTCGTTTGCCCAATCTTCCATCATGGTTTTTGAGAAATCGCCCGACATGATATCGTCCATGTGTTTCCAGAATAATGGTCGCATGATGCGTTTTAATTCTTCTGAAAGTTCGAAAGCTTTGATTTTTGAAGGATTCGATAAACGATCCATCATATTGGTGATACCGCCGTGTTTCAGCGCTTCTGTAATCACTTCCCAACCATACTGAACCAATTTGGATGCATAAGCAGGGTCAATTCCCTTTTCAACCATTTTGTTGAACGAAAGGATTGAACCAGTCTGCAACAAACCGCAAAGAATGGTCTGTTCGCCCATTAAATCGGATTTTACTTCAGCAACAAACGAGGAACTCAAAACACCGGCTTTGTCTCCGCCGGTTGCAGCAGCATAAGCTTTTGCAATTTCGAAACCATCACCATTCGGGTCATTTTCAGGATGAACGGCGATTAATGTTGGCACACCGAAACCACGTTTATATTCTTCACGAACTTCAGAACCAGGAGACTTTGGTGCCACCATAATTACCGTGATGTCTTTGCGGATCTGCATTCCTTCTTCAACGATGTTAAAACCGTGTGAATACGAAAGAGTTGCACCTTTTTTGATCAAAGGCATAACTGCAGTGATTACGGCGGTATGTTGCTTGTCCGGAGTTAGGTTGATTACCAGGTCGGCCGTTGGAATCATTTCGTCGTAAGTGCCAACGTTAAAACCGTTTGAAGTTGCATTTTTATACGACTGACGTTGGTCTCTGATCGCTTCAGGACGCAGAGTATATGAAATATCCAAACCAGAATCTCTCATATTCAGACCCTGATTTAAACCCTGAGCACCACAACCGATGATCACGACTTTTTTGCCTTCCAGCTTTTTAACGCCGTCAGCAAACTCTGAACTGTCCATAAATTCGCAGGTTCCCAATTGTTCCAATTGAAGACGAAGCGGAAGCGTGTTAAAATAATTTGCCATTGTGTTTGATTTTATTGTGTTTGAAAATTTTGTCTTTGTTTAATTCCTGATAATACAAAGCAATGGATTATTCATTAAAAAACAGAGTAAAAAATCGAATATTTTAGGTACTTATCATGGATTAACATTTTTTATACAAACTTTACAGAAAAGTAAAGACTAGATACCAGCAAGTTATAAGCTATCCGATTTTGGTGATTTCAGAACATCTGCACGATACTGGAGAGGAGTCAATCCGGTTTCGCGCTTGAAAAACTTCGTAAAATACGATTGGTCGTCAAAGTTTAGTTGATTGGCAATTTCAGAAACATTCAGGTTGGAGTGTACCAACAAGCGTTTTATTTCAAGCAACTGTTTCGCTTTGATGATTTGAAAGGAAGTTTTGCCGGTCAGCAATTTAACCGTTTGGCTTAAATGATTGGGAGTTATGCCAATTAAGCCAGCATAGTCGCGCAGTGAAAGGTTTTTCTGAATCTTCTCTTCCACCAGATGAAAAAAACGTTTCACCAGAAATTGCCCTTTCCCTTTGTTCAGCTGATTTTCACTCACTTGAAAGCGGGCTGCACAGGTAGTCAAAATCAGATCGAGAATGGAACGCAGCATTTCCAGAATATGATCGTTTGGCTGACTAATTTCAGCAATACTTTGCCTGAACAAAACTTCCAGAAAACGAACATCACGCTCCTGTTCAAGAAACAGCGGCGGATTATCCTGATGAATGGTGTAGAAAAACGGAAATTCAATCAGACTGTTCTGATTGCTTCGGTTAAGCAGGTAAAAATCGGATGTAAAGATAAAAATGTAGCCTTCAATGTCATGCGAAAGTTCGAGCTTGTGTGCCTGTCCGGGCGACATGAAAAAGACACAGGGAGGTTTGATCTCATACTGATTGCCGTCGATAACATGGTAACCTGAGCCTTTTTGCAGATACAACACTTCGAAAAAGTCGTGCCGGTGCGGATATTTCACACTAAAATGCCGGTTGGCATCAAACACTTCAACCTGAAATTGCTGGCTTTCTCGCTCCGGAGAGCTAAAATTGTGCAGGCTGTATACCGGGATTTGTTCTGATTTTTCTTTCATAAGAAGTTCGAAGTATTTAAAGTGTACTAAAGTGCCTAAAGTAAAAAAGACAAATCCCGAAAATACTTTAGGCACTCCGAACTTCTTTTAATCAATCTGCTCGAGCATCGCATCGCGTTCTTTCAGAAATTCCGAAAGTTTTTCGATGGTGCTGCGGGTGATGGCAACTCTTCCGGAGCGGATAAACTGAGTTACACCGTAAGGATTTAATTCTTCAAACAAATGCTGCGTTTCTTTCGTATGACCTGTTTTTTCAATCACTACATAGTCGCGGGTAACTTCCAGAATCCGGGCACCTGAATTACGAACGATTTTTTCCACTTCATCAGAATCGAACAAAAATTCAGTCGATACCTTATAAAGCGCAATCTCCTGAAAAACCATCTCATCGTTGGTGTTGGCATATACTTTCATCACATCCACCACTTTTTCAAGCTGTCCGACGACCTTTTCAACACGATCAGCCGTTTCATTAATTACAATGGTGAACTTAAAGATCCCGTCGATAGCCGATGCAGAAACAGTTAGGCTGTCGATATTTATTTTCCGGCGGGTGAAAATGATGGTTATCCGACCCAATAAACCAATATGGTTTTCCGAAAAAACAGTTATGATATATTCTTGTTTCATAGTATCTTATTTAAGATTCGAGTATAATTTCAGAAACGGATGCACCGGCAGGAACCATTGGAAATACATTATCTTCCTTCTCAACAACAACTTCCAATACATAAGGACCTTTATGATCGAGCATGTCCTGAACGGCGCCCTCCAGTTGGTCACGTGATGTTACTTTCTGTGATGCCAGTCCATAGGCTTTAGCAATTCCAACAAAATCAGGATTTTTCATTTCAGTAAACGAATACCGTTTTTCGAAAAACATCTGCTGCCACTGACGCACCATTCCCAGAAAATTATTATTGAGAACGATGATTTTAATGTCCAGATTGTATTGAGCAATTGTTCCCAATTCCTGAATGGTCATCTGAAATCCACCATCTCCCGCCATTGCGAATACGACACGTTCAGGCTGACCAATCTTAGCTCCCATGGCTGCCGGCAGGGCATAACCCATGGTTCCCAAACCTCCTGAAGTCACATTACTGCGAGGTTGTGAAAACTTAAAATAACGGGAAGCAATCATCTGTTGCTGGCCAACATCGGTAACCAGAATGGCATCATGATTGGTTTTTTCAGAGGCAATACGAACAACTTCACCCATCGTTAATCCGGTCTTCTCAGGATAAATATCCTTTTCAATCACCTTATCGAATTCAATTTTATCGCAGACACGGAACTCCTTTACCCATTCTTCGTGTGAGTTGGAATTTACATTGTCAATCAACATGCGAAGCGATTTTTTGGCATTACCCAAAACCGGAGCATCAGCATGAACAATTTTATTGATTTCAGCCCGATCAATTTCCAGATGAACAATTTTAGCCTGACGGGCATAGGCTGCGACTTTCCCGGTAACACGGTCGTCAAAACGCATACCTACAGAAATGATCACGTCGGCTTCATTGGTTTTTATATTCGGGCCATAGTTTCCGTGCATTCCAAGCATCCCTACATTCAAGGGGTGAGCACTCGGAAGAGCAGAAAGTCCAAGTAATGTCCATGCGGCAGGAATACCAGTCTTTTCGATCAGCTCTTTTAGTTCAGCTTCAGCATGAGCAATCATGACTCCATGTCCGAATAAAATCAATGGTTTTTTAGCTGCATTAATAATATCAGCAGCAGCCTTTACCTGAAACGGATCGACCGGATGTTCGGGCAAATAACTTCTGATTTTGGTGCATTTTTTATATTCAAAGTCGAACATGCCAAATTGAGCATCTTTTGAAATATCGAGTAATACAGGTCCCGGACGACCCGTATTGGCAATATGAAACGCTTTTGAAATGGCTTCCGGAATTTCTTCGGCAGTGGTTACCTGAAAATTCCATTTGGTTACCGGCATGGTGATACCTACCACATCAGATTCCTGGAACGCATCGGTTCCGAGCAAAGTGGAGGTCACCTGGCCAGTGATACAGACCAAAGGAATGGAATCAATCATTGCGTCAGCTAAACCAGTGATCAGGTTGGTAGCGCCAGGACCCGATGTCGCGAAACACACACCAGCATGGCCGGTCACCTTCGCGTAACCTTCGGCAGCATGAATTGCACCCTGCTCGTGACGTGTCAAATAATGAGTCACCTTTTGATCGTAATCATAGAGGGCATCATAAATGGGCATAATCGCACCCCCGGGATACCCGAAAATGGTATCAACACCTTCTTCAAGAAGGGATAATATGACGGCTTCCGAGCCGCTTATACGCTGTGTTGCCATATTCTTTGAGTTTATTTATTTCCTTTTTTTATCTTAAAAATTCGAAATGCCGAAATGACTTACTGTACGTTTAATTTCAGGCACTTTTCCTTAATCAATTAACCTGATAGCTCCGCGGTCAGCCGATGAAACCATGCTGGCATAAGCTTTCAGAGCTTTGCTAACCTGGCGGTCGCGTCCAACAGGAGTAAAAGCATCATTACCCTTGCTGATTTCCTGTTTTCTTCTCGATTCCATTTCTTCATCGCTGATCAACAGGCTGATGCTTCGGTTCAAAATATCAATTTCAATCAGGTCATTGTCCTGAACCAAACCTATTTCACCACCGGCTGCAGCTTCAGGAGAAATATGTCCGATTGACAAACCAGATGTTCCGCCTGAAAAACGACCATCAGTAATTAAAGCACATGCAAGTCCCAGTTTCATTGATTTGATGTAAGAAGTCGGATACAGCATTTCCTGCATTCCCGGTCCGCCTTTGGGGCCTTCGTACCGAATCACAACCACATCTCCGGCCTGCACTTTGTCGCCAAGAATTCCGTTGCAGGCATCATCCTGCGATTGGAATACCCTGGCAGTTCCTTTAAAATGATAGACTGAAGGATCAACTCCTGCTGTTTTTACGATACAGCCGTTTCGTGCAATATTACCGTAAAGAACAGCCAAACCACCATCTTTGTTGTAGGCATGTTCATAATCACGGATACACCCTTTGGCCCGATTAGTATCTAATTCTTTATAATACATTTCCTGAGATCCCATAACCAGGTTACGTCCACCACCCGGCGCTGATTTGTATCTCCGGATGGCATCTTCGGAAACAGCCGGGTTCATCACATCGTATTTGGCAATCGCTTCACCCAGCGTATTTCCATCAACCCGTGCAGTCGACAATTCGAGCATTCCGGCACGTGCGAGTTCAGCTAAAATACCCAGAATTCCACCGGCACGGTTTACATCCTGAACGTGATAATCTCCGCTTGGAGCCACTTTGCATAGGTTTGGAGTCACCCGCGACAATTCGTCGATGTCTTTCATGGTAAAATCCACTTCACCTTCAGAAGCAATAGCCAAAATATGCAATACGGTATTGGTTGAACCGCCCATTGCAATATCAAGCTTCATCGCATTTTGGAAGGCTGCTTTGCTGGCAATATTTCGAGGCAATACATTTTCATTGCCGTCTCTGTAATATTCGTAAGTCATATCAACAATCCGGGAAGCAGCCTCATCAAACAGACGTTTGCGGTTGGCATGAGTTGCGACAATAGTGCCATTGCCCGGTAGTGCCAGGCCAAGAGCTTCTGCCAGACAGTTCATGGAGTTGGCTGTAAACATTCCGGAGCATGAACCACAGGTTGGACAGGCTATTTTTTCGATGGCTTCAATTTTTGTATCCGAAACCGAATGATCGGCAGCCATCACCATGGCATCAACCAGATCGTACATTTTCCCGTCCATTTCACCAGCTTCCATCGGGCCTCCTGAAACAAAAATGGCAGGAATATTCAGGCGCATGGCGGCCATCATCATTCCGGGGGTAATTTTATCGCAGTTCGAAATACAAACCATCGCATCAACCTTGTGACCGTTGCACATGTACTCCACACTGTCGGCAATCACATCGCGCGAGGGCAGCGAATACAACATGCCATCGTGCCCCATGGCAATTCCATCGTCGATGGCGATGGTGTTAAACTCGGCAGCAAAGCAACCTTTTTGTTCGATAATTCCTTTAATATACTGACCAATTTCGTGGAGGTGTGCATGCCCGGGAACAAACTGTGTGAACGAATTGACGATGGCAATGACCGGTCGTCCAAAATGTTCTTCCTTCATTCCGTTGGCGCGCCAGAGGCTTCGTGCTCCTGCCATACGCCTTCCTTCGGTCGTAGTAGCTGATCTTAATCGTTTCTGCATATCGTTAGTCTGAAATTATTTATATTAAAAAAGCCTTCCTCAATTATAAAGAGAAAGGCTTTTCAAGTTTTTAGCTTACATTATACCATTCTCATTCAGCACGAAGGAGGACCACCACGCTAAGAATGACTAAAGATATAATGCTATAATTTTTCATTATTGTTTCCGATTGATGGGTCAAATGTAGAAATTAATTTGAACTTCCAAAATTAATTTGAAAGTAAAAAACGTGTTTTCCTGAAAAATCATAAGGAAACCTTACGTTTTTATACAATTAAATATTTTGAAGGAGATGATCCACATCAATTATTCAAAGCCTTCTAAACTTTCCCAATCATAAAAATAGCTGGTCTTTTCTGGATCTCCGGAATGTTATTTTTCCACCAGGACATCGGTTTACAAAGGATGAATTCAGTATCCATGGTAATATCCACTGCTATACACAGCAGGGTTAGCGGGTCGCAGTTTTTAAGCAAATTGTCCAATAACTGAGCATTCCGATAGGGAGCTTCAATGAAAATCTGTGTTTGCCCTTCGGTTTGCATTCGATGTTCAAGCATTTTTATTTGCATGGCTTTCTCCGGATTTTTTATGGGTAGATATCCGTTGAATGCAAAATTCTGACCACTCATTCCTGAAGCCATCAACGCCAGTAAAATAGAAGAAGGTCCGACCAGCGGAACCACCTGAATATTCCGGGTGTGTGCTATCTTCACAACATCGGCTCCCGGATCAGCAACTCCTGGGCATCCGGCTTCCGAAATAATCCCAATATCCAGCCCTCTACGGTTGGGTTCCAAAAAACGGCTGAGTTCTTTTGGATCGGTGTGCTGGTTCAGTTCAAAAAAGGTCAGATCATCAATCACGATATCCGGATTCACTTTTTTCAGGAACCGACGGGCAGTGCGGAGATTTTCAACGATGAATACAGTGACTGAGTTAATAACCTTCGTCAGATCGGGTGGTAAAACCCGTTCAATACTGGTGTCGCCCAAAGTTGTGGGAATGAGATAAAGTTTGGCCATTTGTAATTTTTTTTCAAAAATAGACAAAAACCTTCGGTAGGCAGAGGGCAATCCTTATTTTTGTGAACCAAATGACACAATTGTGAAACTTACTTTTTTAGGAACAGGAACATCGCAGGGAGTACCGGTTGTCGCATGCCAATGTCCGGTGTGCCTGTCAACCAATCCGAAAGATCAGCGGCTGAGGGCTTCGGTAATGATTGAAACCGAAACTCAACGCCTGATTATTGATTGCGGACCCGATTTCAGGCAGCAAATGCTCACGCATAAAGTCAGGCATTTAAATGGAATTCTACTCACCCATGAACACACCGATCATATTTTTGGGCTCGATGACATCCGTGCATTTAACTGGGTACAGAAACAAGCCACCGATATTTATGCCGAAGCACGGGTACAGGTTGCTATCCGTCGCATTTTCGATTATGTGTTTGCGACCTTCCAATATCCGGGAATTCCACAGATGAATTTACACCTGATTGAAAACAAACCATTCCGGATAGGCGATCTGGATATTATGCCCATTCGTGGTTTTCATTCTAGATTACCTGTTTTTGGATTCATGTTTGGGAAAATCGCCTATGTTACTGATGTAAACCGTTTGGAAGATCCTGAAATTGATAAACTTCGCGGACTGGAAATCCTGGTGCTCAATTCGCTGCGGAAAGAAGAACACATTTCGCATTTCAATCTAAAACAGGCATTGGAACTGATTGCAGAAGTGAAACCAGGGAAAGCGTATTTGACTCACCTCTCGCACCAAATGGGATTTTACGATGAATTACAAAAAGAACTTCCGGAGAATGTATTTCTGGCTTATGACGGACTGCAGCTGGAGGTTTGAATAGAAACAATTCTAAAACAGACAGGCATATTTAATAAACAATACCATCTGTCGAAATCATCGGCATCTCATCAAAATCAATCAGAGCATTGATTAACCCAACTTGCTGATAAAAGCGAATATCTTCTCCCCTGATTTCCCGTTCTGAAATAATCCCGGAATCGAGCAGAAATTGCCGTTTGGTTCCTGAAAGCAGCGGTGTTGATGGCGTAACCCAGTTTTCACCATCGAAGAATAAAAGGTTGGCAGCATACGAATCGCTGACGAAACCATTTTTTACAATGATGATGTCGTCACAATTTTCGCGCCGGGCATACAATTCCTGAAGAATTTGCCGCTCAGAATATTTCAAATGGTAATCCACACTTTCGTGGTGAACGACTTTCAGGCTTTGAATTTTCCGGAAAGCGTAAGTCGCAATTTCAACTTTTTCGATGGTCGGACCATACAGAACCCGAACTTTAAAAACTCCGGATTTGCAATTTTCAGGAATTGAAATCACAGTTGCCAGATTCACTTTTTCAGCATCAGGAAACAATTCGGCTATCGACCGATTCATCCGGGTTTGGTGGTATTCCATATTATGAATGATACCATCTTTAAGCTTCAGCGATTCAATTAATGGGCACATATATTTTCTGAATGATTTCGTTGTATTCACTTTGGCAGTCGCTCAGAAACGTAATTCCACCGCCACTTTTAAACGTCAGTTGATGGCCATCCTGCTCCAAATACCGAATTAGCACACAAGAATCCAGATTTTTTCCGTCGAAAACACCAAAAACACCGGAATAATAACCCCGGTGATAGGATTCAATCTTTCGGATAATTTCCACCGTTTTTGCCTTGGGAGCACCACAAATCGAACCTGCCGGCAACAGTTTAGCCAGAAGAGTACCGATTGAACTCTGATAATTCTCCGGAAGTCTGCCTGAAATCTGAGAACTCATCTGCAATAAATCGCACCGGTTGGTTTTTATCCGATCGATATACATGAACCGTTCTACCTCAACTTCTGATGCAACGATACTCAGGTCATTCCGGATCAGGTCAACAATCGTGTGATGCTCTGCAACTTCTTTTTCATCGTTTTTCAGAAGTTGTTCCGCATTTTCAATATGGGCATCAATGGTTCCTTTCATCGGGAAAGAGGAAATAATCCCGTCGTTAATCCGCACAAAAATTTCAGGAGAAAAACACACAAACTGATCTTTGAGCCAGACTTTGTAAGGAGCACTGCTTTGATGGAAAATTTCCTCCGCCGAAAGATTTGTTTCAACCTTTGCAGGCATGGTCAGATTCACCAAATAGGTATCGCCGTTGTGAATGTGTCGCTGAACTTCGTTGAAAGCTTGCTGATAGTGCTCCCATCCAACGGGCTGAACATCCCAGATAATTTCCTTTTTCTCCTGAAAATCAGCTGACAGGTAATTGGCCGATTCGGGTGTCTTCCAAAGCAAATCAGAGGTGTCATCCAGATCAAAGATCAGGGGTTTTTCAAAGTCAAAATCAATCATAAACACGAATGGTTTGCCTTGCGCCCCCAGTTCGTTCATTCGCTCAATCGTATCTTTTTGTATCTCGTTCATTACAGGTTTCAAAGATAAGGAAAAGAGCGGCAATTTCAGGAGCTGTCAGTTTACGGGTCGCGATCAACCTGGTAATTTGTTAATTGTAGAGACGCACGGCGGTGCGTCTCCACCGATACAGCCCCATTGAGACGCACGGCCGTGCGTCTTTACCCAACAAGGAACAAGCGAGAAGCAAGCCAGCGTACAAAGCGAAAACGGAACCGCCCAAAGGTCAGGGGATTTAACCAAAAAGAGAATAATTTTACAATTGATTATGAAAAGGGTCGCTATTTCGTTTTTGTGTATTAATTTTGGATGATGAGCATAGCAGAAAATATTGACAAAATAAAAGCAAATTTGCCCGATCATGTGCGTCTTCTGGCAGTTTCGAAAACCAAGCTTGCTGAACTTTTAATGGAAGCTTATGATCATGGACAAAGAGCTTTCGGCGAAAACAAGGTTCAGGAAATGGTTTGGAAATACGAAGAACTACCCAGGGACATTGAATGGCACTTTATCGGACATATGCAAACCAATAAAGTGAAGTATATAGCTCCGTTTGTACATTTGATTCATGGCGTCGATTCATTCAAACTACTTAAAACCATCAATGCGGAAGCAAAAAAAGAAAACCGAGTCATTCCCTGTCTGCTTCAGTTTCACATTGCCGAAGAAGAAACCAAGTTTGGCTTTTCGATGGATGAAGTAGAAGAAATATTGAATTCGGACGAGTATAAACAAATGGAACATGTTGTCGTTTCAGGAGTAATGGGAATGGCTACCTATACCGAGAATCAAGATCAGATCAGAAAAGAGTTTGCCTGCCTAAAGACCTATTTCGAAAAACTCAGATCGGATTATTTCTCCGGGAAACCTGAATTTAAGGAAATCTCGATGGGGATGTCGGGCGATTACCTGATCGCTGTTCAGGAAGGAAGCACAATAGTAAGAATTGGAAGCACCATTTTTGGTGAACGAAATTCCACTTTCAAAACATAACAAAGTCGTTCATTGTTATTGAAAAAAATTCAGGTTTGTTATTTGGAACATTCCATGAACTGAAATTAGATAATCCGGGAATCAACTTCATTCTTGTTCCTGACCATAGGAAAGTGATTTAGTAAAAACAGTAAAAAAAAAGATATGCCAAATCTAGAAACCAAATACATGGGATTAAGCCTGAAAAGTCCCATTGTTGTGGCCAGTTCAGGACTGACAAACTCTGTCGCAAAAATAAAGGAGCTTGAAAATGCAGGCGCAGGCGCAGTTGTTCTGAAATCGATTTTTGAAGAACAGATCAACAATGAGGTCAATCATCTGATCAACCGCGATCCTCAGAATTTATATCCTGAAGCTGAAGATTACATCTGGAATTATACCCGGAATAATTCGATAACACGGCATCTGAATTTGCTGAGCGAAGCCAAAAAGGAAACCGAGATTCCGATCATTGCCAGCGTTAATTGCACATCGGCTGCCGAATGGACGATATTTGCCAAAGATTTTGAGAATGCCGGTGCCGATGCATTGGAACTCAATCTGTTTTTTGTTCCAACCAACCGGAACAAAACTTCGGAAGAAATTGAGCATCTGTATTTCAAAATTGTTTCTGAAGTGAAAAAGAAAGTGAATATTCCGGTCTCCGTAAAAATCGGGTTTTATTATACCAATCTGTTGGCAATGGCCGACAAACTGGTGGCTAACGGTGCTGACGCCCTGGTTCTTTTTAACCGGTTTTATGAACCCGACATCAACCTCGACAAACTGGAACTTACTTCTTCCGAAGTGTTTAGTTCACCGTCTGACATTCACCGTTCCATGCGTTGGATTGGCCTGATCTCAGCTCAGTTGCCCAAAGTTGAAATTGCTGCGGGCACTGGAATCCACGATGGGGAGGCTGTCATCAAGCAACTTTTAGCCGGAGCACAGGTTACCCAGGTTTGCTCAACGGTTTACATCAACGGGGCGCAGGTTATTGCCGGAATGATTAATGACTTGAATACGTTTATGAAAAAATGGAATTTCAAAAATATTGAAGACTTCCGGGGACGATTGTCTTATAAAAATATTCCAGACCCCATGTTGTACGAACGTGCTCAGTTTATGAGGTACTTTTCAGGAAAATAAGCCAGTTAAAATCCTATCGAAGGTAAAAAATCAACCACATCCAGCATCAGAGCCTTCTTTTGTTCGGTTGTGGTATGCATGGCCTGATCCAGACGGTCAAGCTCAACATCAATTTTAGCCTGATCAATAGTGGTGGTCATGTTCATGATTACCGTGTAGGCTTCAAAAGCGACCAGGAAATCGGTTTGAATAAGCAAATCGATAAATAGCGACAAATACTTACTGAAGTCGAGCCCGTTTCCCCAACAACTGGACACCAGCTCTTTTAATTCGGGTTCATATTTCGGATTTTGAATGGCTTCAATCATCAGAGGAATGGCCTCACTCTCCTTTAAATTAGAGAACAGACCGACGATCTTCGCCTTAATCTCCGGATTTGGACTCGTGTGTAACAACTCTACCAATACCGGGATATCGGATACTTTTCCGGAAACCCGCAATTCTTCCAAAGTCGCGATTACCTTGAGCGTATCAACTGATTGCAATTCGTTCAGAATATTTTCGTGGTCCTTTTGAGAATTAATATTTGTCATCTGCTATATGTTCTTAATGTTTTTGCAAATGTAATAAATTGAAAATGCCATAAGCTTTTAATCGAATTGGTTATTCGAATAATAAAGAGTACTAAAACAGTCATTTATTCCTGAATAATAAAAAATTGCTCCTCGAAAACTCATCAGATTCCTATCTTTGCGCACCTAAAACGATTGCTGAAAAATGAACAAAAAAACGAAGGAACTTGCTGAACTCAATGTTGCCCGGTTGATGCTTAAATTTTTTATTCCGGCATTTATAGGGGTTTTTGTGAATGCATTATACAACATTGTTGACCGTATTTTTATTGGCCAGGGCGTTGGTTCTATGGCTTTAAGCGGTATTTCAGTTATTTTCCCGGTGATGCTCATTGTCATGGGATTCGGAATGTTGATTGGAATTGGTGCCGGCGTGTTGGTTTCAATCAATATGGGTAAACGCGATATGAACAAGGCCGAAAAAGTTCTGGGAAGTAGCTTTTTATTCATGTTACTCGTTTCTGTTCTGATCACAGCCATTGGTTTTGCCATTAAAGGACCATTACTTCAATCCTTCGGAGCGACTGCCGAAACCATCGAATATGCCAATGATTACCTGAATATTATACTTGCGGGAACCGTTTTCCAGGTGGTGGGATTCTCGCTCAATAACATTATCCGGGCGGAAGGAAATGCCCGCATTGCCATGTATTCAATGCTTATCAGTGCCGGAACAAACCTGATTCTCGATCCAATTTTCATTTTCGGCTTCGACATGGGTGTGAAAGGAGCAGCTTATGCTACTGTTATCTCCATGATCGTACTCAGTGTCTGGGTGCTGCTGCATTTTCGGAGTTCTAAATCAATCGTAAAACTTAAGCCTGAAAATATCAGGTTCGATCGCAAAATATTGTTTGAAATTACGGCAATTGGGATGGCTCCTTTTGTGATGCAAATTGCCAATAGTTTTGTTCAGGGTTTGCTGAATACCAAACTGATTGCTTTTGGAGGCGATCTGGCTGTGGGGGCAATGGGAATTGTGAACAGCGTGGCAACCATGATTGTGATGGCCATTGTAGCCATCAACATGGCATCACAACCCATTATCAGTTTTAATTATGGCGCAAAAATGTTTTCCAGAGTAAAAGACTCCTTGCGGATTGCCATAATTTCGGCCACGGTTATTGCGATTCTGGCTTTTGTATTGGTTGAGACTCTCCCGGGAGTCATTGTTAAACTTTTTAATTCGTCCGACGAGGGACTCCTGATTTTTGGTAAAGATGGACTTCAGCTCGGCTTATTGGCTTTGCCTTTCATCGGGTTTCAGGTGGTAGCCGGTAATTTCTTTCAGTCGATCGGGAAAGCCAGAATTGCCGTATTCCTGACCTTACTTCGTCAGGTTATTATCCTCATTCCACTATTATTTATTCTTCCAAATTATTTGGGCTTACAAGGTATTTGGATCTCGATGCCCATCGCTGATTCTTGCTCTGCCTTTGTCGTCGTGTTCATTCTGATCAATCAATGGAAAAAACTAAACAATTTGGTTGAGGCTCATCCTTAATAATTCATTTGCAGACAAAAAATCAGCAAACAGATAAATACACTCTATACAGAACAAATCACAGAACTTCAGTAGCCGGGAATCCCTTTCCTCATTGGGGAATGGGGCGATTATACAATAATCGTACAAGGAGATTGAATTGTGCCTGTAGGCACATGATATGGGTAGAATATTCCTGGGTGATGACATTCCGTCCCGTCCGGGACGGTACACGATTTTACGATTCGAACTGCTACCCACATTGAATCCCTGATGGAATTTTAAAATAAGGCCTTCCTGAAGTATGTTTGAGAAAGTGCGGAAAACAGGAGTTCAAGTGTGGATTGTTTTTAGCATCATCACCCTGTACTCCTTTCCTACCGCCCTGTAGACATTTCCACCGCCCTGCACACTTTCTCGTCGCCCTGTGAATACTTTTAGGCGTCCTGCGGCACAGGACAGCAAAAGCCTCTGCAGGGCGGGCAATTTCTTTCGCAGGATGACCTCCCTACCCTACAGGACGATCAGAAAATGTGCAGGACGGGCAAAAACTCCTACAGGACGGTGTTCCGGACTTAAAGGGCAAGTAGAAAATGAGCAGGGCGGCTATTTGGATTAACTGGACGGTGTAATTCCCTGGAATAGCTGACATATTATTACTTTATTTACTTGAAGAGGATACAAACATAACAGTTAATTCTAAACCATTCTTCATTCTATTTAAGGATCATCACAATAATGCGTACCTGATTTTTTTTGTAATTACTTTTTAAGGTCATTTCCATTTCGTCCTAAAGCAGGGCAAATCCTTGTTCAACTAAGTCTCCCGGACGATTGTCATCATCTATTTATTCTTTCTATAAATATGTTGCTCCTCTGGAGCAAGAGCCAATTAAACGTTTTGCCCGATTAGAATGAATTAGTGCCCCATTGGGGAACGATATTTATAGAAAAAGGGATGAGGCGAAGGAAACCGTCCGCGGGAAAAAGTTTTTCAGGGCATATGCTATTTTCGGACGGAATGGATTTCACAATCAAAAATGTAGTTATAGAAAAGAAAGAATGAATTTATTTTAGTTTGAAATCAAATTGCGAAAACGCATGATAAATCTTATGCTGTAATATGTCTGAAATCTACTTCAAAAATAATAAGTACGCATTTCTGTGAAGAACCCTATTTATTAAATACTGTTTTCACTGACTGCCTTATTCCTGAATTCATCTTGTATGTTTTTTGTTATTTCTGACTTAGTCTCGTGCAGTATATTCTACCATTCGGATTCGCAAACCTGGTAGCTGAATGGTTTGCCAAAAGGCAGTACCGGTTTCGCCTTTGTGTTCTGTTTTCGGTATTACTGTCCAATCGATGGTCTGAAATGGAATGTTTGGATTCATGTTTCTTTTATTATCAATACAACCGTTCTATTAAGAAATGATTTTGGCCTGTCTGTAATCTCAAATCCTATGCTTTTAGCTTTCTCCAGCATTGTTTCAAACGATTTTTTTGAAACATGGAAGTTCGGCTCTACTATGAATATCTTCCCATTGGGTTTCAGAATTGATTTCAGTTCCAGAAATAGTTTATCCTGATTTGGAACTTCATGAACCATGTAGTATGCCAATACAAAATCTACTTTTTCATTGATCCCAATGTTCTCGTTTCGACATTTATGCAGTACGATGCTTTGCTCCAATTTAGTTCCGCTAATTTTTTGCCTGACCTTTTCAAGCATCTCATTCTGTAAATCAGCTGCAATTACTTTACCTGAACCATTTAGCATTTTTGCAATCTCAACGGTGAAAAAGCCAGGACCACAACCCATATCAAGAACCGACATCTCTGTTCTGATATATGGCTTCAATATTTTTTGAGGATTTTGGAAAAATTTTCTAATGAAATTATCAAGTCCACCGGCTAATTCGACCGGACACACTTTGTTGTATTCATTGTTTTCCATTTGTATCTGTTATTAAAAGTGGAAATTAGAAACAACTAAATTATGCTGGTATCCTTGAAGTTGCAATTTAGTATAGATGAATGCCCTATAATCAGGATTGAATTTCAGGTCTGGAAGGATTAAATCCGAAGTTATGCAAATGTTTCCAACGATTACTTGCCAACACTTTTTTACCGATATGTCTGCGTTTGTTCAAAGAATTTCTTCTGAATAAAAAGGGTAAGCGGTCCGGGTTTTCCATTTCCAACAAGGGTTTCATCCAGTTTCACAACAGGCGAAACTTCGCTTCCGGTACCAACAATCATCATTTCATCCATGATGGTCAATACCGAAGCTGGAATTCCTTCCTCAACAACTTTGATGTTATTGGCTTTACAGATTTCACGGATTACCATTTTAGTGATGCCCGGCAAAATCAGGTTCGAATCGGGATGCGTGTAAACCACCCCGTCTTTTACGGCCATAAAACTGGAATGAGAGCCTTCGGTAACAATTCCGTTGCGAATAAAAATGGCTTCAACGGCATCCTGCTCATGAGCTTTCTCGGCGGCAAGCACATTGGGCAACAGCGAAATCGATTTGATGTCGCAACGCAGCCAGCGAATATCCTTGGTGGTAATAACCTTTACTCCGTTTTCGAGTTGATCTCGTTTTAAAGAGAAAGGAAAAGCGGTAGCATAAACCGTTGGCTTTGTATTTTCAGGGAATCGATGAATTCGGGTGTTGCTTCCTCGGGTAATTTGCAGGTAAACACCTGCTTCCTCATTGGCCAATCCGTTTCGTTCCAAAAGTGATTGAAATACCGCTTCGAACTGATCCAAATCGTCAAACTCAATCCGGATTTCGCGCAAACTTCGTTTGAGCCGCTCCATGTGATCGGCATACCGGAAAGGTTTTCCACCATAATATTTAATCACTTCGTAAATGCCGTCGGCAAAGTTAAAGCCACGGTCTTCGGGAGAAATAGAAGCCTCATTTTTGGCAATCAGGCTTCCGTTTAGGTATATCGTTTCACTCATAATTGTTGATTTGGGTTAACCACAAAGTACACGAAGGTTTCACAAAAGTGAATGAAGTTAAATTCGATTTATTCTCTGATTTCTTTAATATTTTATCAAAATCTTCTGACCTGATCGAATTTTTCGAGTAGTTCCGAGTGCATCAATATTAATCTTCCTTTTGAACTGTTTCCAAAATGGAAATAGTTCAGATGCAATTATTTCCAAAATGGAAAATACCTTAAGTTTTACCTCTCTATTGGCATTGGTATATGAAACGAAATTTTTGGTCGGTCGTAATTCGTTATCAATCATTGCTTTTAATTGAGTTGTTTAAAAAGTGCGTCGCAGACACAGAACCAACAACCCCTTGTTTGAGCGAAGCCGTAACAAGGGGCAGACCAGTATATTAATTCATTAATTGTTTCAATTCAGTTATCGAATATGCAGGTTTCTTTCTATGCAACATAGCGTGGCAATTAGGACAAACTGGAATCAAATCCGTTATTGGATTAACATTATATTCTTCCTTAATTTCTGCAATATCTATTTTATGATGAACATGAATAAAATCAATTCCAAGTTTTCCATATCTTTCCACAAAGCTAAAACTACAAACTTGACATTTTGTGCCAAAATGTTCAATACATTTTTTTCGCGCATCCGGATTTCTTTCATAGGCGTTTACCAAAACCTTTTTCGATTTTCCTTCAGAATATTTTTGGTTAGAATCTAATTCATCTGGATATATAAATTCTTCATTTTCTTCAAAAGGTAATTCATAAACACTTTCCTCACTTGAAAGAAGTTTTTTAAAGTTTATGGAATCTGATTTTTGAGATTTAATTGAAAGATATGAATTAATTGAGTTTTCAAGAAGATTCTTAGTTATAGTAAAGGTCAATTCATCAATGATTGGTCGTTTTATAGTGACTTGTAATTTTGATTTTTCCTTAATATGGTCAATTCTTGAACTTGCGTGAATTATATCAGATTCATAAAATTCTTCTTCAATTTCAAAGATTCTTAAAAGAACAATTCGATATTTAGATACATTTGATTTTGAGTCGTTAAAAAGTTTATACGGTGCTCCCGGTAGCCAAATATCAAATAACCCATTGATGCAGATAATATTCCATAATTCAATTTTATTTTGAATGAAATACTCTCCCACGAAGTCAACAATGTATTTCATTTTTAGTTGCCTATTATCATCATTTAGGTCGTAGCCAATTTTACTTAATGGAAATCTTGATGGTGATTTATTATAAGTAATCAACATTGGAAAATGGCGTTTCTTAACATCACAATAAATTGATTGATGAATTGATTTTCCATTTTTATCAAATCCCAAAATAAGTGCTTTTGCATTTGGCTTGTCAATTTTAAAGCAAGTTGTTTGGATTGTTTTTTTCATAATTTATCATTAAAGGTTTGAACCATTCTTGCGTTGTTTATAAACTAGGCTATAGGTCTGACAACTATCAAGTTTATTCATTTATTTCGTCTGTAAGTTCCGAAATCGGCAACCTATATTTCTGCTAAATATAAAAACTCTTCCCCGAAATCTGTTGATTTCGGGGAAGAGTTTTTCATAAAATTATCAACTTATAAGCAGTTGGTTTGTAAATGTCTAAAACAAGTCAGGGCTTCACTTTGAGTGAAACCCTGACTAAAAAAAGGATAAATTTTTATTTACTTGCTTTATCCAGTAGCGCTAAATCATCAGCATCGAGATTCAGTTTAGGGGCATCGAACGGGGTTTGTAACTGGCTTTGGCTGGTTGCACTCGCTCTACCCCTATTTTGCAAAGAGGAGTTAATGTCTTTAAGTTTATCGCTCGTTTTTGATCATAAAACTAACATTTCAATCTTACACGCAAAACCAAAAGCCCCTTATTACCGCTGACGCTCAAACATGGGACAGACCAGAACTGTCAGCAATTTACCTGGGATTCTTCACAAATCATTCGTGGCTGACGATAATCACCACATTCCCGGTTTTCTGGCCGGTTTCAACATATCTGGTTGCCTCTACGATCTCATCCAAAGTGTATGTTCGGTCAATCACCGGTTTGTACTGTCCGGCTTCAACCAATTCCTTTAAAAAGATCACATCTTTTTTATTGATTGTTGGTATTGGGAACAATAATTTCTTACCTCCCAGAAGTGGAGTAATCAATGCCAGAAAAGGGTTCTGAGCTCCGGAACCAAGTTCAGTAGAAATATAGATTCCGTACTTTTTAAGCAGTGGTTTACATTTTCCAAATGAGCTTTTCCCAACAGCGTCGAATATAAAATCGAAACTTTGTCCGAGCTTTGTAAAATCTTCTTTTGTAAAGTCAATCACTGTGCTGGCGCCGAGTGATTTTAGTAATTCAATGTTTTGGGTGGCACAAACTGCAGTTACATCTGCACCAAAGTATTTGCATAGTTGCACTGCCGCAGAACCAATACTGCCACTTGCGCCATTAACCAAAACGTGTTGCCCCTTCACGACTTTTGCTGCCCGGATATCGCACAGCGCATAATGTCCACCTTCCAGAATTGGCGCAGCTTCTTCATAAGTCATATTCGCTGGCATTGCAGCAATTGGGGCATCTTCGGCCATAATCATAAATTCGGCATGTGCGCCAAAAGTTTTTTCATTGTACCCAAATACTTTATCGCCCGGCTGAAACGACTTTATGTTTTTGCCAACTTCGACAATTTCTCCGGCAAATTCGTTTCCAAGTATCTGGTTTTTGGGACGGAACAACCCGCTAAAAAACCGGGAGATAAAATACTCGGCACTCCGGAAACCACAATCGGTGCGGTTTACTGTGGTGGCATGCACTTTTACCAGCACTTCATTGGCTTTTGGACTTGGTTTCAGTACTTCAGCAAGTTGCAGCACTTCCGGCGGACCGTATTGGGTATGAATGATTGCTTTCATAGCGTTTTATTTAGATTTAATCGCCCTATCCCTCATTTCTGTAGAAACTCAAACACATGCTTAGCACAAAGGAGTGTAAAGTCCTTTCCTTATTCAAATAATCTATTAGCTGCCAATAATCTTGGTCCCTCAAGCTTTTGAGTTTTTGAATTTTCTCGAGTAAAGCACTCATCGCCAACAAATGAGAGTTGTTTTTGGTGTGGAATTCTAAGTCTTAAAACGGTTAATCCCTTATAATCAATTACATCAAACTGGCTCAATATGTGAGATTTCAGAGGCTCAGAAAGTTTTGATTTACTTATTTCTCCTAGTAGTTTATTGATATAATCATCATGATTCCCATTCATTAAAGCTAATTCTCTGTCAATTCCTACAACATGTCTACCATTAATAGTTCTATATTGTACTCCATCAAGGGTTTTTATCCTTTCAGCATCTGAGTCCTTGTCTGCTACACCAATAAATAAGAAGCCGTCAGAGTCTGGGCCGACATTGGCAATCCCGCATAAAGTATATATTATTTCAGAATATAAGTCTTTATTTAAATCTCTTTTGTCTGACAAATCATAAAAACCTTGTTTACATTCATAACGATTTGATTCAATTTTTGAACGTCGAATCGAATTTTCAAAATCTAATGCTAACCCTGAACCATGTCGAAGCACGGGAGGATCTTTTTTGACAAAATATTTCTGAATAAGACCAATGGTTCTATTTATATTTTTTTCTCTGTCCGCTGCCACAGAATAATTTGCTGTTGAAATCATTTGCTTCTGAAGCTTACTCAGTGCACTAATAATTCTCTCGGGCTCTGCAGGTGATTTCTCCTCTTTAACAATTAGATAAAAGAATGCCATAAAAATAGAGAAGAATGATTCTTTTACCGGATTACTTGATTTTGGATTCACTACATTTAAAATTGTCACTCCTTGGCTATCAAATAAAGTTTCAAGAATAGAAAAAGTGACCTTTATTTCGTGAGTTAATCTTTCAATCCCATACTTTAAAAGTTCCGCAAGTAATTCCGTATGTTCATTTGAATCATTGGTATAAATTTTATTGAAAAGCTCTCTGCTTTTCGCCAATGGTTCATCCTTTACAATTGAAGCAACAAGATCAAGTATTAATTCTTCGTCTTCGCTATCGCGAAGCTGCTTCTTCCAGATTATACCATGTTTACACCAAAAAATATCTTCTGCAATTAAACCATATCCAATCTTTTCTCTATTTGAATCAATACTTATTTCAGGCATCTCGGACAGTGTCAAAATATCATCTGAAGAATCACCTCTGATTTCAGATGATATTTTTCTAATTGTATTTGATAATATATCTAACATTCCTGCTTGTCTCTTTTCTTGCGGACTAAGTTGTTTACCACCTGAGTTAATTCTACTAAAAATATCAGTAACTTCTTTTTCATCTGCTGTTGGATAAACTGTAACTGCAAGTTGATAATCTAAAAAGTTAGCACAGTTTTTAGCATCAAGCATTCTTGTGCTATCTGTTATTGATTCAAATAAGCCAGCATCAGCAGTCTGTTTTGCACGGGAGGATTGATTTACATCAAAGAACAACCCTCTTGTTGAAAAACGATTTTCAATAAAAGAAACTATCGCGTTTAGTCTTTGAAGACCGTCAATGATTTCAAGACGTCCATCTTCTGTTTGTGCCAAAAGTATAAGTGGTATTGGAAGACCGTTTAGAATACTATCTACTAAAAATTCTTTTTCATCGACAGTCCATACTAGCTTTCTTTGATATTTTCTGTTAACAAGAAATTTTCCTTCTGAATAGTTTCTGTATGCTTCTTGAACACTCATTCCTCTTGGTGTAATACTCATATGCTTGAAGTTGAAATTAATACTAATTACTGGAATACAAATTTAACTGATAAGTATACATTGATTAAAAACAGTCAGTTAATATTTCTGCTAAATATAAAAACTCTTCCCCGAAATCTGTTGATTTCAAAGAAGAGTTTTTCATAAAAATATCAATTTACAACCAGTTGGGGATCACTTTAAATTCTTGTGGGGAATTTGATTTGTTGCATTTCCAAATAATATTTTTCAGAGATTGCTGACTCGTTTTGGAATCTTATCCCGAAGGGATATCAGGTTTATAGAAAATGAATCCTTAAAAGAACAGCGATACCGAAGGTATCGAACTATTCAATCCATTCGAATAAATACTTTTCATCATATTCAATCTCAAATTTCTTCAATAAATCAAGGTACTCTTCTCTGAAACCCTTCTTTTTGTGATGATCTTTTTGATTCATAACATATTTAATCACCTGATCCAATTGGGAGTGGCTATATGAAAATGCACCAAAACCTTCCTGCCAGTTAAATCTGTATTTGTTTAGTTTGTTTTCTTTAATCCACTCGTTTGATGATTTTTTCACTTCACGAACAAGATCTGAGAGGCAGCAAGATGGTTTCATCCCAATCATAAAATGGATGTGGTTATTTACTCCATTTATTGCGAGCATTTTCTGACCCTTGTTCCGAACAACTCCTGTAATATATTGATACAATCGTTCTTCCCAGCTTGAGTGGATTAAACTATCGCGGTTCTTTACTGCAAATACGATATGAATGTAAATTTGCGAAAATGTTCCGGGCATTGTTGTGATTTTTGTACGACACCTTCGGAGTCGTTTGGTTGATATTGCAATTTTTCTATAAACCTTTGATGCCTTCGGCATCTTGATTGGGGAATTTGTTTAGAACAAAAATTCAATTTCATATCGTTCCCCACAACTTTATCATGTGATCCTACATTTCACTCTTGCACAGCAAAAATGCGTCAAAGACGCAAAACCAACAGCCCCTTGTTACTGCTGACGCTCAAACAAGGGGCAGGCCAGTTATTTACTTGTATGATCAAGTAAGGCTCAATCATCCGGTAAGTTTCCTTGCAGTGAATATCGGCAACTTACTGTTTTTTTTATTTTATGACGTCCTGACTTAAAAATCGATACAAGCATTTGTCTATTGGGTAAATTCTTCAGGAAATACCACTTTACCTGAAATCTTATTTAATGCACCTTCTTTCAGTTCCAAAGCCATAAATACGTCATCAGAGGGCAATTCGAAAGGAGCTCTTATTTTCCAGACTGAAGCGGGTTTGTATCCAAATCTGGGGTAATATTCGGCGTGCCCCACAACGATTACTGAAGTAAACCCCAGTTGCCTCGCAATTCGGTGGCCTTCGTTAATCAGTTTCGAACCAATTCCTTGATTCTGGTATTCAGGAAGAACCGAAACCGGAGCCAAAGTGAGTGATTCGAATAATTCCTGTCCGTTATCAATCAGGACTGGAGTAAATAAAACATGCCCCACCACCTGTTTGTTCTGTTCCGCCACCAGCGAAAGATCGCTGATAAACATGTCAGATTTTCGGAGATTTTCAACGAGTTTTCCCTCGTTGTGGTCACTGATTTCCATTGTTTCAAAAGCTTTTTCGGTCAATTCAAATACCCGTTGGTAATCATCGGGTACCTCTTTCCTAATAATGATTTGTTCGTTCATTTTCAAGCCATTTAGAAAGTTAGTAATTCTGTCTATCTCTTACGAAAATATCATCCTGCGGTTTGGCAAAATTCCGGATTGAAGTGACCTGTTAGTACGAATGACCTGTTCTCACCAACAAGCTACATAAATAGAAGGTTGAAAATCAGGATGATTTGCCGGGCAAAAGAAGAATGGCATAACATTCTAGTGAGGGAACAATAAGAGTGTCATTTCACCCTTTTATTATTCACTTCAGAAGTATAGAAAACACAAAACCCATAAACCCTTGCGAAAAGAGTTTATGGGTTCTGGTAACGATCAATTCTCAGTTGATACGTTTACCGGGATTGGTTATAATTTTGCCATGTCTCCTGAAAGTTCGACTTCGGCCTGGGCAATTTCATCTATAAATTCTTTCACATAATCAGGATAGGTTTCAATATCGTCCAGTTTCTGTGTTTTTAGCTGTAACTCTTTCAACCGGTATCCAAGTTCATTCATTCCGAAAGTCATAACTGAGGATTTTGCTTTATGGGCCAGTTCTCCAAGCTCTTTCCACTTTTTATCAGCTAAATATTTATTCATTCCATCGCGAAACTCAGGCAATTGATCAAAAAACATCTGGATAAATTCCTTCATTATTTCAGGTTCCCCACCTGTAATTTCCTTCAGATAATCTAAATTGGTATAGCGTGATTGAGCCATTGATTGTTTTTTTTAAAACAGTTTGTGTTTATGCAATTATAATAAAAATAATCGTTCCAAACGATCTCTGATTGCCAATAGTTTTCGGAACGAATATCAAATGAAAGTTTTTCAGAGCATTGAGCTAAAAACGAATATCTTTGCCAGATGATTTTTTTCATGCTTTGAGCATGGACAATCAACTATTTTTGTCATATAAAAACTGAAAATAAATTTATGCAAATCACAGCCTTAAATCAGATACACAAACAGGCAGGCGCCAAAATGATGGAGTTTGCCGGATTTGAAATGCCAATCGAATATTCGGGAATCAAAGACGAGCACATGACTGTTCGTGAAGCCGTTGGAGTTTTCGACGTGTCACACATGGGTGAGTTTTGGGTGAAAGGGCCAAATGCTTTGGAGCTGGTTCAGCGGGTAACCACAAACGATGTTTCCAAACTAACCATTGGTCAGGCACAATATTCCTGTTTCCCGAACGGGAAAGGCGGTATTGTTGACGACTTGCTGGTGTATTATTATTCCCCGGATAAATACATGCTGGTGGTAAATGCATCCAATATCGAAAAAGACTGGAACTGGATTGTTTCGCAAAACTCAAATGGCGCGGTTCTCGAAAATACTTCCGACGCAATCAGCCAGCTGGCGATTCAGGGACCTAAAGCAGTTGCTACCCTGCAGAAACTTACCGACATCGATCTGTCTGAAATTAAATACTATACTTTCGTCACCGGAAAAATCGGAGGTGTTGACGATGTAATCATTTCGGCTACCGGCTATACCGGTTCCGGAGGTTTCGAATTGTATTTCAGAAATGAAGTAGCCGAACATTTATGGAAGGTCATTTTTGAAGCCGGAGCCGAATTCGGCATCAAACCAATCGGTCTTGCTGCCCGCGATACTCTTCGCCTTGAGATGGGTTTCTGCCTGTATGGCAACGATATTGACGACACCACTTCACCTATTGAGGCTGGATTAAGCTGGATTACCAAATTCAATGGTCATCAGTTTATTGACAAGGATTTTCTGCAGATGCAGAAACAGGAAGGCGTTGATCGCAAGCTACGCGGATTTGAAATGATCGACCGCGGAATTCCACGTCACGATTACGAACTGACCGATCAGAACGGAAACGTGATTGGCCGTGTAACTTCAGGAACAATGTCACCAGTATTGAACAAAGGTATCGGCATGGGCTATGTTCATAAAGCATATTCAGCCATTGGCACCGAAGTATACATTCAGGTACGCAACAAAACACTAAAAGCTAAAATTGTTAAAATGCCTTTTATTAATCCGGCATAATTGACTTTATAATTCATTATAAACCTGTTGGCGATCTGCCGGCAGGTTTTTTTATTCCATTTTTTCCCCTGATCTCATTCATTTCACCTGAATCAGGCAATCCTTTCCCCACTTTCTTTGTTTCTCATTTCTCTTTCTGAAATAAAAATCACTTCGCTGCAACTTTACCTTTTGTTTAAATACAATATTCTCTTCCGGGAAACAGGCTTCCGTCGACTACTTTCTTTATCTTTGTGCCTTTACCTGAAGACAGAAAAAAGATGAAGAATCGGCTGGAGGTTTGTTTGTCCCCCGCAATCTATGATAAACATGCCGATGATAAAAACATAGTGGTGATCGCCGATATTTTACGGGCGACCTCATCCATCTGCGCGGCTATTCATAACGGAGTCAAAAGCATTATACCCGTTTCAACAGTTGATGAAGCCCGGGCAATGAAACAGCAAGGTTATATGGTCGCATCCGAACGTGATGGATACGTACTCGATTTTGCAGACTTTGGAAATTCTCCGTTTAATTTCACCCCTGAAATCGTAAAAGACAAAGACATCGTATATTCCACGACCAACGGAACGCGCTGTATTCACATGGCCAGCCATTCGAAAGCCGTTATCATCGGCTCATTCCTGAATATTACATCTTTAGCCGACTGGCTCATTCAACAGAATGCACCTGTACTGATTTTCTGCGCTTCGTGGAAAGACCGCTTCAGCCTGGAAGACACTGTTTTTGCCGGAGCGCTGGCCGAAAGGTTGCTTAATTCCGGGAAATTCGAAACCATTTGTGATGCGGTAACTGCTTCCATCGATTTATGGAATCTGGCAAAAGATGATTTGCCCGGATACCTTGAAAAGGCGGCACAAAAAGGACGTCTGGCCTCCAAAGGATTGGACGATTGCATCGAATATTGCCTGACTGCTGATCAAACACATGTTATACCAGCATTTCAGAATGATAGGTTGTTAGATATTTCGGAAGTTGAATCCGCTTTCTAAATAATTCATTCGTTCCCGATAATATTCAGGATAAAATGGATGTATATGAATTGAATGTTTTATAACTTGTTGAATCAAAATTTAGTCTGATTTATCTCAGAAAACCCTTGGCTTATAATCGTTTATTTTAAACTCTTATATGCAATTAAAATAAAAAAAGATAGTTATTAACCCATAATCAAAATCAAAATGAAGAAGCATAATTTTTACGCGGGCCCCTCCATTATGCCCGAATTTACCAAAGAAAAAGTTGCAGAAGCTACAATGAATTTTGCCGGAACAGGTCTTTCATTGATTGAAGTATCTCACCGAAGCAAAGAGTTTGTTGCCGTAATGGACCAGGCTGTTTCTCTCGTAAAAGAATTACTTAAAGTTCCTGAAGGATATTCGGTGCTTTTTCTTCAGGGAGGTGCCAGTCTTCAATTCCTGATGGCTCCATACAATTTGATGAACAAAAAAGCTGCGTTTACAAACACCGGTGCCTGGGCAAAAGCAGCCATCAAAGAAGCGAAGTTTTTCGGCGAAGTAGTTGAAGTGGCTTCTTCAGCAGATGCTAATTACAATTACATTCCAAAAGGATATGAAATTCCTGACGATGTGGACTACTTCCACTTTACATCAAACAATACCATCTTCGGAACTGAAGTCATTAGCGATCCTGATGTAAAAGTACCCGTAGTTTGCGACATGTCATCCGACATTTTCAGTCGTCCGATTGACATTTCAAAATATGCCATGATTTATGCCGGAGCGCAGAAAAACCTCGGTCCATCAGGTGCAACTCTTGTAATTATCCGCGATGATATTCTGGGAAAAGTCGATCGTCCTATTCCAACCATATTGGATTACAGAACCCACATCAAAGGAGTATCGATGTTTAATACACCGGCTACTGTTCCTGTATTCGGCTGTTTGCAAACATTGCTCTGGTTGAAAGAACAGGGTGGAGTTGAAGGAATGGAAAAAGTGAATATTGCCAAAGCCAATTTGCTTTATAGCGAACTCGAACGCAATAAACTATTCAACCCAACCGTACCAGATCCGAAAGATCGTTCACGTATGAATGTAACTTTTGTGATGAATGAAGGTTATGAATCGCTCGAAAAGGAATTTGATTCATTTGCAGCTTCCAAAGAAATGATTGGCCTGAAAGGTCACCGTTCGGTTGGAGGATTCAGAGCTTCAATTTACAATGCCATGCCACTCGAAAGTGTTCAGGCACTGGTTGATGTGATGAAAGAATTTGAGTCGCTAAAAGTATAAATCAGAAAGAAAAGCAGAATGGGGGTTCTGCTTTTCTTTTTTAAAGGGGAAAAACTATGAAAAGGGTATTAATTGCTACAGAAAAGCCATTCACTCCGGAAGCGGTTGTGCAAATGACCGGAATCCTTGTTAAAGCAGGCTATGAGGTTCAGTTACTTGAAAAATATACGTTAAAGTCAGAACTACTGGATGCCGTCAGAAATGTTCATGCTATCATTATCCGAAGCGACATCATTGACAAACAAGTCATTGAAGCATCTGACGAATTAAAAATTATTGTCAGAGCCGGATCTGGATTTGACAATATCGATTTAATTGCCTCTAAAGAAAAAGGCATCATTGCCATGAATACTCCGGGACAAAATTCGAATGCTGTTGCAGAATTGGCAATTGGGCTGATGATTTATATGGCTCGTGGAATGTACAAAGGAGGTCCCGGTACCGAATTAAAAGGAAAAGTACTTGGAATTTATGGCTGCGGATACGTAGGCCGACGGGTTGCAAAAATTGCCCAGTGTTTTGGAATGAAAGTAATTGCACTTGACCCATGCATAACCAAAATAGGGATGGATACTTACGAAATAATAGTCGCTGATTCTGTTCATGAAATATTCGAGAAAAGCGATTATCTATCCTTACATATACCATCAAATCCAAATACACTGAAGTCCATCAATTTTGATTTAATGAACAGAATGCCGGCGGGAGCCACGCTAATTAATACAGCCAGAAAAGAAATAATTGACGAAGATGGACTGAAGAAGATCATGGAAGAACGTCAGGATTTCAAGTACGTAAGCGATATTGCTCCCGATTGTCAGGCTGAATTAGCATCGAAATATGAACTTCGCTATTATTCGACTCCTAAAAAACAAGGAGCACAAACAGCAGAAGCAAATACAAATGCAGCTGTTGCTGCTGCGGAACAAATTGTTGCTTTCTTCGAAAAAGGAGATCTGACCTTCAAGGTAAACAAATAAAAAAAACAGATGATAGAGAAATGGAATGACGATCAGGTTTATACCAATATCAATTATTCAGCTCAGAAATTGATACAAACAGAGTTTGACAAGTGTAAATTTGAGAATTGCGATTTCTCAGATGCTGATCTGTCGGAGAGCGATTTCGTGAGTTGCAGGTTCGAGAATTGTAATTTTTCCAATGCGCGCTTATCCGGCACCGGAATGAAAGATGTTCACTTCATTGAGTGCAAACTGATTGGAATGAGCTTTGCTGCCTGTTCCGATTTTCTATTTTCAGTCAACTTTCAGAAATGCGTTCTCGATTACGCTGTGTTTGCAGAGAAAAAGATGAAGAAAACAAAATTCGTCGATTGCTCGCTTAAGGAGGTAGACTTCTCCGGAACTGATTTGTCGCTATCCGATTTCCATCATTGCGACCTGCTTCAAACTGTTTTTCACCGGACCAATCTGGAAAAAGCAGATTTCCGGACAGCCAAAAATTATTCGATGGATCCGGAGGCGAACAGAATAAAAAAAGCCAAATTTTCGTATACCGGAATAATCGGGCTTCTCGGGAAATATAAGATTGAACTGGAATAATTAAGGAATTGAATACAACAACAAAATGAACCTGAAATACAAAATTATATTTTTCAATGTCATGCTGTTTCTGATCATTTTCGACATCATCTATTTAATGGTGTGGATATTTTCAATTCAGATGAATCCGGCAAAAGCAGTTATTGTAGCAGGAATAAGTGCCTTGCTGATGCCCTGGGTCAGAGCTACGAACTTTCAATCAGGAAGAAAAATATTCATCCGAAGTTATGCCGTTGTTTTGTATCACAAATTCATCAGGAAATAACAAACAATTTCAGTTCGGGAATTCTGATTCTTCATTAAACATTAAGAAAAAGCAGTTTGTAAGTTTATTCAACTGATACAGGAAGCTATTTCAGAATAGTACCCGTAAATTGTCAAATTAATTTCAAATTAAATACAAAAAATACACTTATGGCTATTGTGAAACCATTTAAAGGACTTCGTCCGCCACAAGCTATTGCCAGCGACCTGGCTTGTTTGCCCTACGACGTGATGAACAGCACTGAAGCAGCTCAAATGGCTGAAGGCAAGGATTGTTCGTTGCTTCACATCACCCGCGCCGAAATCGACTGTCCCGAAGGAACTGATGTTCACTCCGAAACCGTTTATCTGAAATCAGTTGAAAATTTTCTGAAATTTCAGGCAGAAGGCTGGCTGAATCAGGACGAAGAAGCCAAATATTACATTTATGCACAAACCATGGGTGGCCGCACTCAATACGGAATTGTAGGTGCCGCATCGTGCGAAGACTACAACCAGGGAATCATAAAAAAGCATGAACTCACCCGCCCCGACAAAGAAGAAGATCGCATGATCCTGACTCGCTATCTGAATGCCAACATTGAGCCGGTTTTCTTTTCCTATTGTGCTATTCCTGAAATTGACGCAATTGTTGAATCAGTGGTGAAAAACCAGAAAGCGGACTACGATTTTGTTGCTGAAGATGGTTTCGGACATCATTTCTGGGCCATTAACGATACGGCAGTCAATCAGAAAATTGAAGAACTGTTTGCAACCAAAGTTCCGGCAACCTATGTCGCTGACGGGCATCACCGCACTGCAGCTGCTGCTCGCATCGGACTGGAAAAGAAAAATCAAAACCCCAATCATACCGGCAACGAAGAATACAATTTTTTCATGGCCGTTCATTTTCCCGACAACCAATTGCAGATCATTGATTACAATCGCACCATAAAAGATTTGAATGGTTTAACTGAAGCGGAACTACTCGAAAAACTGGCACTGAATTTCGATGTTGAATTGACAGGATCTGAAATTTACAAACCAGGAAAACTGCACGAATTCAGCATGTATCTCTCCGGAAACTGGTATAAACTGAATGCCAAACCAGGCACATTCAACGACAACGATCCGATTGGAGTTTTGGATGTGACCATTTTGTCGAATCTGGTTTTGGATCAGATTCTGGGAATCGCCGATCTCCGCACTTCGACCCGCATCGACTTTGTGGGTGGAATCAGAGGATTGGGCGAATTGAAAAAACGTGTCGATCGCGGGGACATGAAAGTTGCCTTTGCTCTTTATGCAGTATCGATGCAACAATTGATCAACATTGCCGATTCAGGCAACATCATGCCTCCAAAAACCACCTGGTTCGAACCCAAGCTTCGTTCAGGACTGGTTATTCACAAACTGGATTAAAAAAAAGGAAAAGGGAACCCCACCTTTTTTAAAAAAAATCCCGTAGATTTCCTGCGGGATTTTCTTTTCTTTATTAAATCCGGGCGCGACTTTAAGTCGCACCCGGACTATACAAGAAACATGAAGAAGAAAATGAAAAATCAAAAGATACTTTTATCCGGTGCCATTTTGATGGCTTTAGGAGTTTTGCTTGGTGCGTTTGGTGCCCATGCTTTAAAAACGCGCTTATCTCCTGAAATGCTGCTGGTTTATAAAACGGCTGTCGAGTACCAGTTTTATCACGCGCTGGGCTTGCTGCTTATCGGTTTAATAGGCTTTCATATCGATTCGAAATGGATTAGCCGCGCTGGTGTATTTATCGGAATCGGCATTCTTTTATTCTCCGGTAGTTTGTATATTCTTTCACTCACCGGTATAAAGGCGATTGGAGTGATCACTCCGTTTGGAGGATTATCATTCGTTGCCGGCTGGATTTGTCTGGCTATTGGAATCTGGAAACGCTGAATTCAGGAGCTTTCACTTGTATCTTATGCGCATACCTGACCATTCTCATGGTTCCTTTGCTTAAATTCCGGCTTCTTTATCCGCTTAAATCAGGACTTGAAAAATTTAAAGCCTGAGATTAATTACATTTGCAGGAAGTAGATATTAAAAACAGATAAAAATCATGATAAAAAATATTCAACGTATTGTTCTGCTGTCGCTTTTGGCAGTCATTTGGAGTACACCGGTTTCATTCGGGTGCACCAATTTTTTAATTACAAAAGGCGCCTCGGTTGATGGCTCCACCATGATAACTTATGCCGCCGATTCACATACTTTATATGGCGAATTATATTATCAGCCAGCTCAGGATTATCCTGAAGGTACTTTACGCGACATTTACGAGTGGGATACCGGTAAATTCATGGGACGCATCCCGCAGGTTTCACATACCTACAGCGTTATTGGAAACATGAACGAATTCCAGGTTGCAATTGGAGAAACAACCTTTGGCGGACGCGAAGAACTGTATACACAATCAGGAGCAATTATGGATTACGGCAGCCTGATGTATGTGGCTTTGCAACGTGCAAAAACGGCCCGCGAAGCCATTGAGGTTATGACTGATCTGGTTGAAAAATACGGATATGCCAGCGAGGGCGAATCATTCTCCATTTCTGATCCGAATGAAGTCTGGATTATGGAAATGGTTGGCAAAGGCGAAGGCCAGAAAGGTGCCGTTTGGGTCGCCCAGCGTATTCCCGACGGATACATCAGCGGGCATGCCAACCAGGCACGGATTACCACATTCCCGATGAATGATTCCGCCAATTGCCTGTTCGCCAAAGATGTCATTTCATTAGCCCGTGAAAAAGGATGGTTTGACTGGAAAAACAAAGATTTTAGTTTTTCTGATGTGTATGCTCCCGTCGATTTTAGCGGAGCCCGCTTCTGCGATGCCCGTGTTTATGCCGGATTTAACAAGGTGAATTCAGGAATGAAACAATACGAAGAATACGTTCTTGGGAATGTAAAACACGATGGTGAAAATAATTTTCCCTCCAATAGAATGCCATTGTGGATAAAACCTGACAAAAAACTCAGTGTTCAGAATGTAATGAGCATGATGCGTGACCATTTTGAAGGAACTCCAATGGATATGACTCAGGACATTGGTGCCGGCCCTTTTAAATTACCTTACCGCTGGAGACCTTTATCGTTTAAAGTTGATTCGGCTGAATATATCAACGAACGTGCAGTTTCGACTCAGCAGACCGGATTCTCATTTGTGACTCAGTCGCGTTCGTGGTTGCCCAACCCGATTGGCGGAATCCTGTGGTTTGGAGTTGACGACACTTACAGCACCTGTTATGTTCCGATGTACTGCGGAATAACCGAAATTCCGGAGTGTTTTAAAGTTGGAAACGGCGATCTGCTAACCTTCTCCGAAACTTCTGCTTTCTGGACTTTTAACGTAGTCTCCAATTTTGCCTACTTACGTTACGACGCCATGATTCCTGATATTCAAAAAGTTCAGAAAAATCTGGAAGATAAGTTTATTGCCTATAGGGCAAGTGTCGATCTGGCCGCTCAAAACCTGTGGAATGCAGGCAAAAAAAATGAGACCATTCAGTTTTTAACTGAATATTCGGTCAATCAGGCCAACGGAATGACCAGCGAATGGAAAAAATTATCACAATTTCTGTTTGTGAAATTCATGGATGGAAATATTAAAAAAGAAACAGACGGAGTGTTTGAACGTACTGAAACCGGAATGACACCAGCCCCGGATCAACCCGGATATCCGGATTGGTGGAAAAAAGTGATTGTTGAAGGCACTGGTGATCATCTGAAAATGATTGGTGCTCCAAGTCATTGATTTTCGCCAACAATTACGATTATTTTATTGAGAAAATAAGTATCGGATTGAATAATTTTATTACTTTTGCGCCACATTTAAGCAATCTCTTACTCATTGATACGAAGTAATATTGCGACTAAAACAAAAAAAGATGGATTTAATTAAAGTAGCCCAGGATGCGTTTTTTGTTGAACCAAAAGAACATTCGAAATTTAATGCAGGAGATACCATTACCGTTCATTATAAAATTAAAGAAGGTAGCAAAGAGCGTATCCAGAATTACCGTGGTGTTGTTATTCAGATAAAAGGCCATGGTTTGACTAAATCTTTCACTGTTCGGAAAATGTCGGGAAGCATTGGTGTAGAACGAATTTTCCCTCTTTATTCACCATTCATCGAAATGATTGAAGTGAACAAAAAAGGTATTGTACGCAGAGCTAAACTGTACTATTTACGCGCTCTTACAGGCAAGAAAGCCCGTATCAAAGAAAAACGTGTATAAGAAAAATATTTTCTTTTTGAGAAGAGGTTGGTCCGAAAGTTCCAGCCTCTTTTTTTGCTTCATACTTTCAACAAGGCCTGTCGATATTGTGACATGAATTGCTTATTTCATTCGCCTCTCAGAATTGCTCCGTAAAAGAATAGATTGACGACTAAGTATCGCAAGCCTATTTCGGATTAGTCCGAAAATCACTTACTTTTATGGAGTTCTTTATTCCTGAATCCAAAACCAACTAAAATGAATAGACTGATCCACATCCTATGTTTCTGTGCAATTATTCCTTTCAGCAGGGAATGTGCAGGTCAAAACATCCCGTCTGAAGTTCAAAGTCCCGAACAAATAAACATTGACCCCACTCTCAGTTATCAAACGGTTGAAGGTTGGGGAAGTTCGTTGTGCTGGTGGGCCGCTCAGGTTGGCGCCTGGGATGAAACAAAAGCTGACAGCATTGTTGATTTGATTACATCTCCGGATAAGTTGAACATGAATATTTTCAGGTATAACATTGGTGGTGGTGATGATCCTTCTCATATTGATGGGCACATGGTAAAAGGAAAAGGGAAGCGGGCTGAAATGGAAGGGTTCAAAGCTTCAGCAGAGGCTCCATATAATTGGGCTACGGATAAAGGACAGCGAATAATCATGTTGAAAATTAAAGCAAAAAGGCCTGATGCCGTGTTCGAAGCGTTTTCGAATTCGCCTCCGTACTGGATGACCTACAGCGGTTGTTCCGGAGGAAATATTGACCCGATGCAGGATAACCTGAAACCCGAATACTATGAAGCTTTTTGCGATTACCTGATCGAGGTTTGTAAATTCTACAAAGAACAATACAACATCGGGTTCAAAACGCTCGAACCCTTTAACGAATCGACTTCAGGCTATTGGAATGCGCTGGGAAGCCAGGAAGGATGCCATTTTACGCCGGAAACTCAGATGAAAATCATCCGGATTTTAGCCCCTAAACTTAAATCCTCAGGACTCGAAACAGTACTTTCAGCTTCCGACGAAACAAACATTGCCTCAAGTATTAAAGTTTTAAAAGCGTATCAATCGGCAGGCAACATTCTTGATAAAATCGGTCAGTTGAATACCCACACTTATTCCGGAACCAATAGTGAACGAAAAGAAGTCCATCAATTGGTGAAATCAACCGGAAAGCCGTTTTGGCAATCAGAAACCGGTCCAAGTGGAAATCAAAAGACAAGCTTTGCTACTAATCTGGGATTGGCTCAAAAGTTATTTGACGACATGCATTATATGAAACCTCAAGCCTGGCTGGATTGGCAGTTATTGGAAGAGAACAATAATGTGTGGTGCCTGATAAGATGCAATTTCATGTCGCAGAAATACAAGGTTATCAAGAACTTTTATGTCAGAATGCAGATCACGCGATTCTTCAAACAAGCTTATACCATTATTGAAACCAGAAATGATGAAGTTCTGGCAGCTATAAATCCTGACAAAACAGAATTGGTTGTCGCTATTCTTAACCATTCGACAGAATTAAAACCATTCAAACTTAATCTGGAAGCTTTTCCCAAACCAGGAACTAAAATTCAGGTATACCGGACAACCAATCTTGAAAATTGCGAAAACATTTCAAGTCCCGGGTTGAATGATCAATCAATCAGATACAATGCTCCCGGCCTTTCATTGACCACATTTATTATTCCTGTTGAAAACTGATCAAATGTCATACTGTCAATGAGTATTTTGGCGTGGTTGAATGTATTCATCATGGAATCTATAAACCAATAATCCATGATGAAGTATACCCTCATTTTCTTATTTATGCTGTTTTCAGCCGGTGTTTATTCCTGTTCCAAACACACGAATGAACCTGAACAGAAGACAGTCGTGTTGAAAGTCCCGCTTGGTGATCCTTTCATCATGCTGTGGCAGGGAACCTATTATGCCTACGGAACTCATGCGGCTGATGGTATTGAAGTGTTTGTTTCCGATGATTTACTAAGCTGGAGTGTTCCTGAAGGTATTGTAGACGGGTTGGCACTAAAGAAAGCCGATGTATGGGCCGACCGCTGGTTTTGGGCACCGGAAGTGTATGCCGTAAATGGAAAGTTTTATATGTATTATTCCGCAGATGAACATATCTGCGTTGCAACAAGTGACTCACCACTTGGACCATTTAAGCAGGAAATCCAGAAACCGATGATCGAAGACGAAAAGTGCATTGACAACTCTCTCTTCATCGACGATAACGGAAAACCTTATTTATTTTTCGACCGTTTCAACGACGGATTAAATATCTGGATAGCCGAGTTGGAAGACGATTTAATCAAGCTCAAACCGGAAACCATGCACGCATGTATCCATGTTTCACAGCCTTGGGAAGAAGTATGCCCCAGAGTAAACGAAGGTTCTTTTGTCATGAAACATGAGGGCGTATATTTCATGACTTATTCGGGCAACAGCTTTGAGAGTCCGTTTTACGGCATTGGAGTTGCCACGGCAACCAACATCAATGGACCATGGACTAAATATGAAAATAATCCGGCACTTCAGAAACCAGGAGAGCTGGTAGGTATCGGACACAGCGCCATGTTTACCGATAAGGAAGGAAAGCTGCGGATCGTTTTTCATGCCCATAATAGCTCAACAAAAATTCATCCACGCCACATGTACATTGGCACTGTTCGATTTGAAAAAAAGAATGGAAATAATGTGATGGTAATCGACAAAGATTATATGACACCAATCCTGAAAAATAATTCAAATGATAACTAAACTAAGATTGTTAATTCTCTCAATGCTCACCATGATTTCATTCGGAAGATGCAGCGAAAAAGGATCCAATATTGAAAAAAAAGTCAACAAAACGTTCACAAATCCGGTTTGGGATGGCGCTGATCCGTGGATGACAAAAAACGGCAACGATTATATTTACTGCTTTTCAGCCAACAATTCGATCATTGTTTTCAAATCGAAAAAGATGACACAAAAGGGCGAGTTAAAAAATATCTGGCAAGCGCCTGCAACCGGATGGAACCGTTCCTGTGTGTGGGCTCCTGAAATTCACTTCATCAAGGGACGTTGGTATGTTTATTATGCAGCAGGCGAAGCTGGTCCGCCGTTTATTCACCAGCGCACCGGTGTTTTGCGATCAAAGACTGAAGATGTTTTTAGTGATTATGAGGATATGGGTGTTTTATACACTGGCGATAATTCTGCTGATCCTTCATCGAATGTTTGGGCCATCGACATGACCATTCTGGAGCACAAAGGAAAACTATATGCCATTTGGTCGGGTTGGATCAAACAGGAATCCACTGATGCAACTGCACAGCATTTGTACATTTCGGAAATGGAAAATCCCTGGACCATGAAAGGGAAACGGGTGAAACTTTCTTCGCCGGTTGAAAGTTGGGAAACAGGTGATCCGCTTGATCTGAATGAAGGTCCTGAGATTCTGAAAAACGGAGACAAGGTATTTGTTATTTATTCCTGCCGTGAATCATGGCTGGTCGAGTATCGCCAGGGGATGCTGCAATTGATTAATCCAGAGGGTGATCTGCTCGATCCGGCAAACTGGGAAAAGACAGGTCCGGTATTTCAGGGAAACGAAAAGGTTTTCGGAGTCGGTCATTGTTCGTTTGTTAAATCGCCCGACGATACGGAAGACTGGATCATTTACCATTCAAAGAAAAGTACCACTCCCGGCTGGGAACGCGATGTACGGATGCAATCCTTTACATGGAATGCCGATGGAACACCCAATTTCGGTTATGCAATCCCCGCAGGTCAAAAGCTGAATATCCCTTCAGGCGAAGCTGAATAACAGATATTTAATAAATGCTATTTTTTTATCATTCAATTTTAAACCAATAAATACAATCCAATGAAAAAATCACTTTTTATTCTGGCAATCGCCGGATCACTGGCTTTTACTTCGTGCCAGAATAAGCCAGCTGTACAAAAAGCGGCTGAACGCTGGACTCCTGAAAAAGCTCAGCAATGGAGCACCGAAAACGGCTGGCTACGTGGAAGTAATTTTAATCCGAGTACTGCCATTAACCAGCTGGAAACATGGCAGGCCGAATCGTTCGACACCACAACCATCGATCGTGAATTGGGCTGGGCCGAAGGACTCGGAATGAATGTCATGCGCGTTTATCTTCATCATGTGGCATGGCAGGTTGATCCCGAAGGATTCAAAGGCCGCATGAATACCTATATGACAATTGCCAGCAAACACGGCATCAAAACCGTATTTGTATTTTTCGACGATTGCTGGAATCCAACTTACCAGGCAGGCAAACAACCCGATCCGAAACCGGGAGTTCATAACTCAGGCTGGGTGCGCGATCCGGGCGAATTGTTATATTCCGACACAACACTCATCAAAACACTTGAAAGCTATGTAAAAGATGTTCTGACAACATTTAAAGACGATAAGCGCATTGCTATCTGGGACATGTACAATGAACCCGGAAATTCAGGATATGGAAACCGCTCGATGCCATTACTCGAAAAAGCTTTTCAATGGGGACGCGAAGTTAACCCTTCACAACCTTTGTCTTCAGCAGTATGGAACCTCAGCCTGAGCGAACTGAATAAATTCCAGGTAGAAAATTCGGATATTATTACTTACCACAACTACGAAAACCCGGAAAAACATCAGGCAGCCATTGATACTTTGAAAATTTACGGTCGTCCGCTTGTTTGTACCGAATATATGGCAAGACGCAACAACAGCCTGTTTACCAACATCATGCCGATGCTTAAAGAACAGAACATTGGAGCAATCAACTGGGGTTTGGTCGACGGAAAATCGAATACCAAATATGCCTGGGACGAACCTATCGCCGATGGATCTGAACCAGCACTTTGGTTTCACGAAATTTTCCATAAAGACGGAACTCCTTACAAACAAGAAGAAGTTGATCTTATCAAGAATTTAACAGGAAAAAATTAAATCAATCGGAATTGTTCTGTATTTAAATAGATTTTGAAAGCCGTTGTGCATTATTTGCATGACGGCTTTTTTCTGACTAAAAGGTTGTAATTTTGATTGTTCTGTCTTAAAAAAAGATTAATATGACAACAAACGAATTAGTTCAGGAAATAAAATCGTATTGCATTGCAAATGCCGATGAAGAAAGAATTGTAAAATCACAGCGATATTTTAAAGAAGAATTTATTGGTTACGGGCTGACGTCCAAACAAATTCAGGATAAAGTGGAAGAATTGCTTAAAGGCAATAAGCTTGATTTGCAAACAATTCTGGATACCACCCCACTGCTGATGAAAAGCGGAAAATACGAGGAGATTGCATTTGCATTACTTTTACTCAATGGTTTTTGGAAAGAATATACATTGGAGACATTCCTTACCATTGGCAATTGGTTTACCATCAGCATTCACAACTGGGCACATGCCGATATATTGGGAATGTATATTTTGCCCAAATTTATGGACAGAAACATCATAACGATGGACGATCTTAGTTCGTGGCTCGAATCACCATTCAAATTTCAACGAAGGTGTGTTCCGGTAACGTTGATCAAACACATAAAAAAAACCAGACAGGTAATGCCGTCAATCGTTTTTGTAGAAAAACTAATGTCGGATACCGGTCGGGAAGTTCATCAAGGTATGGGTTGGTTCCTTCGCGAAGCCTGGAAAATAAGTCCATCCGAAGTTGAAATTTTTCTCGAAAAATGGAAAGATACTGCACCACGACTGATTATTCAGTATGCCTGCGAGAAAATGACAGCAGAAAATAAACTGCGGTTTAAACGTGCTAAAAAATTATCAGTAAGAAGTTCCACCTAAAAAAAACAGGCATCCCATACGGACACCTGTTTCCCTGATTTTAAATTTTCAAGAATATTTTTTATTCATTCAACGAATTACAAAGCTTCTGATTGATTTCGCGGACACGCGCTTCATCAATTTTAATCACTTTCCGGTCATAAGTCATCAGTCCATTAATTTCGCCTTCAACATCAGTCGTTTGCGTATAAACTGCGGCAGAAAATCCGGCTTTAACCAATTTTAAAAGTGATTCTCCATATTTTACGTACTCGTCAGTCACTTCCTTCGAATTCTTAAACTGAACATATCCCCAGTTCTTATCGGATGCCCAAAGATGACCTTCAAGAGCCAAACCAATTCCGCCATATTCGCCTAAGACTGTTGGCCGCTGAGCATCGTACAAATACATACCCGGTCCCGGATAATTGTGCAAATCGAGCATATCTCCCAGCTGATAATGATTTCCTCCGCTGGCTGGATTTACCAAACGGCTTGGATCGTAGGCTTTAGTCCATTCTACAATTTCAGCAGTTTTGAACTGTCCCCATGATTCGTTAAACGGAACCCAGGTTACGATACATGGATTGGAATACAGGTAATCCATTATTTCTTTCCACTCTTTACGGTAATTAGCTTCCGATTCCGGACTGCGTTTCATTTCAGCACCATCGAAATAATTTCGGGGTTGCCATTGCGGCGAACGGTCGCCACTTGGCATATCCTGCCAAACCAGAATTCCAATTTGATCACAATGTGTGTACCAACGCGCAGGTTCCACTTTGACGTGTTTACGGATCATGTTAAATCCGAAATCCTTGGTTTTCTGAATGTCATATTTCAAAGCCTCATCAGTTGGAGCCGTGTATAATCCATCGGGCCACCAACCCTGATCGAGCGGACCAAACTGAAATAAGGCTTTGTTATTTAGTTCGAGACGAACAATTCCATTTGCATCACGTTTGGTGGATATTTTACGCATGGCAAAATAGCTTTCAACCGCATCAACAACTACTCCGTTGCTGATTAAATTCACTTTCATCGTGTATAGGAAAGGTGATTCGGGGCTCCACAATTTGGCTTCAGGAATAGAAATTCCGAGTGTTTCCGTAGAAGAAGCTTTTACTGAAGCAATTTCCTTTGATCCGTCAAAAACTTTCACTTCAACGACATCAGCAAAAGATGCAGCTTCGGCTTCAACATCGACTATAATCAGGCCTTTATCGATATTCGAAACTGTTTTAACATTCTCAATATGTTTACTTGAAACCGGTTCCATCCACACGGTTTGCCAGATTCCGGTTACCGAAGTATAAAAAATACCTTCAGGATTGCCTACCTGCTTGCCTCTTGGCTGAAAACCTTTATCGGTTCCGTCCCAAACTTTAACGACCAGCTTTTGAGTTGCTGTTTTATTCAGGAAAGGAGTAATATCAAAAGAAAATGGAACATAACCTCCGGTATGAGTTCCGATTTTGATGTCGTTCACCCAAACTTCGGCTTTCCAATCGACTGCTCCAAAATTCAATAAAATATTTTTGTTTTTCCACTTCGCCGGAACTTCAAAATTCCGTTTATACCACACTTCATTATTCTCTCCAACAGTTTTCTGCACTCCGGAAAGGCTCGATTCAACCGGGAATGGAACTAATATTTGTCCATCGAACTGAGAAGGCTCAGCCTTTCCGGCCTTCAGGATTGAATAATTCCACAACCCATTCAGGTTTACCCAATCGGCACGCTCCATCATAGGACGCGGATATTCCGGCAATACATTTTTTACATCAATTTTTTCGGCCCACGAAGTTTTGATTTTATCACCGACAGGTTTCCATTGTGCGAAGGAATTTAAAACACAAATACTCAATAAAAAGATAAAGATTGTTTTTTTCATTTCTAATTGACTTTAGATTAGTGATTTATCGATTACAAATTAATATCAATAACGATTTCAACTATTAATACACCCAAATAAAAGAAATTGCTCATTGAGTCGCTCTATATTCTAAAATAAAAACGATTTCAACGAGGAATAAGTATGATTCTTGAGTAACCAGTATTTCGAGTAACCAGACACATGAAATCCATTTTCTGCTTTCATCTTAATTAGTCATCAGGCTAAATTGCCACCATTAATTTTAGCTTTGATAAAACCGACTTGACACATCAACCTCAAACCGCTCATAATCGATAACATTATCTCAACTTCTTTTTTCACTGAAATACTTACAATTAAATAAACTGTTTGCACAACCAATCTCCCTTTGGGAAAGAAATTTCAAACCAAAGCACCTTAAATAGTTAAAAAAATAGCTATTTAATCATAAAATATGGGACAACGGAATTTAATGTTGTTTAGATATTTTTAATTGAAACCAAATTTTTAGGTCTATATTTGCGCCGCTTAATGACTCTTTATTTTGAACTAACGACAAAAACACCTTTTGACAAGGATTGACGAATATATTGACAAAAAGCTAGTTGTAAGGTTTAAGAATGGCGACATGAGTGCTTTTCAGCGTATTTATGATTCCTTTTGTCAGCCCTTGTATCGTTTTGCTTTATCGTATTTAAAAGACTCATTTGAAGCAGAAGAAATCGTCCAGGATGTTTTTCTGAAAGTCTGGGAAAACAGGTTAGATATTGATATCCAAAAATCCTTCAAAAGTTACCTTTACCGTATTACTGTCAACAAAATTTTTAACGAATTAAAGCACCGGGTTGTAAAGCATAAATACGAACAACACCTACTTCACACAGACCAACAATTTAATGAATCACCGGAATCAGCTATTCAGTTTCAGGAGTTAAACAGCAAACTGGATATTTTGCTAACTAAACTTCCTGATCAGCAACGCACTATATTCATCATGAGCCGATGGAAAGGTTTATCAAACGCTGAAATTTCCGAAAAACTAAGTTTATCCATCAGAACCGTTGAAAATCAAATTTACCGTGCTGCCAAGTTTATAAAATTAAACATCAACGACGACTATCCTATTGGCATCCTAGTAATTATCTTCGGACTCCAGTCATTATAAAATAAAGTATTTGCTTTCTTCAAAATAAATCAATTTCTCAGTGAGTATTGTTTTATCTCATCTTGTATTACCCTTGAAATGAAAAATAACGAAAACGTATATGTTGAGTTTAAAAGCCTGATTGGTAAGTTCCATTCAGGAAATTGCAGTTTAGATGAATTACAACTGCTTGAAGAAATGTTTATGGATTCGGTCATTTCTGAAGACATTAAAAATAAGATGCTTGATGATCTTCACCAAAATGAAGAGCAAGGAGTGGGCAGCGATGCCGATTACGATCGCTTGTTCAAATCCATCCAAAAGGTCATTTCTGAGCAACAATCCAGCAAACGAGCCATCAATCTAAGGTTTAACCTATTGCGAATTGCTGCAATTGTAGTTCTTGCTTTTATTCTAGGCGGAACGATTTCTTATTTCGCATTCAGTAACAAATTCAAACATGCTGATTCGTTTTGTGAGGTAACAGCGCCACTGGGCTCAACCTCCGAAATCGTTTTACCTGACAATTCGCGGGTTTGGCTAAATGCAGGTAGTAAAATCAGATATTCAACCTCATTTAATAAAAACGACCGGATGCTTTACCTGGAAGGCGAAGGTTATTTCAAAGTTTCAAAAAACAAGAAGCTGCCTTTTATTGTAGATGCATTCGGATTTGAGGTAAAAGCAGTTGGTACCGAATTTAATGTAAAAGCTTATAAGGATGATGCGACCATTGAAACAACAATGGTCGAAGGGAAAGTGAGCTTACAGCACGCATCCGGTAAAATAATGGAAGGAGTAAATTTGTTGCCCAACCAAAAAGCAACTTTCTATAAAAGAAGAGACGCTTTAACCATTGAAGTCTTGAGAAATATTGAAGCAAAAAAAGAAGAATTAAATTACATCCCTGAGTTCCGGCTTGTGATTGCCCCGAAGATTAATCCACAGGCAGTTATCTCCTGGAAAGAAAACCAGTTAATTATTGAAAGCCAAGAATTAAGTGAATTGACTGAAATTTTAAGCCGGAAATACAACTTCAATTTTAAGTTTAAATCGGATGACATCAAAAAGTTCAGGTTTTCGGGAACACTAAAAGATGAAACCCTTCAACAAGTGATGGATGTAATAAAAATCTCTTCACCAATTGATTATGTCATTGACGGGAAAACCGTATTTATTGAACGCAATGACAAGCGCGTACCAGAATTTGAAAAACTTTTAAAACAACAATAAATAAAGATAAAACAGGGAATAGATTTTTGCCGAACCTATCCCCTGTAAATTAAGTAGTGTCTAACAAAAATCAATGTCAGTTCCCGCAAAAGAACACTGGCATTGGCAGTCAAACATCTAACATTTCAAATGTATGAAAAAAAATCTAATTGGATTGATTTTTCCTGGAAGGGGAAAACTGAAAAAACTATTCTTAATTATGAAACTAACAACTGTACTTCTTTTGGCAGTTACCATGCAACTAAGTGCTACGGTGTATTCTCAAAGCACCAAATTCAGTATGGATTTCAAGGGAAAAACGGTGCGCGAAGTAATGAACCTGATCGAAAGTCAAAGCCATTTCCGATTCTTCTTTAACGACGATTTTAAGTTAATCGATGAAAAAGTTGATCTGAATGTTAAAGACGTAAGTGTGGAAGCAATTCTGAACCAGATGTTTCTGAATTCTGAAATCAGTTACAAGGTATTGACAAATGATTTAATTGTACTGACTGTTGGTGAAAATCAAAACTCCATGTTAGCCATTCAAGGCAAAACAATAAGTGGAAAAGTAGTTGACGGCGCAGGTAGCCCTTTGCCTGGGGTGACTGTTTATTACAAAGGCACAACCGGCGGAACGATCACAAATCCGGATGGAATTTTCACGCTGCCAATAAATGAGAATGCAAAAATACTTGTCTTTTCATTTATGGGATTGGAAACCAAAGAAATCACCGTTGGCAATAAATCGGTACTTGATGTTACGATGGCCGAAAGTTCGATCAAAATCGACGAAGTCATTGCAATTGGTTATGGCGTTCAGAAAAAGGAAACGTTAACCGGTGCCATTTCTGGAGTAACTTCTGAAGACCTGGATCGGGTACATGCAAGCACCGTAAGTGCGGCACTCGCAGGTAAAATGGCCGGAGTATCTTTCCGTATGGCTGATGGCCGCCCGGGTGCTTCAGCAAATATCCAGATCCGTAACATGGGTGATCCTCTCTATGTAATCGATGGAATTCAAAAAGATGCCGGACAATTCAATAATATTTCACCAAACGATATCGCAAGTATTACCGTTTTGAAAGATGCTTCGGCAGCTATTTACGGTGTACGTGCGGCAAATGGAGTCGTGGTGGTAACAACAAAAAGGGGTAAACTGAACTCGAAAAATACCATAAATGTTGACGCGTACACAGGATGGCAAAACTGGTCGCGTTTTCCAAAAACCGTTGGTGCTTATGAATGGATGAGTGGGAAAGCTGATGCAGAAATGAATCAGTTCGGGAAAACAGACATCACCGCTGCCGAACTGGAAAAATGGAAAGCAGGCACGGATCCCGCTTACCGTAGTTTCGACTGGTATGATTTTATTATTGAACCAAATACGCCACAAACCTCCATCAATGTGAGTACTTCAGGCGGTTCAGAAAAAATCAATTATTACCTTTCGGTAACCCGAATGGATCAGAACTCGGTATTAGGCCGAGAATTTACTTTCGGACGTACCAATTTCCAATCGAATATCGACGCTCAAATAACTGATCGGTTTAAAGTGGGTGTTCAGATCAGTGGACGTCAGGAAACACGCGATAATCCAGGCGTTCCCGGTGGCGATGATTACTGGGCTCCACGTTTTGCCTTGTTCCGAAACCGTCCGACCGAACGTCCTTTCGCCAATGATAATCCTTTGTATGTCAACAACATTGGCCACATGGCTGAAAACTGGGGATTGCTAACCAAGGCCAATTCAGGTTACTGGCATGAGGATTGGAGAGTTTTACAAACCAACTTCATCGGCGAATACGAAACTCCGATCAAAGGATTAACAGCCAAAGGAACTTATTCGTATTACATTGCCGATAAGTTGATGAACGGTCATGAATATACCTATGATGCCTATAGCTATTTCCCTGAAACTGATGAGTACAAAGTAACCTTTGCGAACCTGAATCCCTGGAGAGAACGTGGTACTCATAAAGTTTTTGAGACTGTACTTCAAGGCCAGTTAAACTACAAAAAGGAAGTCGGGAAACACAGTTTTGCCGGTACTTTTGTAGCTGAACGCATTAATCGCCACGAACTGGATGTTTGGGTTCATGCTGTCCCCAAGACCAATGCACTTCCAATCCTTCAGTTTGCAGATATGGATACTTACGACGATAAGGACTGGGAAGAAGCCCGTATTGGTTACATTGGCCGGTTCAACTACAGTTATGCCAACAAATACTTTGTGGAAATCTCTGGTCGCGAAGATGGTGCCTGGAAGTTCATTTCAAGTAAACGTTGGGGATTTTTCCCATCCATGTCTGCTGGTTGGAGAATCACAGAAGAAAAATTTGTAAAATCCTTATTGGGTAGCAGCACCTTAAACCTGAAACTTCGCGGTTCTTATGGCGAGCTTGGTGATGACAATATTAATATGGGCGTTTCATCTGATGATCAAAACTACGTAGGAAATTTTGCATACTTATCAGGGTACAATTACGGAACATCAACTGTAATCATAGACGGAGAAGTAGTAAAAGGATCAAGAGACCGTGGAGTTCCGGTTACATCCATTTCATGGTTTGTTAGTAAAATTACGGATATCGGAGCTGATTATTCCTTGTACAATGGGAAATTGAGTGGTAGTGTTGATTATTTTTACCGTAAACGAACCGGTTTGCCGGAAAACAAATACGATGTTCTGGTTCCGAGTGAAATTGGTTATACCTTACCCAGAGAGAACTTAAATAGTGATGCCGTAATGGGTGCTGAAACTTCCATTAATTACGAGGGAAACATTGGCAAATTGACTTATAGTATCGGTGGAAACATTTCTTATGCCCGTAACAAGTCCCTGAATTCATATAAACCAAGGTTCAGCAACTCCTGGGACAATTACAGGAATTCCGGTGAAGACCGTTACAGTGGGATCTATTGGGGATATGAAGCCGTTGGTCAATTCCAATCGTTTGAAGAAATCAACAATTACACCATTAACAACGATGGAGAGGGAAACAAAACCATGCTTCCCGGTGATTTGATTTACAAAGATGTAAATGGAGATGGTAAAATTGATGAATATGATGAACGTCCGATCGGTTTCCCAAGAGACCGTAACCCGATCCTGAATTTTGGTATTAACATTAGCATGGAATATATGGGCTTCGACTTTAAAGCTGACTTTTCAGGTGGTTCAATGTATTCATACAATCAGAATTGGGAAATGAGAAATCCATACCAGAATACCGGTAATTTGCTGAAGGCATTTTACGATGACAGATGGCAACGTGCTGATCCGTTCGATTTAAACAGCGAATGGCTGGCAGGCAAATATCCGGCTTTACGATTCAACGATGGTGGTCACAGCAACTACAATAAAAACTCTACATTCTGGCTGACCAACATGCAATACATTCGATTAAGGACTATGGAAGTGGGTTACACATTACCTAAAACCCTAACCCAAAAAGTGAAAATTCAGAAAGCACGTTTTTATGTAAATACATATAACCTGTTCTCTATTGATAAACTTAGTAAACTAGGTGTTGAGCCTGAGATTATGGACGAAAATGGTCTTCAATACCCTCAGAACAAGATGGTTAATATTGGCGTAAACCTTAGTTTCTAAACGAAAAATTTTTTATACGATGAAAAAATATTCAATTCTGTTAATTATGCTCATCTCCCTTGGCTGGGGCTGTAATGATGAAGCATTTCTGGATAAAGAACCCACCAACATCCTTCTCGACAACCAGATATGGGGAGATAAAAGCCTCGTATTATCGGTCGTCGCCGATTTATACGATCGTGTTCCTGAATACCAGACCATCTCAGGATGGTGGGATTTTGCGAGCTTCGACGAAGGTTTTGCATCAGCTGGAGGCGATTACTGGCGTCACAAAAATCAGGAATATGGCTATGACGAATGGTCGAACTGGGATTATGGTCTAATCCGTGAAGTAAACATCTTTATTGAAAAATGTGGTACTGCAGATAAGCTCGATCCTGCCGACAAGGCACGCTTCCTGGCTGAAGGCCGCTTTATTCGTGCCAATATTTATTTTGAGTTAGTCAAACGTATGGGCGGGGTTCCGCTTATCACTGAATCAATGACTTATGATTTCAGTGGTGATCCGACTTACCTGCAAAATCCTCGTTCCAAAGAAGTTGAAGTTTACGATTTCATCATCAAAGAACTGGATGAGATAAAGTCTGATCTTCCCAAAGATGCAAACGTCAAATCACGGGCTTCTCAGGGTTTAATTCTGGCCATGAAATCGAGGGTTTGTCTGTATGCTGCTTCTATTGCGAAATACGGTGCGACAACTCCAACAGTAACTTTACCTGGCGGCGAAGTAGGCATCCCGGCTAATCTGGCACCTGCTTATTACCAGAAAGCCCTTGCTGCTGCAGAAGAATTGATTAACAGCGGAGACTATTCACTTTACAAGAAAAAAGAGAATCTGTCGGAAAATTTCGCCAACTTATTTATTGACAAAGGGAATAACCCGGAAGCCATTTTTGTACGAGATTTCAAACTGAAAAGCGGTAAAACAGAACCCTGGACTTTGGTGAACCAACCCTGGTCTCAGGCAGAAGATCTGGAAGGCGGACGCTTAAATCCTTCATTAAACCTGGTTCAGTCGTTCGAAAAACTGGATAATACATACGACACCTACCAGACAAATCAGGACAATGGCGACTTTATCTATTTCGACAGCCCCAAAGATATGTTTGCCGGACGTGATGCACGTCTGGAAGGGACAGTGATGGTTCCGGGTTCGATTTATAAAGGTAAACAACTCGACATCTGGGCTGGTTTCCTGTTAGCTGACGGAACAGTTATCAAAGGCGACAACTTTGGAGCCCGCAAAACTCTACCCGGGAAAGATGCTCCCGAATATGTAGTTGGTTGGGATGGTCCGATTGACAACCTTGAATTCAGCGCACAGTCTGGGTTTTACGTTCGTAAATACATGGATCTGGCAGTTGGTTCCGGTCAGCGTGGGGTAATGAGTGAAGTATGGTGGATTCGTTACCGTTTGGGAGAAGTTTACCTGAATGCTGCCGAAGCTGCTTTCGAATTAGGCGACAAAACCAAAGCAGCCGCCAATATGAACATTATTCGCGAACGTGCCGGGCTGGTCGTTCCATTGACAGAATCCGACATCACTTTTGACCGCATTGTTCATGAACGTAAAGTAGAGCTTGCTTTCGAAGGACACGAACTTTGGGACATGAAACGCTGGCGTCTGGCTCATAAAGTCTGGAACGGTCAATCAACTCAATTAACAGCCAATCCAGGGAAAGCCAACGAAGTAAGCACCCGTGTTTTTGGAATGTGGCCTTATAAATACTACAATCCGGGCAGTGAAAACGATGGTAAATACGTATTCAAAAAGGTTATTCCTGCCCAGGTAACCAATGCTCACCGATTCCGTTTGGGAAATTATTACTCCGAAATCAACAGCACCATCAGGAATAATAATCCGTTAATCGTCCGGAATCCAAACCAGGAATAAGCAAACAAAACAGATTTTCAAATTCAATAAATTTCAACAGATATGAAGTTAAAATTAATGATAAGTTTAGGCGTCATTTGTACCTTTCTGGCATCATGCGGGAAAGACAATTATGACGAACCTGGCTCCAAACTCGAAGGAAAGCTGATTTACAATGGCGAAGCGATTAATGTAAGCTACAACGATGTGACTCTCCAACTGTGGGAACCGGGATGGCAAAAGAAAGCCGAAATCAACGTTGCTGTTGATCAGGATGGTTCTTATTCTGCACTACTTTTTAACGCTAATTATAAGCTGATCATTCCTTCAAACCAGGGACCGTTCATGAGCAAAACAAATGCTGAAACCGGATCGGATACCATTCTGGTAAAACTAAATGGCAGTCAGGTTTTGGATATTGAGGTTGAACCTTACTACATGATTCGCACTCCGCAATTTACCGCTTCTGGAGTAAATGTTACCGGAACATTTACGGTTGAACAAATCATTTCAGGAACGAATGCAAAAAATATCGAACGGGTTAATTTGTATGTAAACAAAACTCAGTTTGTTGATTTCCGCTCAAACGTAAACAAGATCTATAAAGAGGAAGAAGGAGAAGTCGACCCATCTGTACTTGATGGAGTTTTGGTTACAGTAGGAAGTACAATCATACTGAATACAGTAATCGATCCAATTATTACTCCTACACAAAACTATGTTTTTGCACGCATAGGTTTAAAAATTGCAGGTATCGAAGACATGATTTTCTCACCGGTTGTGAAAGTCAATCTATAACAAAAGGTATTACCAACTAATTCTTGAGCCATCCTGATGTTTCCGAATGTCAGGATGGTCTTTTTTTTAAGCCTATATGTTTTTTTGTTGGGTAATATATCTTTAATAATTTAGTCAATAGCCAGCTGAGAATATTCTATGAAAGCCAAATCATAAACTTTGACCTAATAAGTTGTTCTTTTTGTCTCTTTAGGGATAAAATATTAATCCGTATCGGATTTGGGTTGTCCTTGTAGGAACAAAACGCTAATATTCAAGCAATAAAAGCACTGATTTATTTTTGGTTGCGCACCAAAAATCATTAATGGATACGACCAACTAGTTAAATGTCAATACTTCTGTTTACTTAACCTAATTGAAAACCAGCTATAACCATGAAGCGAATAAACCTCTATTTATGCTTATTAATAGTCCTCCCGTTGTATTTTTCAAGTTGCAGCACTGAGAAAAACACTGAAGCAACTGTTGTTTCACGTCCCATATTAGATCGACAAAGTGCTTTTTATCCAAGCAATAAATCCCCGCTGCAACCTGCACATTTTATAAAACTGCCTCTGGGAAGTATTCAACCCAAAGGGTGGATCTTGAAACTTCTGGAATTACAGAAAGATGGATTGTGTGGACATTTGGGCGAAATTAGTGCATGGCTTGACAAAGAGAATAATGCCTGGCTTTCTGACGGAGGCGATCATGGTTGGGAGGAGGTTCCGTACTGGCTTCGCGGATATGCTGACATGGCTTTTATCTTTAACGATCCAGAGATGAAAAAAGAAGCCATGATTTGGATTGATGCCATTCTCCAGAATCAGAAAGAAAATGGCTGGTTTGGTCCTGAAGTACGCTCAGATGAAACCGGAAATCTCGATTTCTGGTCGAACATGATCGTTCTTTTCACGCTTCAGGATTATTACGAGTTCAGCCACGATCAGCGGGTGATCGATTTCATGACCAAATACTTCAAATTCGAACTCACCGTTCCTGATGAAGCCTATCTTTCGAGTTACTGGGAAAACAGCCGTGGAGGCGACAACCTATACAGTATTTACTGGTTATATAACATTACCGGTGATCAATTTCTGCTCAATTTAGCTGAAAAAACACACCGTAATACGGCAGACTGGACCCAGAAATCAACCTTGCCTAACTGGCACAATGTGAATATTGCTGAATGTTTCCGTGAACCTGCAACCTGGTTTATGCAATCAAAAGATTCCTTGCATCTGGAAGCAACTTACAACGATTATTTTTTGATTCGCCGCACTTTCGGACAGGTTCCGGGAGGAATGTTCGGGTCAGATGAGAATGCCCGGATGGGATATATTGATCCGCGACAAGGGACTGAAACCTGTGGTTTTGCTGAACAGATGACTTCTGATGGTATCCTTACCCGCATCACCGGCGACCCGCTGTGGGCCGACAACTGCGAAGACGTGCTTTTCAATAGTTTTGTTGCCGCCTTCACGCCTGACATGAAAGCACTTCGTTACATCACCTGCCCCAATGGAGTAACCGCCGACGGGAAAAACCATGCGCCAGGCATTGCCAACGAAGGACCATTCCTCACCATGAATCCGTTTAGCAGCCGTTGCTGCCAGCACAACCATGGTCATGCCCTGCCCTATTATCTTCAAAACCTGGTGATGGCCAGCAACGATAATGGATTGGCAGCTATCATGTATAACTCATGTGTAACTTCAGCAAAAGTAGGTGATGGCACAAAAATTACACTGACTGAAGAAACCAACTATCCATACGAAGAAACGGTTCGGTTTAAAATGAATATGGAAAAGAATGTTACTTTTCCACTGTACCTCCGTGTTCCGGCTTGGTGCAAAAAAGCATCTGTAAAAATTAATAATCAGGAAGTAAAAATTGCCGCAACTGCCGATTCATACATCTGCATCAGCCGCGAATGGAAAGATGGCGATCAGGTATCTCTCAATTTGCCGATGGAAATCAGCATTCGTACCTGGGAGGTCAATCAAAACAGTGCATCAGTCAATTACGGGCCACTTACTTTTTCCTTGAAAATTGACGAAGAGTATCAAAAAATAAGCAGTACGGAATCTGCAATCGGAGATTCCAAATGGCAGGCTGATGCTGATCCGGCCAAATGGCCGTCGTATCAGATTGATTTTAAAAGTCCATGGAACTACGGATTAATTCTGGATAAAAATAACCTATCGAAATCACTGACAATTATCCACAAAGAATGGCCTACAGATAATTACCCATTCTCTCAAACGAATAATCCAATAGAAATTCAGGCAAAAGGACGCCAAATACCATCATGGGAAATTGACCGGTACGGCCTGGTCGATGTTTTGCCACTTTATCCGGTCAGAACTGATCGTCCGGTAGAAAACATCAAACTGATCCCAATGGGTGCGGCCCGTTTAAGGATTTCAGCCTTCCCGGTATTGAACAGATAGGAACCTGGGAAAAGATCGGAATAAACCGTTCCTTTTCCATCATATTAAATAAACAATTGAAAATGATCACATTATTCAACATTTTCATCAAATAAAATTTAATAATTTAAACACTAAAATAAAAATCATGACCAGAAATCACATGGGGCAATTCTTCAAAACGAAGACCCCGTTGTATGTCACTCTTTTAAGTTTGTTTCTGCTTGCCTCCTGCGCCCAAACAAAACAAACGACTCCGGTAACATTGACAAAAAACCTGCGTGCTCCGGCATATCCTTTGGTAACTGTCGATCCATACTTTAGTGCATGGTCGGAAACAGACAATCTGTACGATGATGCGGTTCGTCACTGGACTGGCAAGAAACAAGGATTAATCGGAGCCTTGCGAGTTGACGGACAAGTTTACCGTTTTATGGGCAAAGAAGAATTGCCACGTACAACGCTGCTTCCAATGGCCAATCAGGGTGCATGGGATTGCAGTTTCCAGTTTAAAACTCCCACAAACGGTTGGGAAAAACCCGGTTACAATGCCTCCGGGTGGAAAGCAGGGAAAGGCGCTTTCGGAACTGCCGGAATGCCGGATTTGGTGACTCCATGGGAAACTCCGGATATCTGGGTGCGACGCGAATTCATCCTTGATTCAACAGTAACTGAGGCTCCTGTTTACCTGATGTATTCGCATGATGATAATTTTGAATTATACCTGAATGGTCAAAAGCTGGTTGATACCGGATATTCCTGGAAAAACAATGCAATACTTCCACTCGATGGTGAATTACGTGCACTGTTAATTCAAGGTGGAAAAAACGTAATTGCAGTACATTGTCACAATAAAACCGGTGGTGCTTATGTCGATTTCGGTATTTTCCAGGATAAAGTGGAAGCCGAGGTTTTCGCACAAACTGCCGTTCAGAAGTCTGTAGGATTATCAGCCACCCAAACGCAATATGAATTTACCTGTGGACCGGTTGATCTGAATTTGTCATTTATTTCTCCTTTGCTTCCTGAAAATCCGGATGTGCTTTCACGCCCGGTCAATTACATCAGTTACAAAGTAAAATCGACTGACGGGAAAAATCACGATGTGCAGATTTATTTCGAAGCCACTCCGGAATGGGCTGTCAATCAGCTCTCACAGGAAGTTTCGATTGAAAAAGGACAAACTGATGGACTAACTTATTTCAAAGCCGGAACAACCGAACAACCCATTTTGGAAAAAAAGGGGGATGATCTCCGGATCGACTGGGGATATTTTTACCTCTGTGGGAAAAACACTCCTGACATGAGTTACGCCTTAGGCGATTTTGAAACCGTTAAACAAGGTTTTGCTGCAACCGGAATTCTCGAATCAACCGGAGAGCAGAAACTCGTCACAACGATGAGTACAAACATACCTGTTATGTCGTGTGCAAGCCAGCTTGGCGAAGTTTCCGATAAAACAACTTCAGGAAACATCATGATTGGATATGATGATTTGTATGCCATTCAGTACTTCGGCGAAAACCGGATGGCCTGGTGGAAAAAAGATGGTCAGGTCACCATGGACGATGCACTGAAAGCTGCTTCAACAGAATTTGACCAGTTAACTGAAACCTGTGCCAAATTCGACAATCAGCTTTGGGCTGATGCCGTAAAAGCCGGTGGAGAAAACTATGCTGAACTTTGTGTTTTGGCCTTCCGCCAGTCGATTGCAGCGCATAAATTAATTAAAGACAACGAAGGCAATACAATTTTCCTTTCGAAGGAAAACTTCAGCAACGGCTCAATCGGAACAGTTGACCTCACATACCCATCTGCCCCACTCTTCCTGCTTTACAATCCGGATTTGCTGAAAGGAATGATGACTCCGATTTTCTATTTTTCAGAAAGTGGAAAATGGGACAAACCTTTTGCAGCTCACGATGTAGGTACTTATCCGCTGGCTAACGGTCAGACCTACGGCGGTGACATGCCGGTTGAAGAATCAGGAAACATGCTGATTCTGACCACTGCAATTGCAGTGGCTGAAGGCAATGCTGCCTATGCTGAAAAGCATTGGGAAGTGCTCACTGTTTGGGCTGATTACCTGTTACAAAACGGGCTTGATCCGGAGAACCAGTTGTGTACCGACGATTTTGCCGGACATTTTGCTCACAACACCAATCTTTCGATAAAAGCAATTATGGGTATTGCTGGCTATGGCAAATTAGCAGGCATGTTAGGAAAAGCTGATATTGCTGAGAAATATACTTCAGCAGCCAAAGAAATGGCCACCAAATGGGTCGGAATGGCTGACGACGGTGATCATTTCCGCCTAACATTCGATCAATCCGGAACCTGGAGCCAGAAATACAACCTGGTTTGGGATAAAATTCTGGACTTGAATATTTTCGATCCTGAAGTGGCAAAAAAAGAAATTGCCTTTTACCTGACCAAAATAAATACTTATGGTTTGCCATTGGACAACCGTCGGACTTACACCAAATCCGACTGGGAAATATGGACGGCAACCTTGGCTGATGATCAGGCAACTTTCGAAAAATTCATTGATCCGATTCATAAAGCCTTTAACGAAACAACCAGCCGTGTGCCTATGACCGACTGGTACGAAACTCCTGATGCAACTCAGGTAGGTTTCCAGGCCCGTTCGGTCGTTGGTGGATACTTTATCAAAATGCTTCAACAGAAATCAGAAAAATAAGATTAATTATAACAAGAGAAGAGGCCGTCTTAATTCTAAATTAGGACGGCCTTTCCCATTCTGTATTCTCATGAACAGAGTAATTTCAGGAATGAACTCGTTTAAACGTTCAACAAAAATAAGAGTAAGGCTAAGAAGTGTCGATTATTGTAATTTACTACTTATCCTTTCCCTGGTACGCATCTTTATAAAAAACCTATTTTAAAGATCACCACCCGGTAGGTTTTTTCATCATCCTTTTCACTTTCCCGGTGCCCTGTACCTGTTTTTTCATTGCCCTTTACATTTTCCCAATACCCTGTGCTTGTTTTTCAGGCGCCCAGTCACACAGGACAGCCACAAACTCCAACAGGGCGGTCAATTTCTTATACAGGACGGCGTTCCGGACGAGCAGGACGAGTAGAAAATGAGCAGGGCGATTATTTGGATTAACTGGACGTGGTTCCGGAAAATGTGGGCATCGGTCTAACTATGCGTATCCGCTACTAATAGGGTTCATTTTTATTGTATTAAATGACATTCACCTTTCCGGATATCTTCAAATACTTTTTTATATTTTGTTGTGATTTCATGCCCATTTTTATACCTAACCTTTACATATTCATTTCTTCCTAGCTCCCTATTTACTCTTATAGGTTCTATCGGCTTTATTCCCTTAATTCTTCTTAATATTGTATTTGTTTGCTTCTCTATATCATCTAAACCTTTTTTATCAACATAAGATAATTCATTTAAAATAGGCCTCACTTCAGCAATTAGGGAAAGGACTTTTTCTCCGTACTGAATAGTGCTTGGAATATTGCCAATAAAGGAATAATAATCCATTATATAAAAAAGAATAACAACACTATTTGCTTTGTTTTCGGAATTCAAATTACCATTAAACTGCTTTTCAATTATTGAAGCAATTTCGAATCCCTCTTTATATTTCTTGCTCTTTCGATAATGATCTATAACCGCAATAAATGCATTAAAATCAATAACTTCAAGGGTTGTATTTTTATCTGAAAGCTCTTCAAATAATTTCACATATTCAGTAAGATGCTTAAGTGAACTTAAAGATTCCTTCTTGTTTCCTGAAATAAGCCCAATAATTTGATGACAGTATTTCTGAGTGTTAGCGTCAACATTGGGAAATTCCAAAATTCTTTTTAATAAAATTTCACCTACATTTAAATTATTACTATTTACAGAGAAGGTTGCAACTTTATACAATAATTCATATTCTTTAATCTGTGACTTGTACAAGATTTCTAGTGAATACTTGCTTAATTCGTTAAATTCATTTTCAAGCTTATATTCCAATAAATCTGCACAAATGACAAGTAGCTGAATTTCATTAAAGGGAATAATAATATCTGATTCCTCGTTGAACTCTAATGCTCTATTAATTATTAGCGATGGTAACTTTCTATATATTTCCTCTTTTCTTAGTGAATTTGGTTCCAATGAGCTATCAATATATAAATATATGATTGGCTTTTCCTTATCTTCTGCAAACTTAAGTGCATTTTCAAATGATTCAATTGCATCTGTATTTTGCTTGTTCTTACTATATAAAATACCTAATCTGTAATATATAATTGTAAGCAATTTATTTTGTTCTTCAATTCTATCTTGATTTTCCTCAAAAAACGTCAGTGCCTTTAAATAATTTGAAATTACAGCAGGAATCTCATAATTTATATCTGAATTTATTAAAATCTCGCCTTTGTTTACATATGCATTTATTTTAATTTGAGGTATTGGAGCATCATTAATTATTTCATCTAAATATGGAAGGCCTTTTTCAAATTTACCTAATTTCATGAAATTTGCTCCTATATAAAACACTTGCCAAAAGTACAAAACAGAAGACTCTTCTTTAATGATAGGTTTATCAATTAAGTATTGATTGGAAAATTCATGCTCCCCTAGACTATAATATGCCTTGCCAATATCATGTTTTGACAAACTTGAAAAACTACCTTTCGGCTCATTTTGCAAATATTCTTTAAGTAATAAAATACCGTCTTCGAAATACCCTTGTGAAATTTTCTCCTTGCCTAATGTATAATAACCCTTTTTCTCTACTTCAATTTTTTCTAACCAATCATCAGAGAGACTTAATTCAATAACTTTATTTTTTATGGAAATATTTTCTTTATTTATTTTTGTTGATGTAATTCCAAATAAATAAAACTTGTTGATAATTTCATCTGAAAGATCATTAGTTTGTCCATTTTTTAATTTAATAAGGGCCTTCCGAACTTCTGTGTTATGCTTAATTAAATCACGAATATGATCTATCGGTGGATTTTTATAATTGGTTAAATAAAAGTCATTGATAACTTTATCAACAACTACTTTATTAATGATATTTCCATTAATGATTTCATCCTCAATTAATGACAAAATTTCAAAAGACATTCTTGGATTTCCCTTTAACCAATCATAGATGTATTCTTTTATTTCGGGTTCAAGAATAAGTTCACTTTTATTTATTAGTTCTAAAAATTCATCATAATTAAAGTCATCCAAATAAATTGGGATTGCGATATTAAATGGAGAATTATCTTTTGTTTTTATTAATTTTTCCGGATCAATTACACCTGATAGAATATACGTTATCCTTTTCAGTACGGGATATGTTTCATTAATAAAATAAGTCTTTCTTATTTGACCAAAGATGTCATCTGAGAAGCTATGTTTACGAAGGTCATCAACTTCATCTAAAAATACAACTAGATTCCCCTTAAATCTCTTTAATATTTCTCTAATCTCATTTTGATATTCTTCTGTTGGATTATTACTTGTTATTTGTCTTGATTTGAGAATATATTCAGAAGCTTCTTGAAATTCTTTAATCTCTTCATTTGAGTTAAGAATTTGGTTTACAATATAACGAAAGCAATCTTGCGCTGATTCAAATTTATTCGTAACATCTATATAAACATATCGATTACTTTCGTTTTCCAAGGTACGTTTCGTCTGAATCAATAAATTAGTTTTGCCCATCTGTCTTGCAACAGAAATATAAGCAGGCTTTGACATTCGGAGAATAACTTCTTTCAATTTCCTATCAGCATTTCGATGAACATATAACTCATCAGGTATTATGGCAGTGCTATATAGTTTTTTTTCTTTCATCCTTAGTAATTTTCTGATTTTATCATCTTTATTGCTTCTTGAATTGTACACTCTTCAAGAATAACTCTTTCTATTGTACTTTTTAAAATGCCTGGTAAGCCTTTGCTAATTCCAACAATTTCAGTTTGTGTATTAACTGAAAGAGAAAAATCTAAAGTTCCTTGTAACAAGTTTAATAAAGCAGTTAACTCAATATCATCCCAAATATTGAAATTTTTGAAAACAAAATTCTTTTTAGCTTTCAATTTATTCGGATGACAACACTCTTCTGCTTTTAAATGTATTTCAGGGTCGATTCGTGTTGAAACAATCCATTTTATTTTATTATCAACCTTTATAATATTAGAATAGCGTTCTGAGATGCTAATAAAGCCTGATAAAAAATCATAAAACTTTTCTTTATCAGATATGGGAACTTCGTCAACAAAAATTATAATTTCATCTAGCTGGCCATTAATACTACAAAGATTATCCGATATTTTGTCGAGTACATTTTCCTTTTGAGATGAGTTATTTAAGTCAAACTGCCTTATTATTTCATTATTGATGTATTCAAAGTATTCATTAATTGAAATAAACTGAGAACACGTTAAATCAATATGTTTTGGAGATTTACTCTCTTTGTGAAGATTTCGTAAAATTAGAAGTGTTTTCCCTACTCCTGAAATTCCACTAATCCATATATTTTTAGGACTTTTCAAATAATTAACAAAAAGTGAATCAATTGCTCTTTCCTGATAATATGGAGCAGATTGTGAGTTGTATGAGATGGCAAATACTTTATTTATTAACTTATAATCCTTACTTATATGTGAGAGATTATTTGAATTAAGTGACGGGAGACCATTCGTTGTAATCAAATTATCAAACAATTTAATATTGGTGGCACAAAGACTTAAATATGCACCATCACCTGCCTTTAGTTTGGTTAAAATACCACCAATAAACAATCTCTCACCATCTTCATAAAATATTCCTGAACCTGAAAATCCTTTAATTGTATCATGAATACTTTTGTCAAAAGTAAATTGGACATGTTTCGATACAATCTCAAAATAATTTTCCCTATTGAAAGAAACTTCACAATTAATATTTTGTCTTTGTTCTTTTTTACCTCTCAATAAATTAGGATATCCATAAATTGATACCGCTTTCCCCTTTTGAAGTGAGATAATTATTGAATTTGATATTTCATTTATCTTTTCAACCTTTATAACCGCAATATCAAGTTCTGAGTGCAAATAAATTTCATGTATTGTAATTTGAGATTCCTTATCATTAAATCTTAATACTTGGACCTCCTCTTTGAGACAAGTATCATTTTCTGTCAAACAATGTTTAGCCGTAAAAATGAAAGAGTAATCTGGGCTATCTGGTTGTATGATACAACCGCTTCCTTCAATTCCATTGCTAATAATCTTAACAGCGTGATTATTGTATAAATCTTCTATTTTATTCACCTACGGAAATTGTATAATTGTTTTCACTACTTAAATATATCACTTCGAAATTATGTTCTGAGAACTCATCTTTAAAAAAGATATTTTCAGTAATTTCATTTTTATAATTAAAAAAAAGGGAAATTTTTTCTTTTCTATGTGTTACAATTCTAGCTAAACATTCTTTCGTAGGCAAATTATTGCTAGCATTAGTTGAAATTACAAACATAGTACAATCAATCATTTTAAGTAATTCCGGACTTGTTGCTGCATTACTACCATGATGTGATACTTTTACTAAATTTAACTTCAGCTTATTTTCTTCACTATATCCAAGTATTTTTAAATTATTAACAATTACACTTGGGTATGAGTCCCCCAATAGCAATAATTTTGAAGATTTAGTCTCAAGAATTAAAGCAATACTTGTTTTGTTGGCTAAAGTTCCTTTTTCTATAAAACTCAACTTGATTAATTCTGTTATTGCTTGGTCATAGTCAGATGCTGAAGCTACTTCAAGCTGATTCTCATTTTCGATTTCCCAATCTTTATGAAAAAGTTTTAAATCCATTTTATCAGGAGAAAGAACAATAATTTTTGCAAAACCCAAATTATAAATGTCAAGTGATTTTATTAATTTTTGAAAATGAATGCCATCATTCTTAAGCAATAATTCTAAGGACATTCCTTGCTTTACACTCACCTCCAAATCATCATTTTCATTTATTTTGATATAATGTTCATCATTTATTTTAAGATCTAATTCGTTGCTTATATGAAGACCTGTATTGAACCAAACATTTTTAATAATACCTGTCATCCTTTCACTATCTTCATAATATTTCAAAATACCTCCGATATGATCTTCGTCAGTATGGGTTAGGACAAGTAAATCAATAGCTTCAATTTGCTTCAATTCATTTTTTATCAATCCTTTTGTATAACTTCTTTTTGTTCCAGAATCAATCATAATACAATTCTTTCTGTCATTAAAAAATAACAGGATAGAATCTCCTTGAAATACTGGCAATATTTTAATTTCGATAGTCATTTTTTCTAATAAAGCTTAAAATACCTTATCTCGTGATTATTATTCGTTAAACAATATTGAATCTGCATTCAAAATGGAATTAGATGCACACTTCAACTCATTGTGACAAAAAAAACCACCAATCGGCTTGCACTTTCCGGTTCTTTCCGGTTCAAACAATTTCAATACAAGGTTTTAAATTCTGGCAGGCTAAGATAGAACATAATATCCGACTATAAAAAGGATAAGGAAGATTTTTGAGCTGTTTCCGGGTTCATATTTTTTAGCAGGGCATAAAAACAAATCCGGAAGAATTTTGCCATTGGGAACAGCAAGCGAGCCGTACAAGTTTCGGAGGATGGGAATCGGATTTCTGAAGTCCGTTTCCGGTCAGGCTAAGTTGGGAACTACCTGAGGTGAACGTGCATATTTCGCTTGCCGTTAATCTCAAATCCCTTTTTGTGTGAAGCAAAAAAAAGATTGAGGGTTTGGAGCAAAAACCCAATCTTCTGATCAATCAGGCTTACAACCGGATAATCAGATTAAATAATGACTCACCGTATTACTCACATTTTCTTTGAAATTGTTTGATCCGGATTGATCGGAGTAAAAACCAAAAAGCCTGTAAATCAATAGATTTACAGGCTTTTGACATGGAATGAAATTCCATTTTGTCGGTTTGCAGGGGATCGAACCTACTCCTATAAATCTTTAATTATCAATACTTTATCAAAACAATTTCAAAATCAACTCACTGTTTTACTCACATTAAATTTGATTGAATCTAAATGAGTTTGATTGTACATTTACAATTACAAAGATACAAATTGTATGAATAAAATTAGTCGTAGAACCAAGAAAATTAGTTCCACGTAGATTCAAGTCACAAATGTGGATATTCCGGTGATGCTGACCCCCCTTGTCCGGTGATGTTGACCCCCCACAAGGATTATGGTTCAGAGAACTTGAATGACTGACAATTTTACCGTTTTTTTCTTAAACTTTCACCTTTTAATTCAATTCTATACGAGGTATGCACTATTCGGTCAAGAATCGCATCAGCAATGGTTTCTTCACCGATTACATCGTACCAATTGGCAACTGGCAATTGACTGGCAATAATGGTTGATGATTTACCATGCCGGTCTTCGATCATTTCCATCAAATCCAATTGTTGTTGCTGCTCCAAATGGGTCAGTCCAAAATCATCCAAGATCAACAAATCAGTCTTTGCAAGACTTTCAAAGAACTTGAAGATCGTCCCTTCGATTCGCGAGATCTTTGTTTTCAGCAGGAGTTTCTGAAGATTATACCATGCCACTTTGTAGCCTTGAGCGCATGCCTGGTGGCCCAGTGCCGAAGCCAAAAAGCTTTTTCCGCAACCCGTGGCACCAGTGATTAAAACAGATTCTCCTTTAGAAAGATACTCGCCAGTTGCCAGTATAGTGATCAATCCTTTGTCCATTCCTCTGGAAGCATCCAGATAGAGTTCTTCAATGGAAGCCTGATAACGGAACCGTGCGTTCTTTCTGAGGCGTTCAAAACGGTTGTTTGTTCGTTCCTGTTCTTCAGCTTGCAAGAGCAGTTCCAGTCCTTCACTTAGGGTCAGTTCGTGTTGCCTTCTGGTTTCGGTCAAGGCTTGCCAGCTGCGGCTCATTCCGTGTAACCGCAGGTGGCTTAATTGTGATTCAATTTGCATCATAACATGTTTAAATTAAAGAGTTAAAAACTAATTGCTGTTTGTTCGTAATATTCTCTCCCTCTGAGATTTTCATGATTTGGAAGTGGTTTTTCCGGCTTTGTTTCCGTCTGGTCGGTCATCTTGTTTGTCAGGATGTTCAGGATAAACCGGTAAGAGTAGTTTTGGTACTCGATGGCCATCAGGCAGGCTTTATGGAAATCTTTCTGATCGGTTTTTCGTTGCAGGTTCAAGAGGCCGTCGCACGAGCGGTACAGTTGCTCCGGATGCCTGTTTTGTGCAAACATTAACCCGATGAGCTGGTGAAGTTCATCTGATTTTAATTTGGCTTTGTTCAGGTAATAATCAGGGCTGCGATCCATGTAGTGTTGGTGTGCCGAACACAAATGCTCTTTGTCGGTGGTATATCCACCAGGTTTGTAATCTCGAACATGAACAGCTATTTGCTCACCTTTGGCATAAATATGAACCATTGAACGGGTATAGATCACCTTTGCAGACTGACCGATATAGGTGTATGGAACGCTGTAATAATGCTTGTCCTGTGCCAGGTAAATGTGATTGTTCTTGGCCACTTTTAACTCCCGGTAGTATTTTAACTCGAAGGGCTGTTCGGGCAGGGATTGCAACAAATGCATTTCATCGGCCAGAAACTTTTCTTCCCGGCAATATGGTTTCTGCTGCATCCGGGTCTGGTTGTGTTCCCTGATCTTTTCTTTTACAGCCTTATTCAGCGAAGCCAGATCGAAAAACTGCTGGTTTCGCAACTTGGCAAATACCCTGGAATAAACCAGTTTTACCTGATTCTCTACCAGTGCTTTATCTTTTGGTTTTCGGGCACGGGCAGGGATTACGGTGGTGTGGTAATGATTGGCAAAGTCTTCCAGAGCGCGGTTAACATCTGGTTCGTAACGGCTCGCTTTTACAATGGCTGACTTCAGATTGTCGGGTACCAGAACCTGTGGCACACCTCCAAGTTCCTGAAGGCAACAACCCAGCACATAAAGAAAATCGCTAATGTTCTGGCTCCTTACGGCCATTGCAAAACTGTAATCGGAATACGGCAAACAAGCCACAAATACTTGACAAGGCACAACTTCTCCGGTATCAGTGTCAATGTAGGATAGTTTCTTCCCGGCAAAGTCGATAAAGAGTTTTTCTGCGGCACAGTGCTGCAATACCATTGAAGGTTTGCGGGCAATGAGTTGTTGCGACAGGTGATAGCAAAACTGGCTGTGGCTGTACCCCAACGGATAATCACTGCGGTACTCTTCCCATAACAATTGTTTGGTTACCCCAACCCGGCCAAGCTCTTTTGAAAAGTAATCCAGATTCGTTTTGAAATGCTCGAAACGATTATCCTTGTAGGCCGGGTTGCCTGCATGAAACCTGGCTTCCATGATAGGGTCGTCCAATGCCAGGAGGGCCTGGATATCCAATGGCGACAAGGCAACTTTTGCAAGGTAGGCTTTCACCGTATTCTTGCTGATTCCCAAACTGCGGGCAATAAACTTGATGCCTTTGCCCTGCTCGTGTAACTGTAATAACTGTTTGATCTGACTCATGGGTCTTGGTTTTCCGGCCATTCGAGTGTCGTATTAGTGGTTTGTTTACCACTAATGAACCAAAACCTGTGGTGAAAATTGGGAAGGGGGTCAACATGCTCCGGATTCGGTCCCGACCCGCGAATCAAAGGGGTCAGGATGCTCCGGATTTTGCAACCCATTTTGCAACTTCAAAGGGGGTCAGTATATGCCGGACTGTCACACAAAACACGTGCAAAAAACCGAAAAAAACTAATGAATCTCCGGAGGAAAGGGGGTCAGCTTAGTCCGGATTATCCAATAGTCAACTTTTATGTTTCTTTCATGATTATAGTAGTGAGATTCCGCAGATTAAATTCTTGGAGAATAAGTATCCTGGCTATCAAGAATTACTTCCTCAAAAATTGAGAGCAGTCGTAATTAATGATATAAATCAAATAAATGATTATCCAAATACAATCAAAGGTTTTTTAGATAATAAAATTCCAGTCATTTTTATTTCAAATCGAAATATTGAAAATACAACTGAATTAGATTTATACAAACGATTGTTTAATGGCAATCCTGAATATTACAGAATAAATTGGAATATAGATAAGATAAAGGCATTATGTAAATGTGAAGAGAATGACTATATCGACAAGGCACTTTGGATACAATGTAAAAGATATGCTAAGCAAAATATTCAAATCAAAGTAGTGGAAGAAAATGAACTGGACAAGCTAGCTCCAAAGATTCTAAAACACATAAAAGAACTAGACAGTTCTGAAAGATTACAAAAATCATTTTATAATTCTTTCTATCCTGCTTTATATGCACTTAAGAATTCAAGTCAAACCAATCAACAAATAAAGGATCTAATCCTTGAATTCCAGATTGTATTTAATGAAATCAGATATTTGGGTATCAGCCAGGAAATTGTTAGCGATATTGAAAATGCAATTCGTTTAGCATCCGATTTTAAAGAAAATACGAAAGTCTACAGTTTAAGCAGCAACATTTTCACAAATAGATCATCCACCCATACAAATCCAAAAATGAAAATACCTGTAGAGATGAATAAGATTAATATTCCTACATCTACGACAGAAAGTATTCTTTTTACAGGCTATCCTTACAATGAATATGCAGACAAATATTTATTAAATTCTGCTTGTGTTGATTTTATACCCAATATTGAAATAATTTGCTGGCCCCAAGAAGCTTCTTTGACACATGGTTATTTAAAACGAAGGATAAAAGCTGGGTATTTTGATGATTTTTTAGAAGGACTTGTTTCAATAAATGATGATTATTCATTAAAAAATGAAGCTGATTTTGAAAATGAAATTAATACATTCTTAAAATTAGATTCTTCTATACCTAATGAAAGCAATCAAGAAGAAACTCTTGAATCTCTATATAATTTTAAGTATAAAGGATACAGCAGTAATCAAATAAATGACAACACATTTAAAGTGAAATGTAATATACTGAATTTTGATGATGGTAGTTTTATGTTTTTACCAAAACAAAGTACAATTCTGGCCCAGGCAGAAAACAATCAGGGTAAAACAAAGATAAATAAGACTAATTTTCATGAATTAAATATTGGTTCTAGAATATTTAAGTATATAAAGGATAGAAGTACCTTCAGAAAAATATCTAGGCATGATAAAGAAGTTGAAGGTTATTTTTTAAAACTAGAAAGATGGAAAGATATACTTGAGAGATTGTATACAACGTCTGATAATAATCTTGACACTTTAGAAAAATTGCTTTCTGATATAAAACAAAAACAGAATTTTGTTGAAGGAAATCCGTGTAAATCAAGTCTACAAAGATGGCTTTTTGATGATGAAATTATTAAACCTGAAACTACAAATCTTCGAATTATCCTATATGCAGCCAAGATTGAAAATATTGAAGAAAAGCTCAATGAATTAGACTTTGCTTACCGATCGGTTTTATCCTATACTATTGGGTTAAGCTCCAATATCAAAAAAAATATTGCGAAACAACTTACCACCCGAACCAAAGTACATAATAATTTTTTTATAAAAATTAATGGAAGCGAAATTGAAGTTGAGACTAGGACAATTGCATCTTTAGACAAAAATGAAATAGAAATCGATTACCACAATACAAGAAAAATACTATGCTGATACCTGACAATATAGATGATTTTAATTCTGGGGGAGAAAAAATTCTTTATCTAAGATTTAAAAATGATGGATCAAGCAATAATATGTACGTGTTACATTCATTATTCACGAACCATCATTTAAAAAATATATCTGGGGAGTTAGATTTCTTGGTATTAGTTCCTAATGAAGGTTTTTTTGCTGTTGAAGTGAAACATGGTCGTGTTTCAAGAAAAGATGGCACTTGGTCATTTACAAATAGAAAGGGAGTAACTACCAATAAAAAGATAAGTCCATTTGCTCAAGTTGATGGAACGATTAACTCCATTAGAAGTTTTGTTCTAAAGAAAATCGAACATAAGAAAGAGCTTCATAACCGATTTTCAAAGATTTTATGGGGAACAGGAATTGCTTTTACAAGTATGACCGAGCTTATCGATTTTGGAACAGAGGGCCATTCATGGCAAATCCTTACCAAACAAGGATTAAGCATGCCAATTGGATATTACATTTCAGCATTAAGCAAGGGATGGCATAATCAAAATAATGGAAAATTTTGGTATGATGTTAACATGTCAAGACCAACGGATAATGATTGTAAAAATCTTTTAAAAATCATTAGAGGAGATTTTGATATAGACTATTCCGAAATAAATAGAATCAATGAAAATGAGTTCCTTATTGAAGAATATACAAAAGAACAATTCGATTTATTAGATTTTGTAAATTACAATGATAGGTGCTTAATTGAAGGCTCAGCAGGAACTGGAAAAACCTTAATGGCTCTTGAAATTGCTCAAAGAAAAATTATTTCAAATAATAAAGTTGGATTATTTTGTTTTAATAAACGTTTAGGTGATAAGTTATCAAAATCGATTGATGAAATATCTCCAAAAAAAAGTAATAGTTTCTTTGCAGGAACACTGCATAGCTATCTTGCTAAATACACAGATTCATTTCCTCCAGAATCAGAAAAAGGCAAACAAAAATATTATTCTGAAGAATTACCATTTGAGTTTTTAACACTAAATGAAGACATTTTAGAAAGCGATAAATTTGATTATCTTATTATAGATGAGGCTCAAGATTTATTATCTCCAAACTATATAGAGGTGCTGGATTCTATTCTTAAAGGAGGAATAAAAAATGGGCGCTGGATTTTTTTTGGCGATTTTTCGAATCAAGCAATTTACTTAAATAATCCCCAAGAAATATTTAGAATACTCAATAATAAAACAATCTTCACAAGATTCCCCCCATTAAGAATCAATTGTAGAAATACAAAAAAAATAGCCTCCCAAAACACTTTATTGACTGGGGTCAATATTCCAGAATTCACATCAAATGAATTTGATGGAAATACCGTTATCTGTAAGTTCCCTACTATAAATGCTCAACAAAGAGTTATTGAGGATATTTTACAAACCCTAATTGAAAAAGAGATTCCATTGGATAAAATAACTTTACTTTCTCCAAAGAGATTTGATAAATCCATTTTAAGTAATTCAGAACTGATTTTGGAGTATATTAAAAAAGGGTTACAAATAAGTACAATCCAGTCCTTTAAAGGGTTGGAAAATACAATTATAATCCTTTTTGATATTGACGAGATTAGTTCAGAAGCTTCTCAAAGAATACTTTATGTTGGAATTTCAAGGGCAAGACAAGAACTATATATTATACTTAATAAATCTCTTGAAAATAGTTATTCAACACTAATACAAAATAATTTCTCCAAATTGAGATAAAATGAACATTAGAGACGAAATAGTACTTGCTATTGAAAAAGAAATAGTTGGACCTTGCCCAAATCCTAACTATCTAGATGTTGTGACAGGTGAAGAAATATTATTGGCCAGTGTTCACGGTTCTCCGAAATCTAGATATGGGGCAGGAATGTTGTATCCTCAGCAGGCCATAAATCATGGTGTTGTTGATACAAATGGAGATGAAACCACGGATCCAGTAGAGGATGGGGAAGTTCCAGTTGAAGGGGAATTAGAAAGGAATAATAGGTCTGGTTATAATTCCGGAGAAGAACAAGATGAAGAACCTGTTGGGATGGCAAATCAATATCTTCCTTCAGCAATGGGCTTTACTGTTCGTTTTAGAAACCATGAGAAAAATGATGAAATTCAATTAGTTATTAGTTCTGCGTATTATGAGAAAGGAAAAGATAAGAAGCCAAAAAAACAAGTAGATAAAGATGGTAATATCGTTACTCCACAAAACAAAGACGGTGATACTTTTGATTCTGATTATTGGATTAGGCGCCCCATAACTGTAGAACCGATAACTTTAAATTTAAACTCCATCTTTAGTCGCAATTCGAAATCTTATGATAAAGTTCTAAAGCAAAATTCTAAAGGTGAAGACTGGTTGGTTTTAAGGGTTTTTAATAGAACTCAAACTAAAGATAATGAATTTCTTATTTTCACATTTGTACTAATAAATGCACTTAAATCGGTAACAGACGATGCAACTAATCCTAATAAAATACTATATCAAAATGAACTTAAATTAATAACAGATAATAATAATTTAATTGCGCCATATAAAGAAAAATACTTAGCGTCTGATACTGCTGAAGAGAATGAGTTAAACTTGCTATATAGAAAAAAAAGGGTGTTTTCTATAGGCCATGGAACCTCAGTAAGATGGGATGTGAATAAAACTGGCGGCTTTGATTATGAAATAGTAAAACAAATCAAGACTTCAGTAATTCCAGTTTATGATCTTCCACAGGTTGCACCTACTAATCATGTTACCTTGAGTATGTTTGAACTTTCTGATCTTAGTGATTGGACTAAAGCGAAAGAAAGCATGATTGCCCTAAGAGACATGTATAGGTCGTGGATTAATGGTATTGATAATTTGACAGATACGAATGAATTTGATAATTATAGAGAAGCAGCAAAGTCTAATGTTGAAAAATGCAAGATTTCTCTATCGAGAATAAGTAAGGGTATTGATCTTTTATTGAATGCTAAAGAAGACTCAGATTTAGTAAAATGTTTTAGATGGATGAATCGAGCGATGATATGGCAGCAGCAGAGATCTAAGGCAAAAATCAGAAAGTGGCGTAAAACAGGAAAAGGGCCTAAACAGAAGCTGTTCTTGGATTATTTAGATGAAAAAACAAAGAGCAATACATTTGAGTCATTGGAGGATTTTCAGAAAGGAAAATACAATGGTAAGTGGAGACCCTTCCAGCTTGCATTTGTACTAATGAATATAGAGTCTATAATCGATTCTAAATCAAAAGAACGAGAGCTAGTTGATTTAATATGGTTTCCAACCGGTGGAGGGAAAACAGAAGCATATCTTGGATTAACAGCCTTCAATATATTTTACAGAAGAATTAAAGGTAAGAAAGAGTCCAACTGGGAATATTACGGAGGAACCACGGCCTTGATGAGATATACTTTAAGATTATTAACCACCCAACAGTATGAAAGAGCTGCATCCTTAATCTGTGCTTGTGATTTGATCAGATTAGAAAATAAGCAGCAAAGAGCGGAACAACTAGAATATGGAGAATTAGGAGAGGAACCTATTTCTATTGGCTTGTGGGTTGGCGGATCATCAACGCCGAATAAAGTTACTGATGCTAGAGCGCAGCTAAAAAAGCTTACAGATGATCCCAAAGAAGAGTATAGTTTTGTAGTAATGAAATGCCCATGCTGTGGTACACAAATAGGTAAAATTGATAATATAACAACCTATGATAAAGTATCTAAAATAAAAGGGCTACGCAAAGAAGATGGAAAAACTGGTAAGGTTTACTTTCAATGCGATAACCATTCCTGTGAATATTCAGATATCCCATTACCTCTTCAAGTTGTAGACGAGTCCATTTATGAAACCCCACCAACCTTATTATTGGGTACTGTGGATAAATTTGCGATGATACCTTGGAAAGCAGAAGCAGGTAAGTTATTTGGTTTTAGAAAAGATGACCCAAACAATATGTATCGAATTTGTCCACCTGAATTAATTATTCAAGATGAATTGCACCTTATATCGGGTCCGCTTGGAACAATGGTGGGATTGTATGAAACAATGGTGCAGACACTTTGCAACAATTATAACAAGACAACTCCCCCATTTATTTCAAAAGAAAACAAAGAGTTTATTGCGCCTAAAATAGTTGCTTCTTCTGCTACAATTAGTAGAGCCTATGAACAGGTTAAAAATTTGTATGGTATAAAGTCAAGGCAGCAAGTAAGCATATTTCCTGCTCAAGGACTGGAATTTGGCGACACTTGGTTCTCAGAAGAGAAATCCTTGGATATGGTTAATCCGGGAAGAAAATACGTTGGCGTTCTGGCGTCGGGTTATCCATCAGCACAAACATCAATTGTTCGAACTTATGCAATGGTACTTCAAAGAATCAAAGAGCTTTCACAAGCAAGTGATGATAATACCATGGACTATTATTGGACACTATTGGGTTATTTTAATAGTATAAGAGAGCTTGGAGGAGCATCTTCACTTGTATATGGTGATATTAAAGAACGCCTTGGTCAAATACAAAATCGAGATTTAATAAACAAAGAACAGAAAAGATATTTGAATAGGATTGAGGAGTTGACAAGTAGAATTAGTTCCTCAGAAATTCCTGTCACTCTTAAAAAGCTAGAAACTACATATTGTTCAGGGAAAACTCAGGCATTAGATATTTGTTTAGCCACGAATATGGTTGCAACCGGAGTTGATATTTCAAGACTTGGCTTAATGTTTATACACGGTCAACCAAAAACAACAGCTGAATATATTCAGGCCAGTTCAAGGGTTGGCAGAGATGTACCATCTGGCCCTGGACTTATTTTCACTTTGTATAGCCCCTCTAAACCAAGGGATAAATCACAATATGAGCAATTTCAAGGTTATCATAGTAGAATTTACTCGAATGTGGAACCCACATCTGTCACACCATTTTCTATCAATGCAAGACAGAAAGGTTTACATGCTATTCTAATAGCACTTTTGCGTCACTTTTCGGCTGGTGATTTAGTGAAAGCACCAAACATATCAGATGAATTTGAAGAACTAACACCGATAATTGAAAAATTGATAAAAGAACGATGTGAGGTTATTGATCGCGAAGAAGTTAGCAATACAATAAAATTATTGGCAAAGAGAATCGAATCGTGGAAAGCTGGAGGTGCAGCTAGTTACGGTGACGCTGCTAATTCTGGAATTCTAAAGAATGAAGATTTTTTTCCATTAATGTATGCAAGTGGTGTAGAGGTTCGTGAAGATGTCAAGGGTAGGCAAACTCCTTTTGCCACTTCGACTTCAATGCGTGGAGTAGATACGGAATCTGTTCTTAGCATACATTCAAATAATGACGATGATGAGTAAAAAAAACAATGTAAGAAGCAGTCAATTACTCTCACCTTTCGGTGTTGGCCAAATTGTGAATTTTCCGAAAGAACTTTCAGTAATGGTGTGTGGGTTAAATTTGTGGGATGAAAAAATAGAGCAAGGAAAAATTATCAGAGGAATCGATAGTATTAATGAAGGTGACTTGCGTTTTAATGAACCCCGATTGGAGCGGGTTCTTGGCGTAGAATATTTTGTGAAGCCATTTGAATATAAAACTTCAGGAACAAAGAATAACAAACTTGCAATACCAGCTGTTCGTTTTCCTGGATGGCATTATTGTACAAATCACATGTGTGGAAGAATGAGAGAAGAGCCGTTGGGTCAGGCAAATATGGATATCGAATGTAATGCATGCTGGGATGGCAAGAGCAAATTCAAATCAAAAATGATTCCAGTCAGATTTGTGGCAGCATGTCCTTCGGGTCATATTCAAGACGTCCCATTTAAGGAATGGGTTCATAATGGTCCAGTGCCAAATGATAAATATTCTCATGAATTGTCTTATCATACTGGCGGTGGATCTGGTGATTTAGGAAGTATAATAATAAAGTGTACTAAAGTAGATAGAGAAACCAATCAGAAAGAATTTTGTTGTAGTAGATCTTTAGCAGGATTAATGAACATCAGAAAGGACGGTGACATCGCTTTTGATAGTTCATTGGCACGAATTGGATTTAATAAGGAAGAGAAATATGAGTTTGATCAAGCTAATCCAAATAATAACAATCCATTAGGTCAATATTGCAGGGGTCATAGACCATGGTTGGGTCTAGAAGGAATCAATGACGCAGAAAGATGTAACAATCATTTACAAGTATTAATCAGAGGAGCCTCGAATGTTCATTTTTCTAAAATCCAATCGGCTATATATTTGCCTCAAGGATCGGCAGAAGCCAATGAGTATGTAATTCAAGTAATTGATGAAATTGGGAAAGAAGATTTAAGAAATTATTATGAACAAGATAAAGGAACGGTAATGTTACCCGCAATTCTAGGGAGTCAAGCAATTGTAAAAAAACACTTTATATCAAAAGAAGAATTAATATCTAGAATTTTATCAGAATTATCAAAAGAAGATACTATCGAGAATGATTCCGATTTACCTGCTGAGTTAAAACTTAGATTTGAGGAATATGAATATATTTTAAATGGAAGAGATGCGGAAAATTCAGATTTCAAGGCAATAGTCAAAACTTTTGAAGATTATCCAGAGCGTGAGTCTTTAGAAAAATATTTTGACTGTGTAGTTTTGGTGGAAAAACTTAAAGAGACAAGAGTCTTTAAAGGTTTTTCGAGAATCAATCCAAGCAATCCAAGCAATAAAAGTGAATTATCAAACAAACCAGTAAAATGGCTTCCTGCAATAGAAGTATTTGGTGAAGGAATTTTCTTAAAATTTAAAGATTCCCATTTGGATGAATGGCTTAAAGATCATGGTTCACAATTTTCCAATATTATTCAAAGATATCATTCTTCTGCGGATAGTCGAAGGCCTCTGGATGATCGCAAAAACATTAATCCTTTTTTCGTAGTCATGCATACTTTAGCTCACCTCCTTATTAAAAAATTATGTTTTGATTGTGGCTATGGTTCTTCTTCATTAAGGGAACGCTTGTATTTTAGTGATGACCCTAATTCAAGAATGAACGGCATACTTATATACACATCCTCTGGCGATTCTGAAGGATCTCTTGGAGGTCTTGTAAGACAAGGAAAGGCTAAATATTTAGGTAAATTAATGAAAGATGCAATTGAAGAGGCAAGATGGTGTTCTGCAGACCCTGTTTGCTCCGATATTGGACAATCAAGTGGTCAAGGACCAGATAATGTTAATGGCTCTGCATGTCATAATTGCTGCATTGTACCAGAAACAAGTTGTGAGGAGTTTAATATGTTATTGGATCGAGCAACTGTCGTGGGTACGTTTGAAAATCCTGAAATAGGTTTTTTTTATAATGAAACTTAATCATAGCCGAAATATAATTAATGTATATAAAGCATTCGAGCTTGTGCCATTTCATTGCTGCATCTAGCAATATCACCCTAGCCTAACACCACCTACACGCCTTTTATCAAATATCTACTGCAAACCGTATTCGGTTCCATTCAGGCATAGTTTTCCGGAGAAATGCGAATCCAGGGTTTTTATTCCGGCGAAATTTCAGGCCAGAGCATGGGTTTTTCAGCCGGGAAGCAAAGCATTAACCATTGGCAGCAGTTCCCCACTCCACCGATGATTTGTTCCGGCTATCCGAAGACTTTTAACACGGAACGGAAAAACCGGAACGGCGCACGAAAAATGCACCGCTTCACACGGTAAATAAATATTAAAGCACGGAAGATTCTTTTCGCCATAAGGAAGCAATTTCTAAGGATCAGAAACATCTTCCGTATGCCGGAAAACAAAGTCCTTTCTACAAAAAACCGGTCAGGCTAAATCGGGAAACAATAAGGTAAATAAGGTTTTAAATTCAGGTAGAATATTGTTTTTGCTATTAAGGTTCAATCAAATAGAATAAGGTATTCTTGCATGCAATCAATTCCGGGTTCTTTCAAGCTTCAAAAAAGCAGCTTTTAATTTCAGGGGAACCAGTTATATGTATCAATCCGCTCAGGCCTTTCTGCAATGCTCAATAAAATAAATGGATCATACAGGGTATTCCTTCATTTTAATATCCAAAAAACTCATTAAGATGTTCTGTATATACGGATAAGTCAACAAGCATATCGTTTGAAACATTTAATAATTGCTTCGAACCACATCGGTATAGGCTATAACATCAATCTAATAGGTTCGAATCACAATCATGTAGTAAATAACATCAATTTAATAGTTTCGAATCACAATCATGTAGTAAATAACATCAATTTAATAGTTTCGAATCACAATGATATAGGCATTAACAGCAATATAGTCTGTTCGAATCACAATCATATAGGCTTTAACATCAATATAGTTTATTCGAAACACAACTTCACAGCAAATAACATCATCATAATTGGTTAGAATCACCACCATGTTGTTTAAAACATAAATAAATTTGTTTAATCCATCAGAAGTGATGGTTTAGAAACAATTATTTCGTAATTTGAGGCGTAAATTGTATTCAACTTATTAAAACATCTTTCATGGAAACATTACAAGTACTTCCAATGGTTAAGCGCGAGATGGAGCGCAAAAGAATCACCTCCAGCGAATTATCACGTGCACTAAAAATAAATCCTTCAACGGTTTCCGGAATGTTAAAAAGTCCAACATTTCAGGTTCAGCGTCTGGCCGAATTATCCGAATTTCTAAATTACAATTTCTTTCGGGAACTGGCCGCCAAACTTCCCTACACCGAACCTGTTTATGCAGTCGAATCGAAACAATCGGAAGTCGCAGAACTGCAAAACAGAATCAAAGAACTTGAAATGGAGGTTGGTATTTTACGGCAAACACTTAAGGACCTGGTAAAAGGGTGACGGCTAAAGTAATGTCATCGCCGGACTGCTGTCCTCCTCATTTTTAATTCGGGTTTCAGAACTCCGGTATTTGCCTTAGCGTTCCGACCTGATAATTATTCTTCATGATCGGGTAAAAACCATTTCTTTTGTTTTCCATGCTCCTCTCACGAAATCCGAATCGCAATTCGAAAGATCAGTTTGCCATCGGTACTGTTGTACAAAAAGCACGAATGATTCATTCGCATCGGCAGTGAGATTGTAGTACCTGCGATCGAAAAAGAAGGAGTCAGGTTACAAAGTCAGTTTCCCGGTAACCTCGACCATTTTGAAAGATACCAGCCTTTTTTAGTTTCTATATAAGGATAATCGAAGGTTCTTCGGCTTACTGCGCCTGCGAATTGGTTACATTCAACAAGGTCATTGTCAGGCACAAAATAAAAAAAAGGTTAATTTCTTCATGATCGTAGTTTTTTAAATTAAACAGAAATAATTACGAAAAACCGGGCGCGTAGGTTATTTAATTTGGTTCTGTAATTAATAGTGTGGGTAAATCGAAAATTGGCATTTCAATTCCGTCAAGCTGCTCATCGTATACAACGAGGGGAGCCGGGGCACAACAGGATCAGTAGCAATTAAAAAAAATAAGGTAAATAAGGTTGAATTCTCCGGTAATCCTGTCTCTCTCTACTAAGGTGAAATCCCAACCTACTCATCGTATGCAACGAGAAGGAGCCGCATTTTTTCGGGATGATGTGGTTATTTTATTTTGTATCCGTTTTATCCCCCTTGTTCTTAAAGTAGTGTTCTGATTTTCCCCACAACCTTCCGGCTTTCCGGAAAATATTTAATGTGGCATTTTCTAACGATTGGCCTGCTTTTCCGTACGTTTTACTTTCGTGTATTTTGTCTGCAGATTCGTCCATAAATTTATCTGCTTTCCCGATCCAATTTTTCCCTTTCTCCTGAACGTTTTCCTTTTTCTTTTCCGGTTCCTTTTTGTTGTCCTGCTCCATAATATGAATTTCTCTAATTAATCCTTTCAACTTCTGTTAAAGTTAATTAATAATCAGGAGGATGCAATAAGATCCATGTTCGCGCCGATTTGCAACCGGTGCCCGGGGAACAGAATAAAAAGAGAAGCACGAAGACAAATTAACCGCTTCAGCCCGCTGCCACGACATGTGGTTGCTGGGTGTTTGTTTGTAGTGCAGTGCTCGTCAGTAGTTGCTGGCTGCTGGGTGGTTGTCATTAGTTGCTGGGTGGTTGAACGGCCACGACATGTCGTGGCCATACACGGCTGAACAATGCAGAAACTCGCCTAATGGCAGCAATTCCGTATGGTCACGATACATCGTGACCGTTAGTGAAAAAACCAACCAAACAAAAACAAATTAAAACAAACGAGCGGTTTAAATTATGCTTTGGGGTGGTTGGTCGGTGCTGTTTCCTGTTCGGTAGGTGCTGGGTGGTTGTCAGTAGTTACTAGCTGCTCGTCAGTAGTTGCTGGGTGGTTGAACGGCCACGACATGTCGTGGCCATACACCGTGGAACAATGCAGGAACTCGCCTAATGGCAGCAATTCCGTATGGTCACGATACATCGTGACCGTTAGTGAAAAAACCAAACAAACAAAAACAAATTAAAACAAACGAGCGGTTTAGTTCGTGAGTGCAGGAAGTTGGGTTAAGAAAATTACTTACTGGAAGTTGCTTTTAAAGAGTTGGTTTTGGGAGTTACGCAAAACAGTTACGCAAGGCCACGACATGTCGTGGCCATACACCGTGGAACAATGCAGGAACTCGCCTAATGGCAGCGATTCCGTATGGTCACGATACATCGTGACCGACAACAAAAAAAACAAACAAAACAAACAAACAAACAAACAAACCAACCAAACAAAAACGAGCGGTTTAAATTATGCTTTGGGGTGGTTGGTAGGTGCTGTTTCCTGTTCGGTAGGTGCTGGGTGGTTGTCAGTAGTTACTAGCTGCTCGTCAGTAGTTGCTGGGTGGTTGAACGGCCACGACATGTCGTGGCCATACACCGTGGAACAATGCAGGAACTCGCCTAATGGCAGCAATTCCGTATGGTCACGATACATCGTGACCGTTAGTGAAAAAACCAAACAAACAAAAACAAATTAAAACAAAACGAGCGGTTTAAATTATGCTTGTGGGTGGTTAGGAGTGGGTAGCTGTGGTGGGTGGTTTCCTGAATGGCCACGACATGTCGTGGCCATACCAGACTGAACAATACAGCAGAAAATATATGTAGAATATAGTTATCTTTAATACTAAAATTTATACACGTATGGATTTTCATAACCGAAAAAGCATAAGGCAATGTAATCACGATTACAGTCAGCCATGCAGCTATTTTATTACTATAAATATTAAGATGGGACAATGCTTATTTGGTAAAGCCACATCGGAAAATGAAATCCAACTCAATGAACTTGGCAAAATGGCACAAAAGCTCTGGATCGAAATTCCTGACCATTTCAATCATGTTCAAATGGATGAGTTCGTCATCATGCCCAATCATCTGCATGGAATTATTCATGTTGGCAGTTTGCATGTCCACGACACGTCGTTGACCTACCCGACTGATCAATACAGGGACTTACCAATCACCTTTGATGTAGTGCAATACATCGCTACCAGCAATAAACCAAACACAGCCAATCAATTCGGGTCTTTACCCAAAGGTTCTTTAGCTGTAATAATCGGTCAATATAAATCTGCTATTACCCGTTGGGCCAATCAGAATCGGCTAGGAGGTTTATTTTCATGGCATTCCCTTTTTTATGATCGGATTATTAGTGATTCCACTACGTTAACGGCAGCTCAATTATATATCCGCCAAAATCCAGCTAAATGGTGGAAGAAATATCGGGATCAGTCATGGTGAGTTTCTGAAAATTGAACAAACACAACCTACCGCTGTGATTGCCTGAACGGCCACGACATGTCGTGGCCATACACCGTGGAACAATGCAGGAACTCGCCTAATGACAGCAATTCCGTATGGTCACGATACATCGTGACCGACAACAAAAAAACAAACAAAACAAAAACAAATTAAAACAAAACGAGCGGTTTAAATTATGCTTGTGGGTGGTTGGTCGATGCTGTTTCCTGGTCAGTAGGTACCGTTTTCTGGTCAGTAGTTACTAGGTGCTCGTCAGTAGTTGCTGGGTGGTTGAACGGCCACGACATGTCGTGGCCATACAGGGCTGAACAATCGGTTCTTTTCGCGTCAACTTTTCCATTACCTTTCAACTTTTAAAATTCACAACCAATGATCTGGGAAAAACGATGGTTTCAGTTTACAATTCTAATGGTTCTGGCCTTTATCTGGGGTAGTTCGTTCATCTTAATGAAAATCGGGCTGAAGAGTTTCAGTCCTGAACAGGCAGGTGCCCTGCGCATTTTCCTGGCCTCGCTGGTGTTGCTTCCGTTATCCATCAAACAGCTCAAAAAACTTAAACGTAAAGATTTACCCAGTTTGCTGATTGCAGGTTTTATCGGTAGTTTTTTTCCTGCATTTCTGTTTATGAAAGCCGAGACACAAATCAACAGTTCGCTGGCCGGAATGCTCAATTCCCTCACTCCGGTATTTACCTTAATGGTCGGAATGCTTTTTCACAAAACGGCATTCCGGTGGATGCAAGTCGTTGGTTTGTCAATCGGACTGGCAGGTGCTACCGGACTCATCCTCGCAGGCGAAGGATTTCACTTGGGAACCATCAATAGTTATGCTCTTTATATCGTTTTGGCCACCGCATTTTATGCCATCAGCATCAACCAGATCAAATCAAAGCTGTCGCATCTGACAGGTATTCAAATCACCTCCCTATCCTTTCTGTTCATTGGTCCGGTGGCACTTATCTATTTGCTCACCACCGATTTCACACCCGTATGGGCAAATCCTGACTGGCCGGTTCATTTGCTGGCTCTGGCTGTACTCGGCATACTCGGCACGGCTCTTGCCATGCTGCTGATGAATAGCCTGATTCGCTACTCCTCGGCTGTCACAGCCTCATCAGTCACTTATATCATCCCCATCTTTGCCATCATGTGGGGAGTGCTCGATGGCGAAAGAGTAAGCGTTCTCCACCTGACCTGTATGGCGGTTATCCTGTCCGGTGTTTACCTGATCAGCCGGAAAAGCTCAGGCAACCGGCATCAAATTAATTCGGATTAATGTTATTGATCTGATGACAATACCAATCCTGATTTGTAACAACTTACTCATTTCATCCCCGTATAACTTTAGGTTAAAATAATTGCTGATTAATTAAAATCCTTGTACTAATCTTTTTTTTCAGTTCCTTTGGAATTCGAAACGAACGATTTTCAGGTTTCAAACCCTTTACCCCGATCCGTTTTCAGAAATAAATACAAAACCATCATGAACAAACAACTAAAAGATAAACTTTCGATTCTTGCAGTCGACGACAACCAGATGAACCTGATGGTCATGAAAAGCATGTTTAAAAATCTTGAATACGAGGTTTTTTATGCCGACTGTGGTCAGGGAGCGATTGATATGGCGCGCGATCTGCATCCTGATATGATTCTGCTCGATGTGGTAATGCCTGACATCAGCGGGTTTGATGTGTGCCGGACTTTAAAGGAGGACAACTATTTCAAAGATGTCCCGGTGATTTTTATCACAGCAGCCGACGAAATTGAGTTTATAATCAACGGTTTCGAAGCCGGAGGTGTTGATTATGTTGTAAAACCTTTCCGAAAAGAAGACATACTGCTACGCATCAAAACACATTTTGAGCTGAAACTGACGCGTGACCAGCTCATGGAAACGACCCAAACACTGACAGAATTGAATAACGTGAAAGACCGCCTGTTTTCTATCATTGGTCACGACCTTCGGAGCCCGATCGGCAACGTAAAAATGGTTCTTGAATTTATGTCGAAAGGAATTATCGACCCGAGCAAAGGCGATGAGTACAAAAAAACGGTTCAGGATCTCCTCCGCACAACTGACGAGGTTTTTTCACTGCTCGAAAATCTGTTGGCATGGTCTACTTCCGAAAGCGGAAACCAAAGTATCATTCCTGAAAATATTAATTTGAAGGAAGCAGTGGTGAGTATTGTCAATCTGTATCAGGCAGGAATCAACAACAAGAACATTAGCCTGGACATCAATATTGATCCGGAACAGGTCGTTTATGCCGATCTGAATATGATCAAAACCGTCATCCGGAATCTGTTTTCAAACGCCATCAAATATACACCTTCAGAAGGGAGCATCAGCTTCAACTCCTGGCCCGAAAATGGAAACGTTAAAATCGGGCTTTCGGATACTGGACGAGGTATGACACCGGATGAGATCGCTAAAATACTTGATCCAAATATTTTCTTCAGCACTGTTGGTATCAACAAGGAAAGCGGCAACGGTCTTGGACTAAAATTATGCCTGGACTTCATCAAAAAAAGCGGTGGCCGGATCTGGATCGAAAGCACTCCGAATGTTGGATCAACGGTATTCTTTACCCTGCCTGCCGAAAATAAAGATGTTGTTGCAGACGAATCGAAGGCTCTGATTTGGTAGTTTAGTGTTTGGGCACCGGGTTTAACCGAAATCAGGATTCGGTGTCAAGACGCACTTCCGTGCGTCTCGGCGAACATTACACTGTAGGGAATGGTATAGAAGACGCGGCGGTGCATCGCGGCGAAATCGTTCTGTAATTGCGGCGAAGACGTAGACCATGCGTATCGGCGAACATCATTCTGTAATTGCGACGGAGACGCACGGCCGTGCGTCTCTACAAAAAAACACCGTGTGTCTCTACGGAAAGAACAAACGGATTCATCCAATAAATAGAATTTTGGATTTCGTCCGTCCAAATCAATATCGTCATTTGTTGCGGGAATTAAATCCATAGCAACCATTCAAATCAATGAATTCAGGCATCACTTCAGATTATTATAGAACCGGTATTTATACTGAATCATTCAAAGACAAAATTGAGATAATCAGGATCCGGTGTAAAGACGCACGGCCGTGCGTCTCGATGAACATTACACAGCAGGGAATGGTATAGAAGACGCGGCGGTGCATCGCTGCGAAATCGTTCTGTAATTGCGGCGAAGACGCACAGCCATGCGTCTCTACAAAAAAACACCGTGTGTCTCTACGGAAAGAACAAACGGATTCATCCAATAAATAGAATTTTGGATTTCGTCCGTCCAAATCAATATCGTCATTTGTTGCGGGAATTAAATCCATAG
>Ga0209386_1000016_pt1 | contig 104441 bp, 66 predicted proteins | sample NGEPertwo_FD_184510 | JGI IMG/M metagenome (GOLD analysis project Ga0209386, IMG submission 184510) | Arctic peat soil microbial communities from the Barrow Environmental Observatory site, Barrow, Alaska, USA - NGEE Permafrost154B-two... | ecosystem: Environmental > Terrestrial > Soil >...
CCAAAATATGGCGGTAAAAATACTTGATGGCGCTAACGGCAATACGCATTGACACCGATGAAAGCTTGAGCCCTTCTTTAATGTGGCAAACAAAAGCTACCAGTTGGTCTTCGGTGAGTTGTTCGGGCGCAAGACTGTAAAACGCATGCAACCTCTTAATGGCAGCCATATAGCCCTTGATGGTGTTGACCGAAAAATGGTTGACCACCATGCGCTGCCGGAATCTTTCTAACTGGACATCAAATGCCGAATCTTGTTTTTTTTCATATCTTTAATTTTTATAAATGATGGGCTAAAGATAACAACAGCTCTGTTGTACAAAACAATGATGCTGCGAAATCCACCTCCAAAGGAGGTTTAGTTCAACATGAAGTACAAACAAATCCTAACAATCATGAATGGGAACATATTGTAGAGCATACTGCAGGAGGACTCAACAGTGTGGATAATTTAGTATTAACCAGTTCCCAAAATAACAGCAATTTGGCCGCAGCTTATAATACCTTGTTGCAAGTTCCGGGAAGTACGACAAATGCTTTAAGAAGTGTTTTGCAACTTTTTAGTATCAATACTACTTCGGCAGATTTTAGAAGATTTGTAACTTATGTGGAAACGACAAGAAATCAAGAAGGGAAAATCAGGGACTTTTTAAGAAATGAAAGAAATGTTTCTGTTCATCGTATGTGGAAAGAGGCAGCTTATGCAAAAATACATATTAGAGTAAGCAATAGAATGAACAGAGGAAGAGGGGAGTTCAGAGTTTTAAATTAAAAAAAATAAGAAACTATATTTTATTTACGATGAGACCAACCATATACCGCCGTGTACGCCGCCACCCTGCAAGCAGGGAAGCAGCATCGAATAATAAAGATAGGAAAAATGAAAATTCATTTTTTAGCGAGTCTACTCACGATCCGTTCTTCAAAGCTTCAAATGGAACGACAGCTGAACCAGTTGTTCAGCTTAAGCCTTCCGATTCAATAAACGAGACCACCCAAATACATCGGATGGACGATAAGAAAGAGGAAGACAAAAAAGTAAACCGGAAAACAGAGGAAGAAGAAAAAGTGCAGAAAAAGGACGAAGAGAAAGTCATGAAGAAAGAAGAGAAGGAGGAGGAGAATAAAAAAGAGGAACCGAAATTGCAACGCAAAGAATCAGCGACTTCTTCACAATCCACTTCGGGCAATTATTTAAGTTCATTGCACGGCAAGGGTAATCCACTACCTGCCAAGGCCAAGGCTTTCTTTTCTTCCAGAATGGGCTATGATTTCAGTGATGTAAAAGTGCATAACGGCAAGGAAGCTGCCGATTCGGCAAAAGGACTGAATGCAAAAGCTTATACGGTGGGGAATGATATTGTATTTAATGAAGGTCAGTTAAACACAGACACTTCTGAAGGTAAAAAATTGATGGCACATGAACTGACACATGTGGTGCAGCAGGGTGAAATCAAAATGATCAGACGGGATGCCGAAGTAAATGCTGCAGGAAATTATACGGGAAATTATATTTTTAATCCCGGTCATGACGGTTTAAATAGTTCCTTTTTTAATCGGGTCAAAAGAAATGTAGATGATGGCACTTTAGATGATGTGGAAATTACTGCTTTACGAACCGATGCAATTGCAAGAAACGGGACCATTATGCATGTTGAATTATTGTTAATGGCAGCGATGCGAAATCCGGTGAATGTTACTTTGATGCAGGCTCACAGAACCGGAAGTTTAATTATTCCTATGAATCAAATTAGCCGTGCAGACCAGGATTATTTAACCAATTTTGGAAGAGAAGAGTTTCCTGTTGACATTGCAATGCTGAATCTCCGGCTTCTGGCTGCTACATTAGGAATATCAAACGAAAGATTTGAAGATGTTGCACAGGAATTAAGTATCGCCGCTGAACACCAAATAATGCAGAATGCCGGAACTCAGTTTGCCGATCAGGCCCAAAAATTAGTAATTAATGCAGAATTTAGTGAACCACGGATTCCTTTGTCCAATATTCTGATGGCAATGTTGAATGGTGCTTCCGACAGTACATCTGGAGACAAAGTTATGGCTGGTACAGTTTATGCCGTGGCGCAAAAAGCAAATCATCCAACGGCAAGTCAAATATTGTCAGGAGCATTAAAAGTAGATGCATTGATACCCAGTGTTTACCAAAGGATTATTGGAGGTGGCGATGCCGCTTATGTTTATTCAACCGATACTAACGTATTAAAATCAGACACCCTTTACGTACCGACATCACTGGATATTTTTGCGTTAGATTCCCGTGCATTGATAATTCATGAATTGACGCATGCTGCCGATGATTTTGCCACGGTAGGCAGGCAACAAATAGATTCACTTAGGCTGGAAACACATGCATACAAAGAACAGGGGAAATACATGATGGATCAGATTCTGGCTGATCTTACTGCAGTGGGCAATATCAGTACTGCATCATCTTATTCACATTCCGGCCCGTTGTTTTACTGGTCAATGGTGGCAGCGGCAAAAGATGATACTGCACGATATTCAAATGTTTTAGTTACCATCAATGCTGCTGCTCCCATGTCGAAACCTGAGGCAAATATCCGGACTGATTTAGGATTATCTGCAGCAACAATCAATGCCAGGGTGAGAACCGAACTATTGGCATTTACCAATTCAAGTGGTCAACATTTATATCAAGCCGGGACTACAAATGTCGAGGGTCGTGCAGGTCATTATTTCCATTAACTAAAAATTTAGCTATTTTTGATCATGGACACCAGCAAATCGATCAGCGCATATCTTGAATACCTGCAGCAGGTAATCAAAGAACGACTTACCGAACATTTTTCGCAGGGACCGTACCTTGAAGTTGAATCAATCAAACTACCGGCTGACCAATTGGATAATTCTCCATTGCCGCTTTTTATCAGGGGGAATCAACTTTCGGCTTCTGAAATAATTATGCTATTGGTGGCCTTCGCACCTCATGTCGACCCGGTTTTTTTTGATGAATTGATTCAGAAACATCTTCCGGTACAGGGCGACTTTCCGCAATTTGGTGGAGTTCGCGGAAAAAATCACCGTGGGTTTTTGCCAACTGCCGAAACCGTATTGTTTATTCTTGCCGGGAATGACCTTGAAAAACGATTTGAGTATTTGTATTTGTTCGAAAATGATCATCTCTTTTCTACACATACGGTTCTTTCCATCGAAGATGCTGTTTCCGGAGAGCCGCAATTTAGTGGCCGGCTCATCATTGCTCCTGAATTTATTGAATTGTTTATTTCCGGTAAAATATCACATCCTAAGTTTACAATGGATTTTCCAGCCGAGTACATCACGACGGAACTCACCAGCAACGACCTGGTTTTGCCACCGGTTACCAACCTGCAAATTACCGAGCTCGAAAATTGGGTAAAGCATCAGGATACCATGATGAATGAATGGAACATGAAGCGATGGGTCAAACCGGGCTACCGCGCACTGTTTCATGGGCCTCCCGGAACAGGGAAAACACTGACCGCGTTGATTGTAGGAAAAAAAACGAACCGCGATGTTTTCCGGATCGACTTGTCGATGGTGGTATCGAAATTTATTGGAGAAACCGAAAAAAACCTTTCGCAACTTTTCGACCGCGCCAAGAACAAAGACTGGATTCTGTTTTTCGACGAAGCCGACGCGCTTTTCGGAAAAAGAACCAACGTGCGCGATGCACACGACAAATATGCCAATCAGGAAGTCGCCTATTTGCTGCAGCGCATTGAAAACCACAATGGGTTGATTATTCTGGCCTCCAACTTTAAAATCAATATCGACGAAGCTTTTATCCGTCGGTTTCAGTCGGTTATTTATTTCCCATTACCATCCGCGCTGGAACGGCTTCAGCTTTGGAAAAAAACCTTGCCCGAAACTGCCGGGCAGAAACGTCCTTCGGAAGCAGAACTGGCTTCGATTGCCAAAAAATATGAAATCACCGGTGCCGGGATTGTAAATGTCGTACAATATTGCTGTCTGGAATCGCTGGCCAATCAATCGCGCGAAATAACAGTTGAACAGATTAGAAACGGTATCGAACGCGAGTATCAGAAAGAAGGTAAAGTATTCTGATTTTGATTGTAAAGGCACACTTGTCTGCGAGGAGATTGTACTTTTTGAAGATGGTTCTGAAACCTATGAATTCTGAAAATGGCGATGCGTAACATAAAAACTGTAAAAATCAGTGATCTGCCCCGCTACCTGATTCGGATATTTTTATTTGTTCCAATCTGAAACTTTTAGTTGACTTTTAACTTGAAGCTTTTACCTTTACTTTTTGTAAAAAACATAAAATTCAACCAATTTCCCATGAAACACATTTTTTTAACCCTGATTATCCTTTCCGTATTCAGTTCTACCATATTTGGAAAGATCGTTCTGCCATCTGTCTTTGCCGATAACATGGTGCTGCAGCAAAATTCAGACGTAGCTATCTGGGGCTGGTCCAATCCGGGCGAAACTGTTAAAATAGTAACAAGCTGGAACAGCAAAGACACGGTAAAAGTAAAAGCTGATAATTCTTCGGAATGGAAAACCACCATCAAAACGATTGAAGCGGGTGGCCCATATTCTATTCAAATCATTGGAGATAGTGGCCTGACTTTGAACAATGTGATGTTGGGTGAAGTATGGCTGTGCAGTGGTCAATCGAACATGGAAATGAGTGTCAACTGGAAGCTGATCAACGGCGAAGAAGAAGCAGCCAAAGCAAAGAATCCAAATATCCGCATTTTTCATGTCCAGAAAATTGGAGCGGATTATCCACAGCAAACCTGCAATGCAACATGGACAATGTGCACGCCCGAAACCATGCGGGCAACCAGTGCCACCGGCTATTTCTTTGCACGTGAATTGCAGCAAAAACTGAATGTACCGGTTGGCATAATCGTTTCGGCCTGGGGTGGAACTCCTGCTGAGGTCTGGATTGAAAAAAGCAGAATTGAGAACAATCCGGTATTGGAAAAATCGAAACATACCGACAATTCAGAAGGATGGCCTGGCAGCCCGGGAACTTTGTACAATTCCATGATAGCTCCTTTTATTCCTTATGGAATTGCTGGCGCTATCTGGTATCAGGGCGAATCGAACTGCGAAAACTATCCGGTTTATTCTGAGTTAATGAAAACCCTTATCGAAAACTGGCGGGCCGATTTCAAAAAAGATTTTCCATTCTATTTTGTACAGATTGCTCCTTATACCTATGGAGACAAGGGAACTTCCGAATATCTTCGTGAACAACAGGATATTGCAGCTAAAATAATTCCAAATACAGGAATGGTGGTTATTTCTGATTTGGTTGACAATATCAAGGACATTCATCCAAAAGACAAACTTAATGTTGGGAAACGACTGGCAAACTATGCATTGGCAGAAACATACAAGCAAAATATCGGTGCATACAAAAGTCCTGAATACAAGTCGATGCAGGTTGAAAAAGGCAAAGTTCGACTGACTTTTGACAATGTACTAACCAGTTTGAAATGCGCCGGGAAAACTCCTGAAAAATTTATGATTGCCGGTGACGACCAAAAATTTGTACCTGCAAAAGCCAAAATCGAAGGCAAAACGGTGATTCTTTCAAACAAAGAGGTGAAAAAACCGGTTGCGGTTCGTTTCTGTTTCGATGACATCTCTATGCCCGATGTATTTAGCACTGAAGGTTTGCCTTTGGCACCGTTCCGGACTGATAAGTGGTAGGAAAGGTTTTATGGTAAGGTCAGGACATGTCCTGACCTTACCATAAAAATGCTGTCGCATCGGGTTGCTATTAAAGTCCCATCAGGACGGAATATTGGTAGCCCCGGATTTTTAATCCGGGGATTGAATGATTAACCGGAACCAGCGTTGACCGGTAATTTTAATCGAAGCAAAAGTGATTTTCCGGTGCAACAGGAACGATTTTATTGAAACAAAATGTAGTACGGACAGGACATGTCCTGTCCTTTTCTTATTATCATTCGGTAAGGATTTATCCTGACATGAAAATTTATCATTCGGTCAGGACATGTCCTGACCTTACCATGAACTGAAATAATTATACCGGGTCAAATGAATCTGGAAAATTTCAATAAACAACTAAAAATGAAACCATTACTTTTCATTCTACTCATCCTGTTTTCCGGAACTCTTCAGGCCCGGACTTTCTTTGAAAACGAAATACCGGATTCGGCTACTTCTCTGTCCGCAGTTAAAGAAAGTTATAAACTTACCGGCCATAATCTTGCAGCATTGGCCGAAAAAATACAGTATAAGAAAACACCTCAGGAAGATATGTATTTGTACTTGCTCCGTCCGTTGAAAAAGTCGGATGAAGCTTTGCCAGCTATCGTGTATTTTACTGGCGGTGGTTGGGTTGAGGGAGATGTGTATGGTCAGATACCGAATCCTGCGTGGTTTCGTGATCACGGAATCATTGGTATTGAAGCTGATTACCGGGTAAAATCGCGCCATGGAACTACACCAATAGAATGTATTCAGGATGCCAAATCGGCTATTCGGTATGTTCGGGCACATGCCAAAGAATTGGGTATTGATCCAAATAAGATTATTGCTGCCGGTGGCTCGGCCGGTGGCCATCTCGCTGCCTGTACTTTTCTGGATGGTGGCGATGCTGCTGGCGAAGATCTGAAAATCAGTTCTAAACCAAACGCTATTGTGATGCACAATCCGGTCTTGGGCGAAGGTTTTGGAAAATCGTTTTTCGATGTTCATCCTGAATTTTCACCGATTCTGCAAGTGAAAAAAGGATGGCCACCAACCATTTTTTCGAATGGGACCAAGGACAATACAACGCCTTTTCAGTATGCTGAAAAGTTTACCAGATTAATGAAAGAAGCCGGAAATGTGTGTGAACTAATTCCGGTTAAAGATGCTGATCATTCGTGCGATTGGCCTGTGAGTAATCCAAACTTTTTGCCAACCATGCAACGCATGACCGATTTTCTGAGAGAACAAAAATTTATTAAATAACTTATTTAAACAAATCAAACTAACCTATGAAAATCAATTTGATTCTATTGCAATTCCGGCGGATTCTAATCCGATATTCTATCAATTTTTTGATTTTGTTAATGGCAATTATTTTCATTTCCTGCAACAATACAAAACCTGATTTTACGAATCGGGAACAGAATTTTGATTCAGGCTGGAAGTTTAATTTGGGTGATATTTCCGGAGCAGAGTCAGCAACTTTTGACGATTCGCAATGGCGATCACTAGATCTTCCGCACGATTGGAGCATCGAAGATTTACCAACTATTGAAGGGAAAATGCAAATCGGACCATTCTCGGAAGATAGTCCGGGCATGGGGGCAACCGGGAATGTGATGGGTGGAACCGGTTGGTACCGGAAATACTTTACCCTGGATAAATCATCAGAAGGTAAAAAGGTACAAGTCTGCTTCGATGGAGTTTACATGAATTCGGAAGTCTGGATTAACGGGCAATCGCTGGGTGTTCATCCATATGGATACACGCCGTTTAATTACGATCTCACTCCCTTCTTAAAACCTTCAGGGGAAACAAATTCACTGGCGGTAAAAGTAAATAACACCGGCAAAAACAGTCGCTGGTACAGTGGATCGGGCATTTACCGTCATGTCGTTTTGCAGATTACCAGCAAGGTAAACATACCGGTGTGGGGAATTTTTGTAACTACTCCTGAAGTAAGCACCGAAAAGGCGACCGTTAAATTCAAAATCCAGGTTAGCAATGAAGATAAAGAAAGTGCTGATTTGATGGTTACTACCCAAATCCTTTCTCCTGACGGAAAAACAGTTAGTGATGCAAAAACAACTGTTAGTCCGTTTAAGGAAGAAAAAACAGACATCGAACAAGCGTTTGATCTGAAGAGTCCATCCCTTTGGTCAATCGAATCACCTACACTTTATCGTGCAGTTACTGAAATCAGTTTAAATGGTACAGTCGTTGATCAGAAAACCACCACTTTTGGCATTCGTTCTATCGAATTCAGTGCTGAAAAGGGTTTTCTCCTGAATGGCGAACCGGTACTTTTAAAAGGTGGATGTATGCACCACGACAATGGTCCGTTGGGTTCTGCCACTATCGACCGTGCTGAAGAACGCCGTGTTGAACTGATGAAGAAATTCGGTTTCAACGCCATTCGTACCAGCCATAATCCGCCATCGCATCAATTTCTGGATGCTTGCGACCGACTTGGAGTTTTAGTGATCGACGAAGCTTTTGACCAGTGGCAACGTCCTAAAAATCCTGAAGACTACAATCTTTATTTCGACGAATGGCATCAGCGCGATCTGGAAGCGATGGTAATGCGCGACCGCAATCATCCTTCAATAATTATGTGGAGTATTGGCAACGAAATCAATGAGCGGGTTGATTCGTCCGGATTGGTAATCATGAAAAATTTGAGTGCAATTATTAAAACTATGGATACTACCCGTCCGGTTACCGAAGCAATTTGCTTTTTCTGGGATCACCCGGGCAAAACATGGGAAACGACCATTCCTGCATTTGCACAGCTCGATGTATGCGGTTACAATTATAAACTGGATGAATATGAAAACGATCACAAAATTGCTCCGGAGCGAATCATGGTCGGAACCGAATCGTTCCCAACACAGGCATTTGAAAATTGGCAAATGGTTGAAAAACATCCGTATGTGATAGGCGATTTTGTCTGGACTGCGATGGACTACCTCGGAGAATCCGGAATCGGAAATGCGTTGATCGGGAAAGATAAAAAGAAGACTTTTGCGCCCGGATGGCCTTGGTATAATGCGTATTGTGGCGACATAGATATTTGCGGATTCAAAAAGCCTCAATCGTATTTCCGCGATGTGGTTTGGAAAATCAGTAATCTGGAAATGGCAGTTCACGCTCCTACTCCTTCAGGAATGATTGAAAATGTGAGTTACTGGGGCTGGCCCGACGAGCAACAAAGCTGGAACTGGGCTGGTAACGAAGGCTCTAAACTTCAGGTAAATGTGTATTCGTCCTATCCTGAAATCAGATTAGAGTTAAATGAAAAAGTGATTGGAACAAAACCGGTTTCGGCCGACACCAAACTGACTGCAACTTTTGAAGTACCATACGAAGCCGGCGAATTAAAAGCCATCGCCCTTCAGGATGGGAAAGAAATGGAATCGAAGATTCTGAAAACCACCGGCAAACCGGCTAAAATCCGTTTAACAGCCGACCGTTCTGAAATCAAAGCCAGCCGCAATGACCTTTCTTATGTAACCGTTGAAGTAACCGATGAAGCCGGAAATCTGGTTCCTGAAGCAGCTTCGAAAATAAATTTCACCATTTCAGGAGACGGAGAATTGGCGGCGGTTGAAAACGGAAATCCGAATGATATGAAAAGCTTCCGGACTCCGGAATGCAAAACATTTAAAGGAAAATGTCTGGTTATACTTCGTCCATCAGGAACTGCCGGAACAATTTCGCTGACGGCCAAAGCCGCCGGACTTGGAGGAAATGAGATACAGGTTCTGACAAAATAATTTGATGATAAGAAACAACTTAAGCCGGGTGGTCTGAACTTTTCAGTCATCCGGTTTTTTATTGTATGGTTCGATTCTGTTAAATTTTCAGAAAAATAATATGCCTGCAAAATTAATTCGTTGCCAGCCGCAGAGTGAAACGAAAGGTACTTCCTTCACCCAAGATGCTTTCCACACTAATTTCACCACCTTGTTTCGAAACAAATTCTTTAACAAGTATAAGCCCTAATCCGGTTCCCAGTTCGTTTTGTGTGCCAAAAGTGCTGGTATGCTTATCAATTAGGAATAGCTGATCCTGAATTTCTTTGCTGATGCCAACACCATTGTCTTTAACCTTAATGATCGCATAATCACCACCCATTTCGGCAAAGAGCTGAACTTTCCCTCCTGGAACTGTAAATTTAAGTGCATTACTTATCAGGTTTCGCAGTATTGCATCGAGCATGTTAACGTCGGCATAAACAAATAGGTTTACCTCAGCAGATGATGTTTTTAGTTCGATGTTCTTGGTGTTTGCCGTTTCCGTAAATAAATTAATCGCTTTAGCACACGCTTCATTCAGCTCGATCATTTGTGGATTAAATTTCATTACACCACTTTGCGATCGCGACCATTGCAGTAGATTCTCAAGCAGCAGGTAGAGGTTGTTGGCCGATTTATTGATAAGCCTGACAACTTCGAGCTTTTGTTCATTGTCCCATTCGTTAAAATTTTCTTCAAGTAAATCGCTAAACCCAAGCACAACATTGAATGGATTTTTAATGTCATGCGCGATGATCGAAAAGAACTTATCCTTGGTTGCATTAAGATCATTTAAATCGTTATTCATCTTAATAAGCGATTCTTTTTGTGCGAGTAATTCTTCGCTTTGCTCTTCAATTTGTTCCTGTCCTTCTTCCAGCAACGAATTGGTTTGACGAAGCTCTTCTGCCTGGTTGATTAAGCTGGTGTTCATTTTCTGCAATTCAGAAGTTTTTTCTGAAACCAGCTTTTCAAGCAGAATCTTTTGGTTTCTATAATGTTGGATACGCGAGTAAAAAATGTACCCAATTATGGATATTATGGATAAAACTGCAATTATCCTGAACCACCAGGTTTGCCACCATGGAGGCAGGATAATGACTTTGATGGAAGTTCCAACTTCGTTCCAAATTCCATCGTTGTTTGAAGCTTTTACCCGAAAAGTATATTCACCCGGATCAAGGTTGGTGTAATTGGCTTCGCGTTTGGTACCGCACTGAACCCACCCTTTGTCAAAGCCTTCCATCATATAAGCATAGTCATTCTTTTCAGGAGCTGTAAAATCAAGGGCAATAAACCCGAATGAAAAGTAGTTTTCACGATAAGTCAGCACCAGTTCACTGGTTTCTGAAATGTTATTGGCTAAAATTATACGGTCATTCACTTTCTCATCTACTTTTACCGATTGGTTGAAAATTTTCAAATCAGTGATAACCACGGTAGGAAAAGATTTATTATAACTGATTTTTTCCGGATAAAAAGAGTTGAAACCCTCCGTACCACAAAAATACATTTCACCATCTTTGGTTTGAATTGCCCTGCCACTAAAATTTTCATTTTGAAGCCCATCGAAACTATCAAAAATGTGGATGGACTTGGTTTTCGGGTTAAACTTTGCCAGCCCTTTATCTGTGGCGATCCATAAATCATTATTATCATCAAACAAAATAGAACTCACAGCGTTGCCAGGTAATCCCTCTGTGGTGGAATAATTGGTAAATTTCCCGGTAGCCCTTTCCAACTTATCCATGCCTGTAGACATGGTTCCGAACCATAAATTTTTATCTGTATCTTCAGTAACACAATACACACTATTGTTACTTATGCTGTTCTTGTTTTCATCGTGGTACAGATTCTTGAATTTAATATCGGGAGGCGTTTTTGAAAAATCGATGGCATTCAGGTCAATCGTACTTACCCCAGTATATGATGTTATGTAAAGTTGATGCTCGCTGTCTTCGAAAAATTGAATCAGGCCATTGCTGCAAATACTGGTAGAATCGCCAATTGCATTCAAATATTGATAAAACCTGTTTGTTTTACGGTCAAAAAGCGCAAGGCCATAAGTCAATGTAGCAATCCATAAATTGTTTTTACTGTCTTCAAATACGTCCCATACATGATTTTGTGCTATGGAATAAGGATTTGCAGGATCAGTAAGATATGCGGAAAATTTGTTGTCTTTCATCTTGCCAAGTCCACCATTAAAGGTGCCCAACCAAAGAGTTCCTTCATGATCTTCACAAACAGAAATAATAGCATTGCTGCTAATGGAATTCGGATTGGAAGGATCATGTAAGTAGTGGGTGAAATTGCCTGTTCTCCGATTGAATTTATTTAAACCTCCGCCATCAGTACCAATCCAGATATTCCCATTTTTGTTTTCGGCAAAACAAAGGACATTATTAAAGCTTAGTTGATCAGTATGTTTTGTGTTGGCATAGAAACGCTTAAATTTTATCTTATTGGGGCTATATTTATCAATTCCCATAATGGTACCCACCCACATTGTGCCTGATTTATCCCGGTAAATACAATTTATTTTATTGGTATTTAGCGAATATGGATTCGATTCATCGGATTGGACATGGGAAAATTTCCCTGTTTTTTTATTGAAAATGCTTATGCCTCCATCATTTCTGTCCCCAATCCAGATTAACCCGTTTTCATCTTCAGCCAATGCATATAAAATATCGCCGGTTGGCCCTGTATTCTTTTTGGCTGGATGATACAAACTGAACTGATCGTTTTTTTTGTCCCAAAATAACAATCCGTTATTTTCTATTGTTATGAAAATATCGCCATCCTTATCTTTTAGCATATACTTTCCACAAGAGCTAAAACTAGTAGCTTCAGGATGTCTGATTGGTTCAGGTATAAATTTATTAAGTTGAGGGTCAAAATAAAAAAGTTTGTTACTATAACTGGTTGCCCATATTTTGCCATCTTCATCCTCAATAAAAGAATTGACCGTATTCGAATTAATTAAATCCAAATCGGCTTCGTTTAACAGATACTTTTCTGCATCGATTTTGCTGGCAGGTATACTGGGATTATTATAAATTTTAATCCTAAAAATCCCGGTGTATGAACCTACCCACAAAAAACCCTTACTATCAATAAAACCAGAAGTAAAATTTGGGGGTTTAATTTCGTTACCATTAATTATTAATTGCTTGCGCGAAAAGCGATCCAATTTTGGATCATACACACAAACGCCTTCATTAGTCATAACCCAAATTTGGCTCAAAGAATCTTCAACTAAAAAATTTGCAGCACGGTTGGAAATAGAATTTGTATCCTGTGGGTCGAAAAAATAGGTTTTAAAAGTAATTCCGTCAAAACGGTTTAAACCATTGGCAGTACCAAACCACATAAAACCCTTACTATCCTGTAAAATTGAAATAATGTAGCCATTCGACAGACCATCGTTTGTAGTAAATTGGTCGAATTCCATCTCGTTTGATTGTCCAAATGAATTGGCGAAAATCAGAATCGAAAACAAATAATAAAGCAATAACTTTTTCCGTTTACCTCTCTTCATGATTTCAGTATCAATTGTAATCGATAACCGTTATCTTTAATTTCAATGTAATAGATTGAACCCTAATCATTAATACTTATCCCCAAAATACTGACAATGTATTATAAAGTCTCTCAATAGAATTGACTGAAGTCTTAATGTTTTTTATATAATGAAACAAATAATCTTTGTTTCATTATGTGATTTCAATACCCTATACAAACAAATGTAAGCTTTCAAAGCTAAGAATAATAACTAGAAAATTCCAATTAAATTCTATTCATAAATTCATGTTGAAGTTATGAAAAAGAATGAGATACCATCAAATTCAATTTCTTATTCCCTTCAAATTCAATGTACATTAATGGGTAACCCAAAATTATCAGGAATTATAATTTTCGGAATTATATCACTCGTTTCAAGAGGAATTGAAAGTAACTGATGGTTGTTAAAAACGGAGAGAATATCTGAATGTATGGTTGATGCTATTCCAATTTTTCAGAGGACAATTTTTCCAGATTGCGCTTGTATAGACACGAAGAAAGCCCTGGATTTCTCCGGAGCTTCCAATCTTGAAACTTAACAAACTTCACTTAACTATTGAGATTTGCGATCTTAATAAATTTTTCACCTGCTGTCATCGAAATTCCGAAACGTTTGGGGGCAGTAGTGTCGTATGTATTTCCGCAGACCGGACAAACATAATATACAGTGGGCAACGATTTCACACTGTTACCTTCCAATGCCGCCAGTGCCTTTTCATAAAAGTGTAAATGTGGCGGCCTGTTCGTGCAGATCCATTGGTATTTTCAGAGGACCATCTTCAATCCCTTCGCCGGCATAACTTCCGGTAATATAAGCAGCAGTGGCTCCCATGGCTCCAAGCAGCAAGAGATAAAATGCGGTATTACTAAAAAAATCTTTTTTAACAAACAGAGCAATAATTGCTGACAGAAACCCGGCCATCAAAAGGGCAATCGGAAAATGAATAATCATTGCATGGAGGTGAGTTGCTGTAATCATAATTTCGAATTTTTATTTACAAATATTAAGCAACAGAGGTTTAAGGAAGATTAGTCTTGTCTTAAGATTGGCTTAATTTATAACTCAGTTTTTCCTGGGTGATATACATAAAGAGGACGAATCCATTATAGATTCGTCCTCTTTGTGTGTTTCGGTAAAGCCATGATGGAGTTTAATGGTGTCCCTCAAATTTGAAGGATACCTTCAGTTTAGTGCGGTAGCTTTCGATTTTGCCATCTTTGATGTGCAAATCCATTGCACTCACTTCGGCAATTCGAAGTTCGCGCAAAGATTCGGAAGCTTTGGTGATTGCGTTTGCAGCAGCTTTTTCCCACGATTCACTGCTGGTTCCTACCAATTCGATAATTTTATAAACACTTTCAGGCATAATGTACTCCTTTCGTTTTGGTTTTAATAATCTATACCTAAAAACATGTTTTACGGTTTCGTTAAACATGCTGTTTCACAATAGCTTTAGCTATTACTTATTAAGATTTCCAAACCTGAAGTTTCAGGTATCATTTCAGAACCAAATTATTTTGCCGGACGTACCCATTCACAGGTCATTACGATTCGACTGATTGAGTCATTCTTATTGACGTTCAGGTAATGGATAATTGTATGCAATGGAAATATTGAAAATTTTGGAGTAGATAACAGAAAGTATGCGTTTTTTTATTCCTTTATTACTGAAAATTCATTTTCCTTTGCATCCAGTGGAAAATTCACAGCTAAATATCCGGTTAAAAGAAGGAAATCCTTCTGCTTATGAGGAATTGTTCAAACAAACATTTCCCAGAATGCTTGGCTATTGCAGGCTTTTTATTCACGATCAGGCTCAGGCAAACGATCTGGTTCAGGAGTGTTTTGTGAAACTTTGGGAAAAACGCACTACACTTAAAACAACCCAATCAGTTGAGAATTTGCTGTTTGTAATGCTCCGGAACAGGTGTCTGAATTACCTTCGCCATCAGAAGCTGCACCGTGACGAAAAAGACATCGACTCATTGAAGCCAAACGAACTTCAACATATTTATCAGTTGGATTTCAGCGGAAGGGAAGAGAAGCCGCTGGAAGAAAAACTGGTTGAATCCATCCGTCAATCGATTGAAAAGTTGCCTGAAAAACGAAAATTAGTCTTCACAAAAGCTAAAATTGAAGGCAAAAAAAATAAGGAAGTGGCCGACGAACTGGGCATTTCTATCAAAGCTGTTGAAAAACACCTTCATCTGGCTAAAGAACAAATTCGCCAGGAAATGCTCATGAAATTTCCCCTGTTAACAGTTCTTATTTCGATGATCCTGAAATAAAAACAGCATCCTAAGTCACTACTCTGCAACTGAATATAAAACGCCAGCCAGTAATATTCAATCATCGATTTTGATAATCCATTTTTCGGAAAGATCAAATTTGGCCGATGTTATTTAGTCAGAAACACACCGCAACGTATAAAATTCAACTTCTTCAGGGTAGGGTTTTTCACAAAACAGTGTATTAATACTGAAACAACACAATCAATGAAATCGACAATTAAAAAATATTTATCAGGAAAAAGCTCTGAGAATGAGCAAAAAAACTTACTTGACTGGATGCGGAAGGATCACAACCTAACTGAGTTTCAATCGGTTAAAAACGAATGGAAAAATGAAATTCAAGATCAGGAAATACAGGCAGAGTTCAGGCAGGAATGGAATAACATTCAGGATAAACTTTTTGTCCAAATGCAGGCAAACTTGCAACGAAATCAACGCACACTGAATTTCTTCCGGTATGCCGCTATTTTCATTTTCCTGATTGTGTTACCATCACTGTTCTACTTTTTTTCCCAATCCAAATTACCGCGACAACAACTCGTTTATACCACTGTATCTGCTGATTTCGGTCAAATCTCGAAAGTCGTTTTACCCGACAGTTCTGTGATCTGGGTAAATTCAGGGTCAAGCATCCGGTACAACAACCAGTTTTCAGCAGCCAACCGCGACATTGAACTGACAGGAGAAGCATTCTTCAAAGTTCATAAAAATAAAAATTTGCCCTTGATTGTAAGCAATTCCGATTTGCGCGTAAAGGTTTTAGGCACCGAATTTAGTGTTTCAGCTTATCCTGAAGAAAGCACAATTCAGGTAGTTCTCGAAAAAGGGAAAGTTGAATTGACTTCCACCTCCCATTCAACCTTCAGGCAGGAAATGAAGCCGGGAGAGTTGGCCTGTTTCAACAAGAAGAAAAAGGAGTTAGCCATATCCAGTGTCAATACCTTATTATATACTTCGTGGAAAGATGGCATAATCAATATATATAACCTGCCTCTCAGCGAAGTAGTTATCAAACTTGAAAAACGTTACAACCAGCAATTTGTGGTGGATGATGCGATTAAAAACCTTCCTTACACATTTACCATCAAAAATGAAAAACTGAGTGATATCTTAAGTTTAATGGAACAAATCACACCTGTAGATGCCATTCAGCAAGGAAATGTGATTGAGTTAAGGCACAACAAATCAAAAATAAAAATAAGATAATACAAAAAAGAGAATCTTAATGAACTGAAAATAAAAACCGGAAGGCGCGGCAACGCTTTCCGGTCAAATGCCCATCAATTAATGATGAAACTATTTAATAACAAAATCATTCAAAACTATGAAAAAAAACTCGAGTATCCGAGGTATGATTCCTCCGATCTGGAACAAAAAATGTTTTAGAATTATGCGACTAACATTCCTATTTCTCTTTGCAGGCTTAATGCAGGTTTCGGCCAGCCTCTACAGTCAAAACACCAAGCTCAGCCTTGAATTTCGAAATGCCCGCGTGGTAGACGTGCTGGAAGCCATTGAAAATCAGAGCGAATTTCGCTTTGCTTACAGTGCCGAGTACATTGACATGAACCGTAAAGTTAATGTCGATGTGAAAGGTAAAAGTATTGAACAAACTTTATCGGTACTTTTTGAAGGAACAGATGTGACGTATTCAATAACCGACCGACACATCTTGCTGTTTCAGGCAGATCTGATGTCGAATTTTTCCGTACAGCAAAAACCTGTTTCAGGAAAGGTAACCGACTCTTCAGGATCTACACTTCCCGGAGTTTCAGTAGTGATTAAAGGCACTACTAACGGAACGATTACTGACTCCTACGGGATTTTCAACCTTCCCAATGTCCCTTCGGATGCAACATTGATGTTTTCGTTTGTAGGTATGAAACCACAGGAAATCTTAGTTGGCGACCAAAAACAGATCAATGTTATTTTGCAGCAAGAAACCGTTAACATTGACGAAGTGGTGGCCATTGGTTACGGTACAATGCGTAAACAGGATGTAACAGGATCTATTTCACAGGCCAAAGGTTCTGACTTGGTTAAGAGTCAGAATTTTAGTGCATTGGATAATCTAAGAGGCAAGGTTTCCGGTGTAAATATCTATTCGAATTCAGGACAACCCGGAGCCTATCAAAGCCGTGTGGTTATCAGAGGTTTGTCTACTATCAGTTCTTCTTCAAATCCGTTGTATGTAGTTGATGGTGTGGTTATGGAGGATTTTGGTCTGATGAATCCTAATGATATCGAAAGTATGGAAGTATTAAAAGATGCTTCTTCTGCGGCTATTTATGGAGCCCGCGGTGCTAACGGTGTTATTCTCGTAACTACAAAACGTGGAAAAAAAGATGGAGAAGGAACAACAGTAAGTTATCAGGGGTCTGTGGGCGTAAGCAGTGTAGCTCGTTATATGGATTTGCTTAATTCGCAGGAGTGGACTGATGCTTTTATGCAGGGACTTGCAAACGAAAATAAAAACATGGATTATAATTGGTCTCTTAATAAGACTGATTGGTTCACAGATAGAAATTATTTTGATGCGGAAGGTAATCCCTTGTACGATACCAATTGGCAGAAAGAAGCTACCAGAACTGCTTTATCTCAGAACCATCAGCTGAACATTCAGCAGGCGGGAGCGACTTCTTCAACTGGCGCATTTATAAATTATACGGATCAGGAAGGGGTGGTTAATAATACTTTCAGCAAACGTTTGAATGCAAAGATTTCTTTTGATGCAGATCCTACAAAATGGTTATCAACTTCGATTAATTTAATGGCAAACCATTCATGGGGACGTTACACTCCGGAAACTGGAGGAGGTCAGGACGCACGGCGTACGATGATTGAAATGCTTCCATGGCTACCAGTCAGAGATGCAGATGGCAACTATACGAATTCTTCAAGTTCTACGTTGTCAGATACTTTTGGATTTGAGGGTATGTCCAATCCTGTTTCGATTCTGGAATTGCAAAAACGAATGAACTACAACACTCAGATATTTGGGAACGCAGCTTTAACGTTTCATTTGTTAGATGGACTTGACCTTAAAACACAACTAGGTGTTGATAATCATAATATAACATACAGGGGTTACTCTTCCACTACACTGAATAATATATCCATGCCGAACGGTTGGGCAGATATATCGCACACCAATACTCTCTATTGGCAGGAAGAAACATTCCTGACTTATAATAAAGTGATTGGTGTGCATCGTCTAAATGCAATGGCAGGACTTTCCTGGCAGGAACGGACATATAACACTGATGAGTCTTATACCGAAGGATTCAGTGACGACTTCTTCGAATGGAACAATATGGGCGCGGGTACAATTCCATCATCTCCAACCTCAAGCTATAACAATTGGTCGATGAATTCTTACTTCTTACGTTTCGCCTATACCTATAATGATAAATATTCTGCAACTGTGACCGGCCGCTATGATGGCTCTTCCAAATTTGGAAAGAATAATAAATATGCATTTTTCCCGTCAGCAGGTTTAGCATGGAATGTATCTCAGGAAAACTTTTTGAAAAATAGCGAAACGATCAGTCATTTAAAACTGCATACAAGTTATGGCTTAACTGGTAATTCTGAAATTAATCCATATAACTCATTAGCTTCAGTCGAATCAGGCACATTGCTTCTTGACGGTTCAAGATCTGCTTATTCATACATAAACTCAATCGCAAATCCCGATTTAAAATGGGAGAAGACGACTCAGTTGGATTTTGGGTTCGACTTAGGTTTGTTTAAAAATAAATTAAACTTTGATGTTTCTTATTACCACAAGAAAACAACAGATTTATTATTGAATACTCCATTGCCAACGTCTTCTGGTTATGGTTCAATTTATAAAAATATCGGTTCTGTAGAAAATCAAGGTCTTGATATAATGGTTACTGCGACACCAGTTCGGCTAAGAAATTTCACATGGAACTCTACGTTAAATCTGAACTACAATAAAAATAAAATTCTTCATTTGGGAGATAACGACGAAGACATTGAACAGAACGGCTGGGTTGGAGGTTCTGAAAGTATTTTACGCGTAGGAGAGAATTTGAGTAGTTTCTATGGTTACAGAAGATTAGGTATTTTTACACAAGAAGATTATGAGGCCGGAACCTGTGAAAAGAGCCAGATTGGTCGTCCTAATCGCACTGCAGAAAAAGAAATCATAGGTAAAGGGATGCCCGACTGGACTGGTAGTTTCATCAATAACTTTGCTTACAAGAATTTTGATTTAACCATTGATATGCAATTCGTATGGGGAGTTGAAACAATGCAACAATTCTACCATTCAACTTACGACCGTTTTGGTATTACCAATGGTTTGTCGAATATTTTATATGACGCTTATGATGGAACCAATCCCAATACCATGGAGCAATCCATCTACTTGAGTAATTCCGGACATGCGGGACAAAATACAACAGTAGATTCCAATTGGATTGCCGATGGTTCTTATTTAAGAGCTAATCTGATTCAGTTCGGTTATAACGTTCCTGGAGTAACATGCAAATCAATCGGTCTTGCAAACCTACGTTTATATGCTAATGTGAATAATGCATTTTTGATCTGTTCAAGTAAGTTTAACGGATACGATCCTGAATCAACATCTCAGGACGGCAACAATAAGTTTGGACAGAACATGACATTTTTCTCATACCCAAGAGCCAGAACATGGACAATGGGAGTAAACGTAACATTTTAACTAATTTAATACGAAAACTATCATGAAAAAGATATTAATATGCTTATCAGTTGGCCTTCTTTGGTTGACCTCATGTGACAAGTTTCTGGAGGAAAGTCCAAAATCATCGATAACAGATGTCGATTATTATAAAACGGAAGCCCAGGCCACAGCTAATGTAAATTATTTATATCGGAATGGGGCACCAGGACGTATATCCAATGCACCCAGTGCTTACATCGGTCCTAAAGCCTCTATAGGTGGAATGCTTACTGGCTATTTCAGCAATAGTTACGAAGGGCAGGAAGTTGTATGTAAATATTCCCGTCTATTGACTCGTCAGGATCACACGAATGAAATATCTGATACTTCCGATGATATATGGGACAATTGTTACAAGGCTATTAATGTGGCTAATAATGCTATAGTTAGTATCCCAAATATTAGCATGGATTCAGGCGTTGCCAGCCAGCTGACTGCAGAAGCTATGTTTTTCAGGGCATTCAACTATTTTTACCTGATAAAAACATTTGGTGATGTACCGTTATTACTCGAACCTTCGACATTAGAGAATCTGTACCCTGAAAGAACGGCTACCTCGACTGTTTATGAAAAAATAGAGTCGGACTTGAAAGAAGCGATAGCTGTTTTGCCGGCAGCAACATTTTCAGCCAACGGGCACCGTATTACAAAGTATGTTGCTGCGATGGCTCTGGCAGACGTATATTTTCATCAGGGAGACTATAGCAATGCTAAGACCTATGCTAAAATGGTAGTAGAATCACCGCACGCTCTGGTTACAAATACCGATTTGTCAAGCAGTAGTGCATTCAATAAATTGCGTTCTACAGACGACCTGGATGAAGTTATTTATTGTCAGGAATATGATGCAAGTATCCGCGATGGCAGTTGGTGGCCAACCTATGCATTTTCATCGTCGGCGACAGCCGTTTTTGGAACATACTCTATTTTCGAAAGAGTATATGGTCCAATTGACCAATTCTTAAATGTTTATGAAACTGGTGATCTTCGTATCCAGCCTAACCAGTTTTTTCATTGGAATTACACAAATCCCGATAACGGGAAAACCTGGACGGCTCCGGCAGGACAGGCCGGCTGCTGGTATTACTATGATGAAGATGCTTTGTTGAGTACTGGTAAAGCAACTAAAGATTGGAATTTTTATCGTTTGGCAGAAGCCTATCTGGATTATGCTGAATCAATAGCTCAAACAGATGGTGTGACCGATGAAGCAGCCAGCTATCTGGCGCAAATACAAGTACGTGCTAACACCGAAGGTGAAACAGTAGCACAAATCAAAGCCAGTTTATTGACTTTATCAAAACAGCAATTTATAGAGGCTTGCTGGACAGAAAGAATCCGGGAATTCCCGTTGGAGTTCAAAATATGGGATGATTGCGTCCGTACTATGAAATTTCCGGTTATTTCAACAACAGAAAAAGGCAAGGTATCGTATGTGAATTTGATCGGAACACAAAATGCGGCAGGTGCTACTTTTAAGGCAACTGATTTAGTATTCCCGATTTCATTAAGCGAATTACAACGTAATCCGAAATTGATACAGAATACAGGATATGCAAGTAAATAAGATGTAACATACAAAAGAGGCTGTCCAAAATGAAAAAGGACAGCCCTTTTCGTTTGTTGACTGTTTAAAAGTATAAAAGTTTAGACTTCGTCTGACAGTCTGGATAGGTTTGTCCTAACCAGACAAAGAGTTTTAAAGGGTACTCTTTTTATCGGGTTACCCGATAGAAGAGTACCCTTTTTATTAACCAAAAAGGATTACGACTTCAGGATAAGCCCATTCTGTTAAGTGAGCTTAAAAATGATTTAATCTCGCGCTATTATTTTGATTTGAACATTTAGAAAATACCAACGAAACTAAAATATTTTCCGAAGAAATATTCACTTTGTGAACTGGCTGAAATAACAGACACGACTAAAAATACCAGATGATTATATTTTAATTACCTTCCGCAAAAATGATGTTCTATTAGAGGATGAAATCACAAGATTGCAAAAAATTTTACCGACCTGCATTCTGACTATCTGATAATTGGATAACAAACCCAGATGTTCCGTGACTTTCAGATGAGAGGTGGGGTTTCTGTGAAAAGCAATATTGATGGTTGAATCGTGGAGTCATAGCAACTAAAATGAAAACAATGAAACGAGCCATGAGAAATTTTTTCTCACACATAGGGATGACTCTAAAATGGCGAGTTCCCCGCCTGCGTCGGACAGGCATCTGACAATTAAAAAACAAATTATAGACAGATGAAAATCATTCCTTCATTCCGTATTATCGGACTTGCGCTTGTGCATTTATGCCTGGCAGCTGGACTTTCGGCACAACAACAGGTGGTCGATTACGTCAATCCTTACATTGGAAATATCAGTCATTTGCTGGTGCCAACCTTTCCAACCATACATCTTCCGAACAGTTTTTTGCGGGTTTATCCCGAACGGGGCGATTTTACCGGCGATTTACTGCATGGCTTGCCTTTGGTGGTGACCAGTCACCGTGGAAGTTCGGCCTTTAACCTGAGTCCGTTTCAGGGCGATGAAAATGACCTAAAACCCGTTATTTCTTACAGTTACGATCAGGAAAAGCTGACTCCATATTCGTATTCTGTATACCTCGATGAGCAGCAAACAGAGGTCCAGTTTGGCCTTTCTCACCAGTCTGCCATGTACGAATTAAACTTTTCACAGGACCGTGCGGCTTACCTTATCCTGAACTCACAAAACGGTTCACTGAAGTGGGACGGGGAAGCAGTTTCCGGATTTCAATCGCTCGATGGCCATACGCGTGTTTATTTGTACCTGAAGCCAGAACAAACACCGGAAGGTGTTTCTGTTTTGAAAGAAAATGGCTTGGTAAACGGGAAGGAAGCTTCAGGTAAAAATGCTTGTGTTGTCCTGAAATATGGTAAAGGAACAAAAACTGTTCGTTTACGCTACGGAATTTCGTTCATTGATACCGATCAGGCCCGTAAAAATTTAAACCGTGAAATTCAGAATTATGATTTAAAATCACTTCAGGAAACCGGGCGAAAAATATGGAACGTATCGCTTGGAAAAATTGAGGTAACAGGCGGTTCTGAAGATGAAAAAACTATTTTCTACACCTCGTTTTACCGCACCTTTGAACGCCCGGTCTGCATTTCGGAAGATGGCAGGTATTACAGCGCGTTTGACGGAACCGTTCACAACGACAACGGAATACCTTTCTTTACCGACGATTGGATTTGGGATTCGTACCGGGCACATCACCCGTTGCGTGTGCTGGTTGATCCGAAGAAAGAAGAACAGATCTTGCATTCGTTTGTAGAAATGGCCGGACAGATGGAACACAATTGGTGGCCAACTTTTCCTGAAATTACAGGCGACAGCCGCCGGATGAACTCCAATCACGGTGTTGCTTCTGTGCTCGACGCTTACCGGAAAGGACTGCGTGGATTTGATCTGGAGAAAGCTTACGAAGCCTGCAAAGGTGCAATTACTGAAAAAACATTGGCGCCCTGGTCGGGAATGCCTGCCGGAGAGCTTGATCAATTTTACAAAGAGCACGGTTATATTCCTGCGCTGCATGAAGGCGAGGAAGAAACCATTCCCGAGGTAAACCGCTTTGAACGTCGCCAGCCGGTAGCTGTAACGTTGGGTACATCTTACGACGAATGGTGCCTTGGCCAACTGGCCGGTGAACTGGGCAAAAAAGATGATGCCGTTTATTTCGGCAAGGCTTCCTTCAATTATCGCAATTTATTTAATAAGGAAACTAAATTTTTCCATCCCAAAGACAAATACGGAAAGTTTATCGAGCCATTCGATTATCGATTTTCAGGAGGCGTTGGCGCACGCGATTATTATGGTGAAAACAATGGCTGGACTTATCGCTGGGATGTTCAGCACAATATTCCTGATTTAATTGATTTGATGGGAGGAAAATCTGAATTTGCAGAAAATCTGGATGCCTTATTTTCTACTCCGATGGGACGAGGGAAAAGAGAATTTTATACCCAGTTACCCGATCAAACCGGAAATGTAGGGCAATTTACAATGGCTAACGAACCATCATTGCATATTCCCTATCTGTACAATTATGCCGGCCAACCCTGGAAAACACAGAAACGGATTCGCTCCCTGCTTAACCAGTGGTTTCGCAACGATTTGATGGGAGTACCTGGTGATGAAGATGGCGGCGGAATGACCTCATTTGTGGTATTTTCGTACATGGGATTTTATCCGGTGACTCCCGGCATGCCGGTTTATAACATTGGAAGTCCGATATTCAAAAATGTTAAAATTCATCTGGAAAATGGAGATGTTTTCGAACTTGAAGCGAGGAATGCTTCTGCAGAGAACAAGTATATCCAGTCGGCCACTCTAAACGGAAAACCCTGGGAAAGACCATGGTTTAGTCACGAAGATCTGGTGAATGGGGGCAAGCTGGTCGTTGAAATGGGTCCGAGAGCTAACCGTAGCTGGGGAAGTTCGGTGAATGATGCACCTCCTTCGGGTACAGGCAGCAATTAAAATGCACTTAATTTGCATGGGCATCATTGAAGTTTTTTAACCAATCATTACGTTCATTTTTTTAATATTTATCTAAACCAATATAAAATGAAAACCTTATTGCTGAGCTTTTTGCTCTTTTCTTTGTATTCATTTGGGCAAGAATCTTCACCAGTCGATTTTGTCAATCCGCTGATGGGTTCCGATTCCAATTATTCTTTGTCGAACGGGAACACCTATCCGGCCATTGCCATGCCGTGGGGCATGAATTTCTGGACGCCACAAACTGCCAAAATGGGCGATGGATGGGTGTATGCCTACGATGCAACCCACATTCAGGGTTTTAAACAAACGCATCAACCTAGTCCGTGGATTAACGATTACGGACAGTTTTCGCTTTTCCCGATGACCGGAGAATTGAAAATCGATGGAGAAAAACGGGCCAGCTGGTTTTCGCACAAGGCCGAAACGGTAAAACCCTATTATTACAGCGTTTACCTGGCCGATTACGATCTGACTACCGAAATTACCCCAACCGAACGGGCTGCTATGTTCCGGTTTACTTTTCCTGAAAACGAAAAATCATGGGTGCTGATCGATGCTTTCGACCGGGGTTCGTACATCAAAATCATTCCTTCGGAAAATAAAGTAATAGGCTACACTACCCGCAACAGTGGCGGCGTTCCTGAGAATTTCAAAAACTATTTTGTAATTACATTTGATAAAGCATTTGCCGAAAGTCAGGTTTGGAGCGACACAGCCGTTGTTGCCGGAATTTCAGAATTAAAAGCCAATCATGCCGGAGCTGCAATTCGCTTTAAAACCAGGAAAGGCGAAAAAGTCAATGCCCGGATAGCTTCTTCGTTTATCAGTTACGATCAGGCCGAATTAAACCTGAAAGAACTTGGAGCAGACAATTTCGACCAGGTGTGCCAAAAGGGCAAAGAAACCTGGAACAAGCAATTGTCGCGCATTGCGGTTGAAGGCGGGACCACGGATCAAACCCGGACATTTTATTCGTGTTTGTATCGTACCATGTTGTTTCCACGCAAGTTTTTCGAGTTCGACAAAGACGGCAAGATGGTTCATTACAGTCCATACAACGGACAGGTTTTACCGGGAGCGATGTTTACCGACAATGGTTTCTGGGACACTTTCCGTGCTGTTTTCCCATTTTTCAACCTGATGGAACCTGCGTTGAACGCACAGATTCAGGAAGGCCTGGTAAATACGTACAAGGAAAGCGGGTTTCTTCCGGAGTGGGCCAGCCCCGGTCATCGTGATTGTATGATTGGATCGAACTCGGCAACCATTATTGCTGATGCTTACCTGAAAGGTGCCCGAGGATACGACATCAATACCCTTTACGAAGCCGTTCTGAAAAATTCAAAGACAGAAGGACCTCTGAATTCGGTTGGCCGCAAGGGAGTTGACTATTACAATAAACTGGGATATGTGCCGTACGATGTAAACATTAATGAAAATGTAGCCCGTACGCTCGAATATGCCTTTGCCGACTGGACCATTTATAAGTTGGCTAAAGAACTGAAACGCCCTCTGGCAGAAATCAATTTGTTTGCCAAACGCTGCCAGAACTACCGGAATGTATTCGATCCGGAAACCAAGCTGATGCGGGGCAAAAACGAGGACGGAACATTCCAGAAACCATTCAACCCCTTTAAATGGGGCGATGCTTTCACCGAAGGAAACAGCTGGCATTACACCTGGTCGGTTTTGCATGATGTCCAGGGTTTGATTGATTTGATGGGTGGCAAAAAGGAATTTGTCAGCATGCTCGATTCTGTTTTCGTGGTACCACCAATTTTCGATGATTCGTATTACGGTGGTGTGATTCATGAAATCAGGGAAATGCAGATTATGAACATGGGTAATTATGCGCATGGTAATCAGCCCATTCAGCACATGATTTACTTATACAATTATGCTGGTGAGCCCTGGAAAACACAGAAATGGGTTCGCGAAGTAATGAACCGGATGTATTTACCAACGCCTGATGGTTATTGTGGTGACGAAGATAACGGACAAACTTCGGCCTGGTATGTATTCTCTGCCATGGGATTTTATCCGGTAACTCCGGCCAGCGAACAGTATGTTTTAGGTGCGCCGCTTTTCAAAAAAATAACCATTAAGCTCGAAAACGGTAAAGAAATTGTGATTAATGCTCCTGAAAACAGCGCTGATAATAAATACATCCAATCAGCTAAATTCAACGGAAAAGATTACACCAAAAACTGGCTGAGCTATACCGAGTTGATGAAAGGTGCTGTGATTGATTTCAAGATGGATGCCACTCCTAATAAGAAACGTGGAACTGATGAAAAAGATTTCCCGTATTCATTTTCGAACGAGAAGAAATAAGAAACTCATATAAAAACCAAATCAACTTTACCCGATGAATCACAAGCGATTATAATCGCTAAAAGCCAGACGATTTTGATTCATTAATTATAAATCGACTATCATTAAATACCTTAAATCAATTTAAAAATTATCAATGAAAAACCGTTTTTATCTTCTCCTTATGGGAGTTCTACTTATGCCTGTTTTCATGTTAGCCCAGCCGCTGAATAACAGAGAAAAATACAATATCTCACAAGATAAGGTATTGTACACCATTGGATATGCTCATCTCGATACCGAATGGAACTGGGAATACCCCAAAACCATTAATGAATACATTAAAAACACGATGGAGGACAACTTTAAGCTCCTCGAAAAATATCCGGACTATGTATTCAACTTTACCGGATCGCGACGCTACACCATGATGAAAGAGTATTATCCGGAAGATTACAAAAAAGTAGGCGAATATATCAAGCAGGGTCGTTGGTTCGTATCGGGTTCTTCGGTTGATGAAGGAGAGGTAAACATTTCTTCCTCCGAATCAATTCTCCGACAGGTTCTCTACGGAAATCTCTTTTTTAAAAGAGAGTTTAATAAACAGAGTTACGATTATATGTTGCCTGACTGTTTCGGATTTGTGGCCACCTTGCCGTCTGTATGGAATCATGCAGGTCTGCTTGGATTTTCCACTCAAAAACTAACCTGGCATTCAGCAAATGGGGTTCCATTTAATGTAGGTGTATGGGAAGGTCCTGATGGCAAAGGCTTGCTTGCCGCACTAAATGCCACCAATTATGGAGGTCATGTGGAGGAACGTCTCGATAAAGATAAGGCGTGGACAGACCGGATAAACAGCGACATCCGCGAATACGGCATTTCATTTGATTATCGTTATTACGGCACAGGAGATATTGGCGGAGCTCCAAGAGAAAAGGATGTGAATAACGCCGTGAATAGTATTAAACACGATGACAGCAATTTCAAAGTGGTATTAACTTCTTCAGATCAGATGTTTAAAGACATCACTCCTGAACTGCGCGATAAACTTCCAACATACAAAGGCGATTTGCTTCTTACCGAACACAGCTCAGGATCAATGACATCCCAATCGTTTATGAAACGGGCTAACCGCAAGAACGAACAACTGGCCAAATCAGCAGAAAAATTAGCTTCAATTGCGGATTGGCTGGGAGCTGCAAGCTATCCGGTAACAAAACTAAACAACTCCTGGGATTTGGTTCTGGGAAGTCAATTCCACGATATTCTTCCTGGCACATCAACCCCAAAAGCTTATACGTATGCATGGAATGACGAATTCATTGCATTAAATGGGTTTTCCGAAGTATTGAAGAATTCGGTAAGTGCTATTGCTCAAGGGTTAAACACCCAGGGTGAAGGCAAAGCAGTTGTCGTCTATAATCAGGTAGCAATTGCCCGCCAGGATGTAGTAACCGCAGATCTCACCTACAGCAAACTTCCTGCTGATTTAGAAGTAGTCAATCAAAATGGCATCGTTATTCCTTCCCAGATTATTGCTGCAAAAGGAAATAAAGTAAGTCTTATTTTCCTGGCCAAACTTCCGTCTGCAGGCCTTTCGGTTTTTGATGTTCGTGAAACAAATAGTAAAGTTTCCAAATCGACCCTGGAGGTTACCAACCAGACCCTGGGAAACGACTATTTCAAGGTGACGATTGATGAGAATGGCGACATCTCAAGCATCTTCGACAAAACAGCACAAAAAGAAGTTCTCTCAAAACCAGCTTCACTCGAATTCCTGAAAGAGAATCCAACAGAATGGCCAGCTTGGAACATGGACTGGAACGATCGTAAAAATCTGCCGATCGATTTTATGAATAAAGACGTGAACATTAAAATTGTTGAGCAGGGTCCGGTACGTGTTGCTCTCGAAGTGACCAAAAAAGGACAGAACTCTGAAATCACACAAATTATCAGTCTTTCAGCAGGCGATGCAGGAAAAAGAATTGAAGTCTGCAATAAAATTGATTGGCAATCCAAAGAGGTCAGTCTAAAAGCAGCATTTCCAACTACGATTAGCAACGAAGAGGCAACATATGGTCTGAATACCGCCGCAATTAAACGTTCTACCAACAATGAAGTAAAATACGAAGTACCCTCACGTCAATGGTTTGACCTGACCAACCGGTCAAATAACTTTGGTGTCTCTATTCTTGAAGATTGCAAATACGGTTCGGACAAACCCGACAATAACACGCTGCGCCTGACCCTGATGTACACACCAAAAGCAAATAACTATGTCTACCAGGGCTCTCAGGATTGGGGAATTCATAATTTCAATTACGCCATTTATCCCCATGTAGGCGGTTGGGAATATGCAGGAACTCCATGGCAGGGTTTCTTCGTCAATGCACCACTCATTGGCTTCGAAACAACGAAACACGATGGCCGCTTCGGGAAAGAGTTCTCAATGGTTAAACTAAATACCGACAAAGTAGACGTAATGGCCTTTAAGAAAGCGGAAGAAAGCGATTATTACATTGTTCGTGTGAACGAATTATATGGAAAATCAGCCGATGATGTCTCTGTCAGTTTCCCTGGTGAAATTAGTGATGCCTATGAAGTAAACGGACAGGAACAGAGAATTAGTGAAGTTAATTTCGACAACGGTACACTCAACTTCGACATGACTAAATTTCTGATCCGAAGTTTTGCCGTTAAATTTGAAAAACCGGCACATGCCTTCTCTTTACCTGATCAGAAAAGTTTGGTTATTCCTTACAACGAAGATGCGATCAGTTTCGACCGCAACCGCACTGACGGAAACATGGCAAACGGATTAAGCCTGTCTGCAGAACTGGTTCCATCCGAGATTACCAGTGAAGACATCAGCTTTAAAATGGGGGATACTGCTAATGGAGCCAAGAACGTAGTTTCAGCAAAAGGTCAGAAGATCTTGCTTCCTTCCGGTGAATTCAATAAGCTTTATATTCTGGCCGCCGCCACTAAAGACACACAGGGCAAATTGAAAATCGGGAACCAGACAATCAATCTGGACGTTCAGGACTGGACTAGTTTCATTGGACAGCATTATGGACGAACTTTAACGGATGATGACACCAAGGTGACAGAAATCACCAACGCATTCGTTAAACGCGATAATATTGCCTGGTATGCCTCTCATTGTCATTCGCCCAAAGCCAACGAAGCTTATCAGTATAGTTACCTTTACAAGTACGAGATCAATATACCCAAAGGAGCTAAAAGTATAATCCTTCCGCAAAATGCAGATATTAAAATATTTGCCATCACAGTGGCTAATAAAACCGCCGAAGACATAACTCCTCTACAGGTGCTTTATGATGATTTTAATGGCAATAAATCTGTTCAGTTAAGATAATTGTATACACACTGAATAAACTGACAGCCCGGAACTCTTCTAAACATAGAGTTTCGGGCTGTTTTTTCTTTACAACCCTACAGGGTAAGATTATCTAACAAATGTCAAACTCAGACCAGCCATTATTTCAAGTAGTTTTTACACTAATTTTTCACCTATAATTCCAACTAAAAATCCAAAAGTTGCTCCTAAAGATGTCAAATAGTTTTTCTCAAATTTACTTTTCGGAATAATATCCTGAATCAGTAAATATAAAATTCCACCACTGGCAAATATCATTAAATGTGCAGTTAAGTTATGATATTCGCTTAAAATAAAATGACCTATCAAAGCTCCGATAATTCCGAAAAAACTTAATAAGAAAAATATAATCAGCGTTTTCTTTGCCGTAAAACCACTCTGTACTAAATCTCGATAAGAGTTAAAGACTTCAGGTAAATTTTGAAGTCCAATAAATACAGCTAAAAGTGTAGCCATATTTGGATCAAGGGCAATAACTGCTCCCAATACAATCGATTCAGGTATAAAATCCATCATCATTACCAAAAGAGTAGCGGTTTGTCCACCTTTTTTAGCCAAATATTGATCTAATAGCATAAATACAATTGCACCAACTAAAAAAGAAAAAGCCATTGGTAACAATTCTAACTCTTCCATTCCTTTCGGAATCAGAACTAAAGCCAATGCAGATAAAATAATTCCGGCCCCAAAAGACATTAGAGTGTGAGTTATTTCATATTTCACAGGGGTCTCTTTGATGTGATGGTTAAAATATTTGGCTAATATTCCTCCTATAAAAACAGTGACTCCAGCAATTCCTGAAATTAATATGAGCTTTGTAATCATATTTTAAAGTGACATTTTAGTTTATTCCAAGTGACTGTTTAAATTTAACAAAGAGAGTTTTAATTTCGATTAAAGAACTTGTCGTTCAGCTTTATAGATTGCACTTCAATAAAAAGTACTATTTGAGAAAACACGGAGATCACAGAGAAGAAAAAATCGCTTTGCGATTTTAAGCTCAGTGTACTCTGTGTATTCTCTCTATAAATGAAAAACAATACTTTTGAAATCTTCAATTCAACCTGGCATTTGCTATGGATTAATACTATTTCTCTGTGTTTAAACACTTTTAATTCTATTTTTAACAGTTTCTAAATCATTTAATCTTTCCAGAATGGTTGGTAACATTTGGCTATGACCGCGTGTTTCCTGCTGGCATTTGTTTCAATTCATAATTGGTACTTCTTCCGGCTTCTCCCTATTGTAATATATTTTTCTCTATCAAATCATTAATATCCCAAATTGCGGTATCTTTTGAGCATCTGGCAATCTGTTCGTGTCATTTTAAAATTTATCGTTGCATATCATGCGTCAAATAAATGCCTTATTCGTTGCAGAGCGCTTCATTTTTTTGCATTAACCCAACGATTGGTGAATATTGATAGCGGATTCTCAAAGTTATTTTATGTCAGCATATGGGCTAGAAGATAAGCGGCTTCTCAATACTGGCATACCACCGAGCCCGCTTTTAAATTTACACATTGTTAGAGATATGTGCTTTATTGGTTCTTCAATCCATTTACTAAATCGTGGTGAACCCCACATTATATAGCTTTTATTTTACACTGGCATTTTATATCTTAACAAATTCCCGGAAATTGTTTCTATCTATTAAAATACCTTTTGCTTTGTATGTTTCGATAAATTTATCTGGGATTTTTATTTTTTTATTTTTCCATTTAAACTCATATCCAACGATTTCCCCATTTATTTCTTCAACCAAATCAATTTCCTGTTGCTGTTTTGTTCTCCAAAAATACATTTTAGAGAATGTGTCTTTATAGGTATTTTGTTTAAGTCTTTCGGAGATTAGAAAATTTTCCCATAAAGCCCCTTTGTCAATCCTTAAATCCAATTGACTAAAATTGCCAATAATCATATTTCTGATACCGTTATCGTAGAAATATATTTTTCTGTTTTGTTTTATCTCGTTTCTCAAATTTCGGCTAAAACTATTCAGTCTAAATACGATATATCCCTTTTCTAATATTTCAATGTATTTTTGAACGGTAACTTTATTTATCCCAACAATTTGAGATAATTCATTGTAATTCACTTCACTTCCCATCTGCAGGGCAAGTGCTTGCAATAATTTTTCAAGAACTTCTGGTCTTCTAATATCTGAGAAAGCTAAAATATCCCGGTATAAATAGCTATTAACAAGGTTTTTTAATGTTTCTCTCTCTTTCCCTTGATTATTTATTACCTCAGGATAAAAGCCATACAATAAACGATTTTCCAATTGTTGTTCTGATTTTAGAAAGCCAATTTTTTTTTCGTATTCTTCCCATGAAATTGGGAACATTTCGTATTCCCATTTTCTTCCGGTTAAAGGTTCATTTAGTTCATTTCCTAAATCAAAAGAAGATGAGCCGCTTACAAATAATTGAACATCTTTAAATTGGTCAGTAATTATTTTTAAGGTTAAACCTATTCCCGGAATTCTTTGTGCTTCGTCAAGAAAAATGAATTTACTATCACCAATAAAAGTTCGAATTTGTTCTGTATTTGGATTTGATAACAGGCTTCTGGTAGTTGGGTCGTCAGCGTCAAGAAATAAATATTCTTTCTCTTTTAGGATTGCTTTTAAAAGTGTTGTTTTTCCGACTTGCCTGGCTCCTACAAGAACAATAGCTTTTCCGCTATTTATTTTTTCTTTAATTGTATTTTCGAGTGTTCTTGAAAACATTATTTTTATTTCAAAGATACAACATGTCATTGCAATATCCAAAAGTCATGACTAAAAGTCATTTAGATGTATCGATAGGCTTTGTTTATGCTCGTATAGAGCGGTTCATTTAAGAATAGTTGCCGATTGCATGGTACTTTCCTGTCAAGTTACAACAAAGTTGAAGCGGGCTACAACCCTTGAATTTACTACTATTTCGGCTATTATTTTTATACATTTATTAGCAACAGTTTATATTATTCATCCCTTACTGCATCAAGAAATTCGTCTTCGTCGGGAATTGTAACAAAAGAACAATAAATTGAGTAGGCTGATTGATCATTTTTCACGTTCTGTTTATATTCTGTTTCGAAAGCTATTTCAGCGACAATTGTTTTAGACATTGAGATTGACCGTTCTCTAGATTCATTAAAAGACCACTTGTCTTTGCCTGTATCATAATCGAGGGAACTCTCATATATATGTTCATATTCAATTGTTGCAGAAAAATAGATGTCAAGTTCAAGTTGAAAAATAGTTTCATTACTATCAATATTGTCTACTACTATCGATTCATCATCAAAAAAAGTGAAATCCTCAATCTCAATTTCATTTACTTTTATTCTAGAGAACCATTCGTCTTCGATTTTGTCTTTAAAACGTTTCTCTATTTCAACTTGAATTCTCTCTTTAGATTCTTTGAAAATTTTTGTTAACCACTTAGCTCTGGCATTTTCAAATTCATTCAATGTGTTAAGTATGCTTCTTAATTTATTAACAGGCAGTAGCTTGTCTGAGACATACTCTTTCATATCCATATCATTACCTAGTACATATATTAGGCATTGATTCTTAATACACCAATTCTCAATCGCAGAAAGTACTATCGCATCAGGAAATTCATATTTTTTCTTCCCTAAGCCAAAGGGTTTCTCCTTATTGAAGTATTTTGTAATTATCTCTTTGAGGTTTGCCTTGTTGTAAGGTATAATATGAATCTTACCGTACTTAATAAATTCATCTAGCTCTAAAATTAATTTGTTAAAGTCAACCTGCAAATCTAATTTAGGTAAATCAATATATTGTTTATATTCATCAACGTTTTTTAGTATTCGGCTTTTTCCTGCAATAGTTTTTTTAAAACGATTTATTTCATCTTGTGCATTTAATAAATCCTCTCTGATATTAGATTTTATCTCATTGATTGTGATTTCGGTAAGGTAGATCTGTATTATTCCTTTATTTCCAAATTCGGCTAATCTCTTTAAGTTCTCACTTTCAAAGAAGTTATTTGCAACAAACGCTTGAGTGTCAATAAATATATTTCGTGTCTTGAGCATCTTTCTTTCTTTGTTTGTTTGTTTGTTTGTTTGTTAAATTGTTGCCAACGGAAAATTATAAGTGTAGCAGTGGATTGCGTGAGATTCTCTGTCATGGTAATGACGAGAGAATGAGCGGGAATCCGCCGCTGGCAGACCACTGAACCCAATGTTACATTTATAAAATGTTACCAACTGGCATTTATTTAGTCATTTAGTCTTTAATGTTCTTTTCAACATGGAAAGACTTTGCCCAGTTAAAATTAAGGTTTTTGATATCAGTCAAACACTGCTCAATTTTCACAATGTCTTGGCTGTCTATTTCAAAAAATACTGTCCTTTCAAGGTCAGTTTGTTGCAATTCATTAAACACTTTCATTTTTACAAGGCACTTTGTAAATCCAGAATTCAATTTGATGTAATAGTCTTCTTCAGATATAAACCTAAAATTTGTTTTTGATGATGATTGAGTCATTTTTTTCATTTTATCTTGCGCTGAGTCTTTGGTTAAGTCTTTTCATTTTCATAGGAACAACATAAATATAATCAATAACAGTTTTGAAAAATTCGTCAAGTAACTCAACATCCCAAATGTCCAGTTCATGACCCGAAGCGTGAGAACCTAAATTCCCAACTTCTCTTATAATTTTTACGAGTTCTTCATTTGTTCCAGGTAGTAAGCCTTTATTTTTAAGGTCTTTTAATTTGTCATTTAAAGTCCTGCCATTTGCTCCATTGTCGTTACAAATCATCTCGAGGCATTTTCGTATTTGATTTGCAAACGCATTAGGAACCTGTTTTCTTAGAAACCAGATTTCTTCATAAATCTTAATTATTTCTTCTGGTACAGGTTGTTGTTTTTCCAAAATTTGATGGTCTGGAATTCTTAGGTTAGGACCAATTGGGTAAAGTCTTTTATATTTATCTAATTCAATATCAATTTCATTGTCGAAACCACCAATTATATTTAGTCCCGAACACGTTGAACATTTGAAATTATAATAGTGAAAATCATTATTCACCTTTTCTAATTTCCCGTCCATAATAATCTCGTCATACATAATGTATGAAACATAGTGGTGAACAAGGACTTGTCTAGTTTCATTTCCACAATTATAACATCTAAGGATTTTTGTTGACTGTTCATTCATTATATGCGATTCTTATTTATGCTTGTTGGTAACGGTTGGTACATGTTGTCGGGGCGGATTTCGGGGAGCGTTCCTGTCCGAAGGACACGGAACTGCGAAACGAGAATCCGCAGTTGGCGTACCACCGAACCCCGCCCTGCAATATGTACATTGTTAGGCACTGGGTTTTTCTGCTATTTCAATTCCTTTTTCCTCAAATAATGATGGTAATGTCCATCCATATTTTATATCAAAAAACATGTTAAATGAAGCAAGTTGGTCTTGTACAGCCTGCATCATTTCTTGCTCCGTTTTAAATTTTTTCTTTTTCAATTGATTACCATTAATTACGTTTTGGTATTCATCAAGTAATTCATCCAATTGGTACTTTCCACTAGCAAGTTGCTCATGCATAACTAATAAAGTGTCAATATGTATGATTGTGGGTTTCCTAAGATTTTTGGTTGATAATCCAGTTTTCTCAATTTCGTCTTTTTCTAATTCAAACCAGATGTTGATAAGGTTATTTAATCCCAAAATGTCAAGTTGCCTATTATGAAGTAAAATTATTGGATAGATTCTAATTGAATTCGGTTTGTAATTTTTGTCTTCATTGAAATTACCATTAAGAAGGCTTTTGGCAAAATTAGTCAGTTGACGAACCGCTTTCGGAGATTCCTTTTTTCCATTTGTCTCAAAATATAGTTTTTCCTTTAAGGCTTTTTCATATTGTTCAAAGTCATAGCTTTCTTTTATATCAGCTCTTATCAATATATCTTTTGATTCAAAAAGAAATACTTTGTTCCCATTTCGAATGTAGTAATCTGGTGCTCCAGGAGTTTTCATTTGTTCTCCTGATAATTTGAAATATTTCTTTTCATAAGTCCGCTCGATAATTTTATACAGCAAATATTTTTCAGAAAATTCAAAAGTGATTAATTGTCGAAGCTTGATTTGTGATGTTTTATCGAATGCATCATTAATCTCCTTTAGTAAGAAATAGAGCCCATTAAATATTTTTTCAATTGCAAATAGAGGAGATATTACACGATAACTTGTATCGCTTAATTTATACAAGGGATTGGCTCGAAGTGTTAAATAGTCGATGTCATTATCCACATAATCAATTTTAGAAACTACGAGGTTGTCAAGAAAGTCAATGTTTGATTCATAGTTTTCATCTTTTTTTACTTCCAACGTCATCGACCCCTCATGTTTAGCTGAAATTACGAAGAATGCAATTGGAAATATTTTTTGAAGAAAACCTTTATAATCTGTGACCCTAAATCTCGCATAAAAATTTTCTAAAAGTGTTTGCGATGAATCTTGTGTACTTAAAAACTCAAATAAGAATATTGCTTTTAGAATTTGACCAACAAATACTGATTTTAAATTATAATTTGAGATATCTGAAATTGGTAAAGAGTTACCGATGGCAAGGCAGATTAAATCAGGGTATTGGCTAAACTTTTTGGTTGATTCGATAATTAAATTGTCATTTTTATTCAGTTGAGTATTTAATGCCAAATAAATTTTAAATATCAGAATTTCAAGGTCTTTGTCGCTGATTTCTATATCTTCTTGATTTTGAGTTAAAACAGTTTCAAATAGTTTAAGACTAGTCCGAGGATTTAATATTCCAACAGTTTTTGATTTTTCCTTTTTGTATTGGACTGTTTTATCATTGATTTCATTCGCGAGCTTATTGTTTTCTTTCCCAAATAACTTTGATAAAAAATGTTTGTAGTCCTTAACTAATTCATTATCTGGATTAGCACTTACAAAATAGGATGCAACCTCGACCAATAATCTTTTAGGGATATCTTCAATTTTTGTGAGGTAGTCCTCACTGTTTTCACCCTCGAAAACTTTTTCAAAATCAATAATCTCAATTTGTGTAATCATTATGTTTTGAGTGTCATTTTAACCTTGTGCCTAACGTCCGTATATATTCACCTGAATTTATTCCTGTTTTATCCATCAACAGAGTTAAACATATTCCCCCAAATTGTCAGTGTATATTCACCTTTCTAAGGTTCGGGGGAAATCAGTTGATGTACACGTCTAAATTAGAACAATAAATTCAACAATATTCTTTTGTTAAGCGATTTTTATATTGCCGGAGTTAAATAACCTTGTGATGCCTCAACGAACCATTGTCGCAGCGTCATACTGAACTGGTTTCAGCATCGCTACATTAATGAGACCCTGAAACAAGTTCAGGGTGACTGGATTTAGACAGTTTAATGTTGACACCACACTGGAGAATGTTTTTATACGCTTGTTTAAGAATTCATTCTGAACGAACTTTTTGGGCTCGGCTCATTCAAAATGCTTTAAAGCTCGTTTTAGCTAAACGGGACCTCTTTGTTTTTACTCGTGTTGATCGGTTTTTGAGTGCCGTCGCTTCAGAAAATAATACACCGGAATACCTGAAAAAATCAGAATCATACCTATTGCAGCTTCGCGGGGACGTGTTACAATCGTGTTAACAAACAGGCCGATACAAAAGAGAATGAAAATGGCAGGTACATACGGGTATCCCCAGACTTTGTAAGGACGGTGAGCATCGGGCATCTTCCGGCGCAAAATAAAAACGCCCAAGGTTGTAGCACCATAAAATATAAAGACCGCAAAAATCACCATGTCTGTTAACTGATCGAAGGTTCCGGATAAAACCAGAACCGATGCCCAGATTCCCTGTGCCAAAAGAGAGTTGGAAGGGACGCTGTTTTTGTTCAGATTTCCGATACCCGAAAAGAAGAGTCGTTCGCGTGCCATGGCGTAATACGGACGGGCTCCCGTGAGAATACTGGCATTGGTGCAGCCCAGCGTTGTAAGCAGTATAAGTAATGAAATAAACAGTACTCCTCCGGGTCCCCAAAAACTCCTGACGGCCTCAACTGCTGCAATCTGATTGCCGGCATCGTTAATTCCAACCAATTGCGGAATGGAGAGAAGAGAGAGGTAGGTTACATTGACCAACAGATAAATAACGATAATGATGAAGACACCCATCACGATTCCTTTTGGAATGTTTCGCTTCGGATCTTTAACTTCTCCGCCTATAAATCCCACGGAAACCCATCCCTGATATGCCCAGAAAGCAGCCAGCATGGCTGTGTAAAATGACGAAAGAGAAACTGATCCATCGGTCAAATCGTTGACATTCATGAAATTTTCAGGTTTGACAGAAATGCTTGTCAATCCGAAGAAAACGATCACAAGCAAACCCGTTAAAACCATCAGTAAAATGGCTCTACTTGCCCATGCGCCACTTTTTAATCCGGAGATATTGAGCGATGTCAAAAGTAAAATCAACAGAATAGCTGTTAGTTTCACCCCAAAATCCTGAAAAGGATAAAAAACTCCTCCTATAGTGAAATCCTGAAGCGAGTGAAAAATCTGAGGCAATGGAACAATGCTGTTAAGCGATTGAGCAAAAACATAGGCCAGCGACGAGATTGTCGCAGTTTGAATGATCGTAAACAGCGACCAGCCATATAAAAAGGCAAAAAAGCGGTTGTAAATCTTTTTCAGGTAGACAAACTCTCCGCCGGTATCGGCCAGTAAACCGGCAACTTCAGCATTACTGAGAGCACCAAAGAGCGTGATAATTCCACCTACGACCCATGCCATAAGTATCCATACAGATGAGTGAAGTTCTGCAGCCATGGGCGCTATTTTCTTATATACTCCTGACCCAATAATGTTTGCAACGACAAAAATGATAACGTAGCCCAGACCGAACATCCGTACCAGATTCCTTTGATTGCCCATAAAAAGCTTTAGAAGGTAAATATGCCTCCTAAATTAAGAAATAAGTTAAGAGACTGTTTATATTTCCCGGAGGGAAAGTATATGGGTAGAAAAATTGAAGTTTATAAGTATTAATTAAGCTGTATTGTTTCTTTTGCATCTTCTTTAAAATCGTGTATAATCGCGATCAGACAAGGATTCCGGATTGTAAAATAACAGGAATGCAAATAATAATCTTCCGGCGAAAGTAAGCTTGATAAAATCAGTTTTATTGGTTTCAGAAAATGATGAAAAAAAAATCGTATTTTTAATCCCTAATTATTTACGACTTATCTGGCGGTTTTTATTATGAAGATTAATATCGATGTTGGAGGTTTCAGCGAGAATAAGCAAAGTGTTGATTTTGAGCAATACAGATTGTTGGGTACATTCGATTTCAGTAAAATATTAATTAGCATTATTCTGATATTGAGTGGTTTTTCTATTCAGGCTCAATGTTCGTTTAAACCAATTGGGCATCGGGGCGGCTCGTCTTACCATTATCCTGAAAACACCCTGGTTTCTCTTGAGCAAGGTTTTATTGAAGATATTTATGCTGCTGAGGTTGACGTTCGTTTTACTGCGGACAACGCTCTGGTTTTAATGCACGATTCATACATTGACCGAACCACCAATGGAATCGGTGATGTAGAAAATCTGACTTTAGATTACCTGAGAACACTGGATGCCGGAAGTTGGAAAGATCCCAAATATGCCGGGACACCCGTTCCTACCTTGAAGGAGGCTCTGTTGCTGGCTAACCAATACCACAAGAAGCTATACTTGAACATGAAGGTATTTGCACCTGAATTAATAGCCAGCACTTTAAAAGAGGCTGGAGTTGCTGATGATATTATTTTACTTGATCCGGATGATTTTACAAAAGTAGCAACGTATCATGAGATTCTCCCGAACACTCCGCTGGTCTATTTTGGCGCACTTCCTGAAGTTATCGACGATCCGGTTTTTTATACCTTCCTGAAGGATAACGGAGTAATCGCCATTGAAATTCCAGCTGATTATATTTACAACTCAGACAACAACAGATTTGAGCAGTTGCGGGATGTTGCTCATTCATATCAGCTTGAATTATGGGCCTATACCGTAAATGATCCGGCCTATTTTATGTTTTTAAAAGAGTTTGGAATTGATGCTTTGGAAACTGACAGGCCTTCGGAGGCTTATCAGGTTTTTTGCAACAACTCGTCAGGTGGATATTTCCCCGAAAAGCGAATAACTGCTCAATGGGATTTTAATCAAAACTTATTTGGAACCATAGGTTCAAAATTGGTGCTGATGGGAGATAACAGTGTTGCCAATCAACAAATTGAATTTGGGACAACTCAATCTTTTAATTTAAGTTCGATTGAAAATAATACGGTAAATATTGCCCGTATTCCTGCTTTCGATTCGGAGCATGCGTTACGTTTTTTTTCGAACATTGCTCCTGAAGGGATTCCCGGAGGGCTCGATTGCGACAATACTTATTCATTGATTTTCGACATCTTAAAACCAGCAGGAGAAAATCAATATACCTCAATTCTGCAAACCAGCAATAACAATAGCGATGATGCCGATTTTTTTCTTCTAGGAGAGAATAACAGTTTTGGTATTCAGGAACAGTACAATGGCAGTTTTGCCGACAGTACCTGGGTTCGGTTGGCGCTGGTCTTTGATTTATACAAAGACAAACTGGATGAGTATCTGGATGGTAAATATGTTGGGACAATTTTACTTACTGACAGCAAAAATGGCCGCTTCTGTTTAAATAATAACTGGGGCGTGCAATCTTCAAACCTTTTCTCCGACAATGATGGGGAAACGAATCCTGTTTTCGTGAGTAGCATCCAGGTCAGAAATTATGCAATGAGTCCGGATGAAATTGAGTGGCTGGGAAAACCCACAGCAACTAAAATCGATCAATCAATTTTAAATGGTTCAACCCTGCTTTGTCCTGAATTTGAGAGCGACATAACATCATCTCAAGATGAAAATACGTATAGCCTTCATATTTGGGCGGGCGATACTGTAAATTATAAATGGGAAATGAATACAGGAAACGGATGGGAACGCATTACGGGGAATGCCTTTCTAAACAGTGCTTCATCGACGCTCAAAATATTAAATACCAGCGATCTGTCAAATAATCTAAAATTCAGATGCATTGCATATAACGATTGCCAGTCAATCTCGAACGAGTTTCTTTTCGAAGATTTGCAAACAGGTTTAAAATTTCCTGTTCGCGACCAAAATGTTTATCGAATTTACCCCAATCCTTCAAGTGGGCTTGTAACCGTCGATTTAACTGAAATTGCTCAGCCTGTTGATGTTAAAGTGTTTACCATTCAGGGGATTCAAGTATTTCAAAAATCATCTGTCTACGGAAAGATTCAATTGAAACTGGATAAGGGTACTTATTTTATTCAGGTTCTGAATCAGTCAAAAACGGAAGTCAAAAAGCTGATGATTATTGATTGAGAAGCAACGACATTCTATTAATTTCAGGTTTGTTCTGATTGTGTTGCTTTAAATAAAATCAGAAATCTATTCATTCCTTTTGGTATTTTTATACTGAAAATTTAAAACGAAGATCATGCTTAAAGACCTTATTCTGAAAAACCGCAGTTACCGTCGATTTTATCAATCTGAAAAAATAAGTCAGAAACAATTACGTGAGTGGGTTGATCTGGCGCGCAATTCCGCTTCGGCCCGAAATGCACAATCGTTAAAATATATTTTAAGTACCGAAGAATCGTTGAATATTCAGATTTTTGATCAGTTGGCGTGGGCAGGATATATTACCACATGGGAAGGACCATCAGAAGGTGAACGCCCCTCGGCTTACATTGTCATATTGAATGATACACTTATTTCAGGAAATTATTTCTGCGACGATGGAATCGCCATGCAAAGCATGTTGCTGGGTGCAGTTGAAGCCGGCTTTGGCGGTTGCATCATTCATTCGGTTAACCGCAAAAAGTTGCAGAAAATTCTGAATTTAACTGATCAATACGAAATTCTGTGTGTTTTGGCACTCGGGAAACCAAAAGAAACAGTCGTTCTGGAAGAAATGAAGGACGGCGATGTGAAATACTGGCGCGACGAAAACAAGGTTCATCATGTTCCAAAACGGGCGTTGGATGAACTGATTTTGGAGATTCATTAGTCACAAAGACACAAAGACACAAAGACACGAAGAAAGAATATTACTTCGTGTCTTTGTAACTTCGTGGCATTTAGATAGCTATTGAAATTTAATTTCTATTTCTCCGGAATTCAAACCTTCGGCACTTGCTTTAACTTTTAAGACTCCGGCAGTTTTACCGGCCATCAGCAGAATCGTTGAAATACCAGCTTCGGCTTTTCTTGGATTATCGCCAATCAATTCCGCATCGCCTTCAATAGTGAAGGTTACAGCCCGAATATCTTCCGGGATAAGGGTTCCGGCTGAATCTGTAACCGAGGCATAAACAAACACGACATCATTCTTTCCGGCCTGAAGTTCTTTCCCGCCTAAATCAACATTCACTGTTATTCCGGCAGGTTCAGCAGGTGTTTTTACTTCAGTTTTTACAATTTCTTTTCCTGAAATAAATCCTTTGGCTTCCAGTTTCCCGGCAACAAATTTCAGGACAGAGAAAGTAAAGGGCGGATGTTTTAAATTGGTTGAATTCCTATCCTGATCGGGTTTCTGGCGGGCAACTACTTTTCCGTTGAGCGACAATTCAACTTCGTCGCAATTGCTGTAAACTTTTACATTTTTGAATGTTGGATCGTTCCAGAAATTGGCAATGTAAATCATCGGTTCAGTTTTTTTTGCCTGACTGGCGTAAAAGTAAAATGCAAACTTTGGTAGCCTGAAAATATCCATAATTCCGGAAGATTCAATGTCGGGCGCATATCCACGTTTGTAGTCGAACATCAGCCAATTGGCATCGCCTACCGCCGGACCGTTCAGATTATCGTTGTACGATTCCTGGTAGTTGAGCGCCTGCTGTGCCAGCCTTTTCTGACCAAACCCGCGCAATTGGCGAGAATTACGTTCCTCCGTCTGCAAATCACCATAAGCAGTCTGATTGAAACCGGCATTCTGCGCATAATATTCCCAATCGCCATATTCGGCAATCAGGATGGGTTTGTCTTTGGCATATTTGTTCCAGTAGTATGGTGGTTTGGAATGTTGCCGCGCCGGAATAAACACATCATACACATCGTCCATCCAACCACAGGTATAAACATCAGTAACCGGCAATTCTTCGTGTACAGCCTGATGCGCTCGTTGCATATATTCTTTTGGCATTCCGGATTCGTTCAGCGAAGCTTCCCACAAAATAATGGACGGATGGTTGCGGTCGCGCCGAACCATTTCGCGTACATCGCGGATGCTGTTATTCTGAAATTCGTCGCCACCAACAAATTGCCAGCCCGGAATGGCATCCATCACCAGAATCCCAAGTTCGTCGCAGGCAGCCAGAAAAGCCGGCGATTGCGGATAATGTGAACACCGCACAAAATTGAATCCGGCCTGTTTAATTTTCCAGGCATCGCGGTATTGCGCATTGTCAGACAGCGCATTGCCAATGTACGGATATTCCTGATGGCGATTTGTTCCGCGAAGTTTTAGACTTTGACCATTCAGCACAAATCCATCCTTTGCCGAAAACGAAAAAGTTCGGATTCCAATATTTTCTTTAAGCGAATCAACCAATTGATTATTTTTAAAAAGCTGAATATTTAAATGGTAAAGATTCGGACTATCTGGTGACCATAATTCAGGGTTTTCAAGCTTGAATTCCTGATTAAATTGATAATGGTCCCGTACTGAAATATTTTGTTTTGCAGTACTTTCAGAAAAGACCGTTTTCCCTTCAGTGTCGGTCAATTTAATGTGCAAAAATGCAGACTGCGCACCTTCATATTTATTTTCCACATCAACCTTAACATTGATTTGGGCTGATTGCGCTGTTACATCACTGTAAGTAACCATCAATCCTCCTCCTGCAACCCGGTCGGCGGTAATCGGATCAGAAATATGCAATTTATCTTTTATTTCGATGGTCACATTTCTGTAAAGTCCGCTGTAATAATTGAAATCGAGGGTGGCAAGTGGTTTGCCGGGTGGAACCAGCGGATTATCGCGGTTATCAAGCTCAACCAGAACACAGTTTTGTTTCCCGAATTTAACTCTGTCCAACTTCACCTCAAATGGCAGGTATCCTCCCAAATGAGTCTGAACCAGTTCACTGTTAAAATAAATTTTGGACACCTGCATGGCAGCCTCAAATTTTAAAAACACCAATTCGCCGTCAAACTGTTCGGGAACGGTGAAAAACTTGCGGTAACGGACAATTCCCTGCCATTGTTTATCCGGAGAATCAACCGGTTCGATGTTGGCTGTGTGTGGTAAATTTACCTTTTGCCATTGGGTGGTTTCCTGATCTTTTTTCTGAAATAGATCGGGAGAAATACTGTCAGCCGGATCTTTCACAAATTCCCATCCGGAATTAAAATTTCCAACTTCAGTTGAGAAAAGTAATGGTGCCGTTTTGAAACAGGATGCAACCAGCAAACTCAGCAGAAACAGGTTAATGATTTTTCGGATATTCATTGTATTTTGATTTAAAAATATTTGCACTTGTGATGTATATTCAATTCATGTTAAGATTTACTTTCATCCCCTTAAGTATTATCAATTTCGTTACTTTCAATCTCATCATTTTTCTTCAAACTGAAGAATTTTAGAAATTAAAGTATTACTTCGATTCTGGAAATCGTGACAATAAATCCCATAGGGAAGATATTATTAAATTTGACTGCATCTATCATCTATTCAAAAAAATTCCGATTTCACTTTGCTATTTAATAGGAATACCTCATATAATCGATAGATGGAAGCGCATTTCCGGCAAAATCGAAAAACGTACAGTTTTCCCAGGGTGAGCCGGTTCCCCATTGGGTTTTTGCCTGCGAACTAATGTAGGCGGGTTCCCAATACATGATTCCGGAACCACCTGCATTAATCACATTTTTAGTCAGATCGACCAGTAATTTAGCCTGACCCTCTTTCGTAAACGGACATCCTGACAGTGGAGCCTGACTTCCAAAAAGGTTATTGTATGAATCATTTCCTTCAGTCGTCCAGGGATAAGCAGTTTCCAGAATCATTACCTTTTTGTTGTAGTTGTTTTTTAGTTTGATAATCAGAGCCGGCAAATCGCTAAATCCATAAGTTGACCACAAAGGGTAATAGGACATTCCGATGATATCGAAATCAATCACTGCTCCGGAAGTATATATCTTTCCAAACCACCATTCCTGATTTTCAGGGCCGGCAACATGTAAAGCAATTTTAGTTTTGATAGTTGATTTTGCCGACACATCGCGAACTGCTCTGATTCCGCTGTTGATGACTGCCCCCAATTCCTGCCAGTGACCGTCGCAACCATTAAGGTCAGGGAATCCCTCTTTTGTATCAGTCATCATCAAGCCGCAATTGGTTTCGTTACCAATCTGAACCATTTCAGGCATTAAGCCCTTTGCATTCAGTTTGCTTAATACGGAATAAGTGTAGTTGTAAACAGAATCCTTCAACACCTGTAAACTGGTAATATTTTCCCAGGCAACCGGGGGTTTCTGATTACCAGGATCGGCCCAGGTGTCAGAATAATGAAAATCGAGATTGACTGCCATTCCCAATGCTTTGGCCCGTTGAATTGATTTTTCAACATCAGCATAACCGCTGTATAAATGCGTTTGCTCGCTTCCATACAGGGTTTTTACCCATACCGGATTATGCCACAGGCGTAATCTTACCATGTTTGAACCATGCTCTTTCATGATCCGGAACGGGTCGCGAATTATCGATGAATCGCGGTAAATTCCGCCATGGTCTTCAATTTCGTTGACATACGAAAGATCGACCCCCATTGCAAATTCATCGGAAGTAAAAAAGCGATATTTGGGTGTCGGTACCGGATTTTCTTCAGCCGGATTGTCCTTGCATGAAAAACATACAAACAAGAGAAGAACAAGAATAGATTGAATTTTCATAGTTGTTTTTAAACCGTTAATTACTTTGGAAGATTACTTGTTCATGAAATTCAAAATTTCTCCGGACACATCGAAATCAAACTGATATTCCGGAATCAATTGTATTTTTTTCACCTTGGCAACAGTACCTTCCTGCTTTGCCTTTTCATCATCAAAATAAACTCGTGACTGATTTTCAAGCGGATAAATTTCCAGTTTCAAGGACTGATTTTCAAGACTTGTGCCAAGTCGGTTTAAACCAATGTTCCAATCGGCACCACTGTTGAAATCGTCCGCAATCAGGTAATGATTCATATAGAGTCGGGCTTTGTCACCACTGTAGCTGACATTAAGATACATATTATTGAGAGTAACCAAATAATTATCAGGCAAAATCAAAGAATAGGAAACATGATCTTTCATCGGAGTATTCAGTAATTCTGAGGGATTCATTGCCTCGGCCTGTTTAAAACCTTTGTCTTTGATCAGGTAGGATGGATAAGTATAATCATCTTTCATCAGCCACGACTGATCACTTGTAATTTCAATCTGATCGGCGTTGAAATATTCAACCACCAATTTCGCAGCAAATGCTTTTTGGCCGGCCTCAAACGGAAAATCGAGCATCAGCCTATTTTCACCTTTCTGAACATACCCGGTAACATCAAGAATATTCATCGTTTCAGATGCCACATTCTGATTTACCCAAACCGAATTGACCTGCACGCGGCAAACCGATTGGGCGGCTAATATAAGCTCAGCTTTTTTGATTTTCGAAGGATTTCCGAGGCTGAACTCCTTCAGGAAAAAGCGGTGACGAAGGATATTGCTGTTGTCAAGCTTTTCAACAGCGCTAGTCTTCAGCCATTGCGCATTGTCCAACGGTTTCGGTTCTTTTAGTTTGATTTCGAATTTCTTTTCAGGAACAGAATAAGTTGAGGTTGTAAAAACATCCTCAGCAAGTTGGCCCACATTGAGCTGATTTATGGTGATGTTATTCGATTTGCTGAATGCATGGACTTGATTGCCATTCAAATACATGTTTGCATCGGACACAAAAAAGTACTTTTTCTCCATCGTTTTGAAAAACCATGCTTGTTTGGCTTCCTGCTTCGAAAGCACCACAATCGTTTGTACTGAGTTGTTCTTATCCTGAATGTTGATTATGCATTTCAACCCGGGTTGAAGTCCGGAAATCAGGTATTTCCCATTGGACTGAGAAATTTTACCTGTTGATGAGGTTATTTTGTTGATTGTCGAAGCATCGAAACAAAACTCCGGACTGACAGCCGCGTCCTGAATGAAAATCCATTTGTCAGCCAGGTTGCACAAAGGTTGTGCTGTTGCGTATTTTAAAAGCGTATTTCCCATCCTGAAATTTATCGGCCAGATGAAAGTAGCGCTGTCGGCAACAATTATCGGTTGCGATGGAAAAGTCAATGTTTCATTCTTCAGCTTAATACTGAACTGTACATCTTTCTTTTCGCCTGAAATATTGTGGCGGCAATAATTGATTCCGAACAGGAAAGCCGAGTTGTTATCAGTTCTGACAACATATTGGAGGTCTTCCTTCTTTAGTGGAAACACAGGTTCCATCGGAGCCAGCATGTCTCCAAATTCATTCAGAAAATAGTGTAGTGTTTTAACCTCGAAATACGAACCATTCAGCTCGCCTGATTCGCGTATGGCTGCCTGAAAATCGTACGAAATCACCGGATTGGTGTTCCAATAGCCGGTTTCGTCTTTATTTTCTTCCATTGAGGTTAGGATTCCATGAGGATTTGAACCTCCGGCAAACATATAATATCCAGGCAAATTACTTCCGGAACCAATTTTAGCCATAATGAGACCCAAACCATCTTTCGAATCGATAATTAAACGGCGGTGTTCGGTGTTTTCAATCCCCACTCCCACTTCGCAGGTGAAATATGGGTATGCCGATAAATCGAGGTATTTTTTTTCACTTTTCTTCAGATCATTACCAATTTTATCGTCTTCGCGAAAGGCATTAAACTGAAAATTGTCACAAACCGAACTCCGGTTCAAATTATCGGCCCAGGGTTCATCGGGATAGGCTCCCCACAAAGGAATTACTTCCAGCGGAGGAACCGAACCATTCCCCCAGCCAGTCACCGTGTACATGGGAACATCCAGTCCATATTTTTGGGCTGTTTTTTTCAACCACAAAATGTGTTCTTCGCCTCCTTTTCCTCTTCCATATTCATTTTCAAGCTGAATGCCAACCACCGGTCCGCCATCTTTGTAGAGCATTCCTTTCAACTGAAGGGCAATCTGTTTGTACCATTCATCGGCGTACGACTGATAAACAGGATCGTTCGAGCGGTCTTTCAGATTCGTTTTCAGCAAAATCCAGTCGGGTGTACCTCCATTTCGAACTTCAGCATGACACCAGGGCCCGATGCGAGGATACACCCACATGTCGTGTTTAGCACACAGTTTTACAAATGCGCGGAAATCTTTGTTATCGCTCCAGTCGAACTGCCCTTCAATTTCTTCGTGATGAATCCACAAAACGTAAGCTGCAACAATGTTGATGCCGCAGGCTTTCATCTTCAAGATGACATCTTCCCACTGGCTTTTAGGAATCCGTGTATAATGAACTTCGCCCATGACCGGAATAATTGGCTTTCCGGCTAAAGTCATGTACCGGTTATTTATTAATATTTCTTTGTCTGAAGGTCCGGGATTACCCATATTAAGTAACCCGGTTTTAACTTCGGTATTTACTGCTGAGGCATCGAGAACGTATGGTTTTTGCGCTTCAGACCACAAACTAAAATTTAATAAAATAAGGCTGATTAAAAGAGACTTCATGATTCAGTTATTTAGTCAGATTAATGAGTTTAAAAGTAAGTTTAAAAGTAAACCTTCCCAATAAAATAAAGCCAGCTTGCTGTTACGACGGCGTGTGTCAATATATTGGAAATATTTACTCATACTTGATATTTTTCAAAATTTAAAGTCCAGTACAACTGTTCCGATTTCAATTTCCGGATTGCTGGTATATTTTCGATTTTCCTCAGGCCGAAGCGATACCAAAAGTCTTTCTACTTGTTGCAGGATGATTTTATCGCCGTTTCCTCCACGCCCGGTTGCAGGAGCCATCCAGTAATCCCATTGTTCCGGAAATGCTTGCGGAAGTTTTACTCCCTGTCCTGCTGTAAGTTCTTCTAAAGATACTCTGTACTCTTTCCAGCCCGCCGAAAGTTCCAGCTTTTTCAACCAGGTCGTTCCGTCAGCCTCTACCAGCGAAAGGAATGCAGTTCCGGGATGAGTGCCTTTTACTTTTAGACGGATACTTTTCACATTTGGCAGATTTAACAGTCGTGACTGTATACGATCTTTGACAATAAAAGAAGCAGTATAATCAGTTATCGTTGAATCAATTGTCATAGGGAGGCTCATGCTCATAACTTTCTGTGTATCTGGTCCATCAACAATTTTAAATAAACCATGGCGAATGTTATCACCAATTCTGGTAAACGACAATTGCCGGTAATCAGTTTCAGGAGTAAACAAAACAAGTGGAGAACGGGCATTTACCAATTGAGTCATATAATTGTTTTTATCCTCCGGATTTCGGGCATCTTTTTTCTCAAACTTCTGAACCAGGCCATTGGTAGTCAGTTCGATATAAAATTCCAAAGTTCCTTCCGCGAAAATTCCGGCAGGTATCAGGCAGCGATAGCTGTATTTTCCGGTATCGATAAGGTTAAATCGCTGAAAATCACCTTTTCCATTTATCCTTGCAAGCAACTCAATTTTTCCGGGAGTAACCGAATCTGCAACCTGAATGTTGATGTTGACCGGCTGTTCAATGGGATATTCCGGAGCAACATGAACCGAAACCTGAGTCGGTAATTTTTGGTCGGCCGGGCAAATAAATTCGGTGAATCCAATCTGTCCGACTTTTTCGGGCAAACTGTTTTTATCAAATGCTCCGGAAGTCAATACATAAACACCGGGACGAATGGAGAATTCACCGTTTTCCGTTTTTCCGGCGAATTCATTGCCGGCATTGACAGGATAAATACTAAACGATTTGCCCAAATCAGGCAAAATAATATCCATTGGCTGCTCTTTACTGATGAGACGAATTACAACACGGGGATCGCGCCGAACACCAAAAGGATCTTCCACCGTTAATGCGTCCGGATAAACTTCGAGCCTCCAAAGGCCATCTTTCACCTTATCCAGAAAATAAATTCCAAGCCCTTCATAAGCAACCACTGAGGATGATCCAACTCCAACTATTTTTTTCAGACCTGCTGAATTTGTTGGTATTTCAGAAGTGGAATTAGCGTAAACAAAGGTTTCAGCAGTATTCATCACACTTAGGTTTTCATCGTAACTAACTTTGAAATCGCCAAAAACTGTATTTTCGGGATAATTCCCGTATTGCTTGTACAGAGGCAGTTTTTTCATAGCCTGTGCCGAAATGATGGCGCTTGCCGCTTTAGCCGGTGTGTACACCATGTTGAGGAGATGAGTATTCCAGCCCTGATTATAAGGAGCCGAAACAAGCATGTCGTATGAAAACATAGTCGCAAACTGAGCGCCTACCGAGCGAAAAGTGCGTGTCATTGCCGGATACATGTAGCCGGTATTCAAATCAGGAGAGTCGAATTCATAAACAATTCGCGGCATACCTTTGATATCAGGAAAAAGCATAGGTGGAAAATCGTCTGTCGATCTTAGGTAATTGCCCTGAAGCGTGTGTCTGGAATTTAATCCTGTGGGATACCATGCAAAAGTTGCCCCGTCAATTTTGGAAGCTTTCAGCGCTTTGCCGATTTTATTATCCTGACTGTAGTTATGGAAAATCAGTTTTTTGCATCCGGTACTTCTGATTGCATCGACCATCGTGTTGATATAAGCCACCGAACCTTCCAAATCGTTGCTGTGATGAGCCGGTTCGTTGATGGTTTCCAAAAACAAAATGGAAGGTTCATCTTTCAACGCCACACCTGTATAAGGATTAACATGGTTGAGCAGCTGTTTCCAGTAATTGCACTGAGCTGCGATAGCTTCAGGATTGGTTCCCAGTTCCTTTTTTTTGAAATGCACCGAAATACCATCAACACTGACGGTGTCACTCATGGCATCGGGCCAGAGCGAACTGTATGTCACAATCGGGCTGAGCAGCATGTAGATACCCCGTTCGCGGGCTTTCGCAATCGTATAATCCATTAAATCGAGGTGATCGTTTACAATCAGGTTGCCCTGTTTGTCGGAGTTTTCCCAATCGCCCCATAAACAAAGACGCATGGCATCCCAGCCCATTCGGGCAAAATGAGCCATGTCCTGATCAACCACTTTTTTACGGTCGGAGGTAAAAAGTCCGGCAGCCCTGTAATCGCAGGCTGATGGTAAACAATAGTTTGCGCCGAAAAGAGCTACTTCTTCCTTGTTATCAGTCCAGCGGATGATACCTTTGTCATCGACATAAGCTTCGTGGAATTCGGAAGTATGGGTTTTGCAGGATATACTTCCAATTGCAAGAATACCAATCAAAGCTATTATTAGTTGTTTCATTGTCGTTTAGAATTTAAATTGTTGACATCAATTAATTCGCATAACAAGTTTGTACCACCCATTTTGAGATGCGATGAACGGATTTCCATCGATTTTACACGAGCATCGAGTTCGTAGGTTTGAGCAACCATTTGGCTGGCCACAAATAATGTAAAAAACTGGAAGATGATGGTTTTTTGTTTCATGGCAGGATATTGCTATTTTAAAGTAATTGAACTTATTTCAAAACCAGGCAATTCCGTATTTCCGTCTTTAGGCACTATAACTTGTATTCTTTCAATTTCTGAAAGACTGAATGGTTTCTTATTTTTTGCTGCATACCAGAAAGGCAGAAATCCCGGATATGGTCGTGGAAGAAGAAACATTCTTCCATCAGTCAAACCTTTCAGGTTTACGACCTGAACATCCTGATCTGCTGAAAGAACAATCTTTCCTGTAAATGCATTCCCATCCTTATTAATCAGTGATATTTCGATCTGAACAGGTTTCTCAGTGGCTTTCCCATGGATGAGAATTTGTGTGTATTTATCTGCATAACCGGTAATTCCACTGATCACATTTCCAATATAATTCTGCATCGCATAAATTTCTCCTGAAGTATTTGGTCTTCCTGACCCGAAGAATGATCTGCCTGGTGCAAATATCAGGCTCGATTCGCCGGGAACTCCTGAAAGTGACAGATTCCCTCTATATCCCGGATTTCCTGAAAAAGTTAAAGCCTGATCAGACGATTCGGCATTAAAAAGTTGGACCTCACTTGCTGCTGGCAAAACTCTGATTGAATAAGTTTCAGGATTGTAATATTCCCAACTTGTGGCTGGTCCTTCTACTCCACCCGGATATACGGTTACTTTTCCTGAAGTTGATTCTGCAACGATGGTATAAGTCAGTTTACCGGCCTTTACCAAAGAATCTGGTATTGTTACTTTGTAAAGATATTCATCCACCTTTTCCATATTCAACAACACAGGACTGAAACGTCCAAAGCCTCTTCTGCCGCCTCCTCCTGAAGGCTGCAAAGTGAGCTTACTGATTGGAGTAGCCGGAGACACAATTTTTACAGTTACAACTACAGGTTGACCCTCCGATACCTGTTCCGGAGCATTTTGCAGGAAATAGAAATTTGTATTGGTCTCTTTTGGAGCATTAAACTCATTGGCCGTAATTACCCCAATTTTTGCTTTTTTAAACTCTTCTGTTACAGGTTTGACTGAAAGAATATAAGCTCCCGGTGTGATGATAAAGTTACCTGCATTTGCTTTGGCAGAATAATTATTTCCCTCATTTATTCCGGTAACTGAAAAATTCTTTCCAAGATCAGGTAACTGAACTCCCATTTCTGTTTTATTCCATTTGATAACCACATTCTCGATTTTGGGTGTTGCTCTCGAAAAAGGATCACGGACCCAAATCGCATCGGGCATCACTTCCAGTCTCCAAACACCATCACTTATTTTATCCAGGAAATAAGCTCCATACCCTTTATAGGATATGATTGGTGAAGTCCCATAACCTGCAATGGATTTGAGCGAAGCCGGATTTTCAGGTTTTGTGGTTGTGTTGTTGGTGTAAAAAAACAAGTCGTTGGTCGATAATTCCGAAAGATCGTTTTGGTAATCTATCTTAACTCCTTTCATTTCAAACGGCTTTTTCTCATTTACCCGATCTCTTTTATACTGAGGACTCCTGAAAAGCTCACTGGCAATCTTAAATCCGATTGCTTTTTGAGGGGCATAAGCCAGGTTCAGAAAATGGGTCTGGTATTCAGTATTGCTTGCAGCCAAAGCTATTGGATCGTATGCGAACATGGTAACCCACTGCATACCAGCTTCCTTGAATGAAAGTGCAATTGGTGGATACATGTACGACCGACCGATATCGGCTGCATCAAATTCATACACCAGTCTGGCCTGATTGGCAAAATATTTTTCGTTTTTAAATGGCATGGAGTATTCGTCGACTTGTGGAAGGAAATTGCCTTGCTGTTCATGACCGGCAACCAAACCAGTAGGATACCATTGAAAGGTAACCCCATCGGTACCACCTTTAATAAAGTTTTCAAGCAAATTGATACTCTGTGTTACATTATAAAATACAGGTTTTGTGCATCCTGTCGATTTGATGGCAGTGATCATCTTTTTAACAAATGCAGTTGTTTCTGCTGCTTTCGAATGGCCCGGTTCATTGCACACTTCAAAGCCAACAATCATTGGATCATTTTTGTAGGCTTTTCCGGTGTATGGATTCACATGATCGACGAATTGTTTCAGGTATCTTTCCTGAGCGGCAATCGCTTCCGGCAATATATAAACATTGCCCTTGTTGTATTTTCCGGAAAAGCCCGGAAGTTTTTCTTCAGGTTCAGGATAACCATTTCCCCAATAAGCGATTGGAGTCAGAAAGATATAAACTCCCCGCTGCTGGAAACAATAGATCAGGTAATCCAATAGTTTGAGGTGCTCGTTCTGCAAAAGATTTCCAATACTGTCACTTATTTCGCAATCCCATACATGGATTCGATAAGCATTTGCACCAATTCTCGATAAATGGTAAGTATCAGCGTCAATCACTTTTTCACGGTCTTCGCCCAACCGTTCAATTTGCCGGTACGCATGGGCAAAAGGAGTGGTGTAGTTAACCCCCCAGAAAAAGGCTTCCTGGTTATTGCTTTTCCAAATCATCCTCCCGGTTTTGTCAATCTTAACAGGGTCGGTGTTCTTTTGAGCAAAGGATGTGCAGTAAATAAATGTCACCGCGATCGACAATAAAAGATATTTTTTCATCAGTATTTAATTTGGTTTATATGGATTTTGGCCTGTTGGTTCTGCTTGTCAGCAACTCATATTTTTGAAAATTATTTTTATAGGTGTTTATTCTGATGACTAAATATTCTTTTTAAGAATTATTACTTATAATGATAATCGTGCTGTTTGCCTAAACAAACAAATACTGAGCTGTTATTCTGGGCTTTAGCCCTATGAGCTGTGGCTAAAGCCATTAGCTGCGTTCAGCAATCTGTCCGTCAGATGAATCTGACGGCAAAGGATAACTTAGGTACATAACCGTATACTCATATTACTTATTCATTTCACCAAAACGTAACTGATACATATTTTTCCCGACTTCACGGGCACTTTCAACAATTTCCTGATTTGGATAATCACCCACAGTTATAAAACCGATCTGATAATTTTCTCCATCATTCCTTCCGGTATAGGGCTGATCGAGGTACTGGAACCAACCGACACCAACTATATACGGATTACTCGCAGCTTGCAAGAGAAAATTCTTATAAACCAAAGCTCTTTCTGTTTGATTCGTCGAATGGCGTAAACCGCTATGCGGCAATCCTCGGTCCAGTGCACCTACATGAAATTCACCAAGAATAATCGGGAAATCCATTCCATTAGCAGGTTTCATGGTGTTACAAGAATAATTGTATCTGTTAAAACTAACGATATCAGCAAATTTGCCGCCATGGGCGATAACCCAGTCCCGGCTAAGATTATCTTCATCAGGATAGAAGTGAAAATCGAACCGGCAACCAAGGTATAGTTTATTGGGGGCAACCTGCTTTATAGCTGTTTTGCATTTGCTGAAATACTCGTCGGCAAAAAGGCCTGACATCATCTTTAAATCTTCTTTCGCTCCGGCGAATTGATCATTGTTTTTCGTGAGCGCTTCCCACGAAGAGAAACTACTTCCCCATACCACATTCAGCGCTGAGATAGTATTGTATTTCTTCTTCAAAGTTTCTATCATAAACTTTCTGGCAAACGGATACCCTTCCGTTGTCATCACATTGGTACCGACAGTAGTTTCATTTCCCCAGGTTATTTCATTATCGACAAAAATTCCTATGCACCAGGGATCATCGAGCGAACCGGAATAATTTGCTGTAAGCTGGTTTTCGATTAAAGATTGAAAAGCCGGATCAAAAACATCGGTCAACATTCTGCTTCGCGCTGTATTTACACTTATCAGGTATGGGATTTCTCTTTTATAGTAGACACTGCTATCCGACCAGTTTGCAATGGTATTCATCTCCCAGCTTTTTAACCTTTTGATGGTTCTTTCTGTGAAATTGGTTTTATAATCTTTTCCCCATTTCCGTTCCAGATTCATCCCATAGAAATCGACAAACTTAACGGCATTCAGATTGATTTTACCAGTTGAAAAAGGTGTATAAGCTGATGATACCCGTCCGGCATGGACAAAATCAGAAAACTCACCAACAGAATCAGGCAAAAGTTTAAAAAACTGCTCTCTTCCTTCAACAGGAGTATCGGAGTTGGGCCGGACACAATCTATTCCGTGTGACCAGAACAGATATCCTTCCGGATCGATGATTGCCCACTTACCATTGTGCTTTTCTACTCTGAAATGACCAGTTGCAGCAAGCCGTGGTCCGTTTTTCCATCCTCCGAACTTACTCATTTCTGTATAACCCGGATTTGCTTGCAGATCGGCAATTTCCTGTTTGTCAGCTGTCAGGAGATCCTCTTTACTCTTAATTTTGTCTGGCCAATCTTTATGAATGTACTGACCAAATTCGTCAATCATTGGCATAAGCGCCGTATATTCTGCGTCGGTGAAAGTTTTGAAATATTCACTTGCACTGATATTTCCAACTTTAATTTTATCGCCGCTTTTTGAAAGAGGGAATAAGAGTGAAATGGATTTTATTGAGTCGGGGGAATAACTTTTCCACCATAGCTGGATACTTCCTCCGGGCTGACCATTCATATTTGGAAATTGGGACAGTTGTTTCGGTGTCGGAGACTGGCGCATGATAATTGTTCTGACAATCTTTTTATCTCCTGGTTCAAAATAGACACCCCCCATTGTCCACTTATCTCCATTAATCATCATTTCAACAAGTTGCACCTGATCAGATTGATTTTCAATCTCGCAATCGATGAAAAGAAATTTACTGAGGTTCCAAACACCGACTTCAGGTAAGTATGTAACCTTTGCTTTGTGTCCGGTCGCAATAAACTCTCCGGAAACTGTACTATCTTTAAAATTATCTGTTTCAACTGAAACGCCTGTATGGGTACTTCCATTTAGGAGCAAAAAGACCGGCTTCTGGTCGGTACAGCCAAATAGAAATGTTGACCAAAAAACACAAATCAAGATCATTTTGAAATAGTTGCAATTTTCAAGAAACATGGTTTTCATTTTTAATTCAAAAAGATTACAAAAAGAATAATATCCATAGCATTTTATAGTATTTTGACAAGCTAAACAGAAACCTACTGCAAAACTACTTTAAGGTTTCGAGCCGATTGTTACACTGAATTTTGAAAAAATATAATCCGGACGGAACGTCGGAAACATTCACTGTTTCAAGGCTACCAGCCGATTTGAGTTCTACCTGTTTCATCCTCCGACCTTCGATATTCGAAATACTGAGCAGTGAATTTTCAAGATTAAAACCTGAATTGATATATACATGGTTTTTTCGTTATCAGATCTTAACTCTTTATTTGCTTTGGGTGGAGTCAATTCATGTAAGTTAATTTAAATGTAAGTCGAACGCAATTTATTCCATAACGCGACAGCGTTTGTGCCCAAAATGAAGCCTCTTCTTTTGCAGGTATTTGTACTGACCCGCGTGTCCAATCGGTTATATTCACTCCCCAAAGCCGCATCATGGAGCCATCGGGTTTCACCAGTCTGCCATCTTTCACTGTAATGAACCCATTTTTCCCCGCAGGCTTTTCGAGCAGGAAGGAAATGTCAATTGATGAATTTGTTGCAGCCCAGTGATTGATCACAAATAGTTGTAGTGAATTTTGTGATAACATTGGTAGCTTTTTTGAATTTTTACATCCCGCCATCAATATTAGATAAAGGCTTACTGTAATAATTAGTTTGATTTTCATTTTCGAAAACAATTTAAAAGCATCCTTTGCGATTCACACAGGAATTTCAAGACACTATTCCACAATATCACTTTAAGAATTAAGGATTCTGAATAAAAATATAGGACTTTTGTTATTCTTTTAACTCATTCACAATGCGGAGGGTATTGCCGGTATCTTCCATTTCAAAAATATGTGGTCGGGTATCTCCATTGTAAGGCGAATGAAGGATCATCATTAGTTTCCCTTCAAAGTTGGTAAAGAGCATTGCATGTCCGCCATTGGCTTTATAAATTGGCTCGTCTTGCTGCACCCAGGGCCCGGCTATTTTCCCCGATTCAGAAATAGCAATTCCGGTAGTCATACCATCCTCTTTCTTTCCTCCGCTTGTCCATATCATATAAAGTTTCCCGGTTTTTCCTTTATAGAGATAAGGTCCGTCAGTAACCCTGTTCCCGTATTTTTTATCTCCCCGGCTCCAGGTGGCTTCATCACCAAAAAATAACTTTACAGGTTCGCTGGCAGCTTCAGACAAATCATCTTTCAATTTAATGTAACAAACAGACCCATTGGTTATTTGCACCCACTCATGGCAAAATACCATGTAAGGAACTCCGTCTTCAACCCATAAAGTACCGTCGAGTGTCATCATATCAACTGGTGTAGTTGAATGATTGTGAAATGTTGTAAACGGGCCAAATTGCGATCCGCCCACCAACACCTGCGAACCTCGATAAACACGGGGCAACCATTCGCGCCATTGTTCTTTGAATTTGGTGCCAGAGTCGAAAGTCAGGAATAAGTAGTACTTTCCTTTGTAGAGATGCATTTCGGGCGCCCAGATACCTGCTATTTTTATCGTATCCCAAACATCTTTCGGCGGAGTGTAAATAGTCCTTGGAGCGGACCAATGCAGCAAGTCTTTACTTGTACGCATATTAACTCCACCCCTTCCGGAACTGATCATATAGTAAGCATTGGCTAGGGGATCGGGTACAATGCAAATATCCCGGGTATGGATACTGTTTAATTTAAACGTATCGACAGAAGTTTCCGGAGATTGAGCTTTCGCCCCAAACTGAATTGATAATCCAATCAATACCAGCAATATTCCAATTTCATTTTTCACAGATTTTGTCAGTTAAGATAAGTTAGTTCTTTTCAAACTTAGTTTGCTTTTCCTCGGTTTCCATAAGCTTTACCTGATTGATTCATACTGCAATCCTTTGATTATATTCTGCAATATTTTGATTTTCCGGAATGGACTATTTGAACCAATTTCAGTAAATAACAAAGGCTGAGGCAATGGAATACTTCCGAATTATATTGAAGTGAAATAATCCGAAATTACAAGTATATAGTTTACATATGCCATATATGTAAACTACCTTGCAAATAACATGCAAGGTAGTTTCGCTATTTATTTACTTCGATTAATTATCCTGCGCGTAGCCAGGCCTTTCGAAAGTTTGTGTCAGCGTTTTGCCATATGTTAATGCCTGATTAACTGCAAAGTCAGGTAATGGGATATACTGACTCGATGGTGCAATACCTTTTGTAGCGGTACAATTATGTCTGTACTTATTGAATCGGATCAAGTCAATTTTTCTGCTTCCTTCGTACAGCAATTCATGTCCACGTTCGGCTAAAAGTGCATCCATGAAGCCATTATAACTTGCAACAGCATCACCACTTAAAGGAGCAAGACTTGCGCGAGCCCTGACATCATTAACACCCTGGAGTGCTTCGCCAGTTGGAACTGCGTTAGTTTTTCTGGCAACAGCTTCAGCATACATAAGCAGTACATCTGCCCATCTTGCAATTGGAATATCTGAAGGTTGGAATGCATCAGTAGTTTCGATGGGATACTTATTGATAATAAAACCTGACCATTTAACACCGATGTCGGCTACAGTTATATTTGTTCTGGCAGCATCGTTCTGAATGTATGATGTAAGAATCACATTCTTTCGGGAATCGCCTTCTTCATAGGTATTGTAATAAGCAGGAGCAACATTGAAACACTGGCCCCAGCCACCACCCTGATTGACAAATGGAGTTGGAATAGTATTGGCTTCATCAGCATATTTCGCCACATTATTAGGTACTACATACCAGGACGTTGGATTAAAGTTACCATTTGTCCCAGAACCGTCACCAGTCTTGCTGGTAGATACTGCCATGATTGTTTCCTTGTTGAATTTATTGGCATTTTTAAACTGGTCAGCATAAGCATTGGCGCCGCCGGCAGTAAACAATGAGTAACCTGAAGATTTTAGCGCATTGTACATTTCAATGGCTTTGTCGTAATAACCAGTCATATATGATCCCTCATTCAGGTAATGTTTCATCAGTGCAAAACGGGCATAATCCGCAGTATAACGACCGTTTGGTGCTGAAGTTGCCATATTGGCCACAGCAAATTCCAGATCCGCTGTAATCCATTCTGTCATTTGTGTCAGTGTCGGACGTTCCATGTTCTGTTCGGCATCATTGTCACCAACCAAAGCCGGATCCAAAATTAACGGAACTGGCCCGTACAAATGAAGCAGGTAATACATCATCATACCGCGAAGCAATCTGGCTTCTCCCAGGAAGTTTTTCTTTTTCACATCCGAAAGTACCGTAGCTTCTTCCAGCCCACCAATTATTTCAGTAAACCTGGTAATATCCCTGACTTTCTCGAAATGCGAAGGATCGCCAGTTGAACCGCGTCCGTATAAAACACAGTCGGCATAATTTGCCTGAGTTAACTTCAGCCACGAACCACCCCATGTATTCACAGCCCAGGGAGCGCAATAATCAGAAGTAGAGTCAAAAAGCCGCATAATTCCACCTTCAGAAACAAAGAAATTATGTTGCCATGATCCTGTAAGGTCATATCCCCAGTTTACCGAGAAAGGCACATAGCAGGTCATCATGTAGGCTTCATAGTCGGATTCGGATTTCGGAAAGTTCGATGTGAACAACTTACCGTATATCTGTGGCTCGAAGTTCTTTTCGCAGCTGCTAAAAAGTAAAGCAACAGCAAATACGATTGAATATATTATCTTATTTTTCATAGTTCTAATGTCTTTTTATTATAAAGTAATTTTCACCCCTGCAGAGAAAGTACGCGTCTGTGGGTATTCTGCTTTTCCACCTTTGTAATTTTCTCCGGTATACACTTCAGGGTCAAATCCTTCGAATTTGGTAAATGTCAGAGGATTCTGAGCATCAATGTAAATCCGGATGTTACTGATATACTGGCCAGCGACACCCAGTTTATTACCAGGAATATTGTATCCAAGAGTAATGTTCCTGACACGCACAAAAGAGGCATTCTGATAACCGATGTCCGTACCTGCACCTCCGGGAAGCGTTACTGAGGCAAGATTCCATGCTATACCGGGCTGAGTTCCGTTCGGATTGGTTTGTGAATTCCAGATATCGTAAGCATAACTATTTGAATTTCCATCCTGGTTAGCCAGGCCTGATGCAGATGCCCAATCTCTGGCATAATTGTATTTTTTCACCCCAAGCTGCGAATAAAGAAAGATATCCAGATCGAAGTTTTTATAATTGAATGTGTTGCCGAACCCAAAATAAATATCGGGAACTTCATTGCTCATTTGAACATCATCCGTGGTGATTTCGCCATCTTTGTTTGAATCAACAATAATAGGATAACCAGGCTTTTGAGCTGCAGTTGGCTGAGATGCCGGCATGTTGCTCATGTCCGAATTAATGATCCCGTTGGTTTGATAAAAGTAGCGGGCCTTTGATGCCACTTCGCCCTGAATTTCATAGGAATTGTAATCGTAATTTGGCATCCGTTCGATCCAAAGTGAATTATATCTCGACAGCGTTAAGACTGAAGTCCAGAAAAAATTCTGATTCTGAATATTTTTTGAATTGATAGTAGCATCCCAGCCTTTTCGCTGCAAATGTGCTCCGTTTATCGGATAGGTTCCAAACATCGACAATCCTGAAGTATTTGCCGTACCTAACATGTCCGTAATGTCATTCTGGAATACATCAAAACTACCCCATACGTGATCTTTAAAAATAGAGAAATCAAGACCAATATTTTTCATGGTTGTCTTTTCCCAGCTCACATTCGGATAATCTATTCCATTATTGGTGATTGGAATATAGATCACTGAATTGTTATTAAACTGGATTTGATTTCCATATGGCCCGTAGGTTCCGTAAAGCGTTGTTCCCAGATTATCATTTCCGGTTTCACCATAACTGGCTCTTAATTTCAACAGATTCAACCAGCTGATGTTTTTCATGAATGATTCGTTGGTCATTTTCCAGGCAGCTGAGACAGAAGGGAACATGGCATATTTTTTATCCGGAAAGAATTTATCTGTTCCATCGCGGCGAAGAGTAGCTGCGATCACATATCGATCGAGGAAATCGAAATTTATCCTCATGAACTGAGAACGTTTTTCATCGGCACCACGATACGATCCCGGAGCAACTACACCGGTAACTGATCCCAGATTATCATTTTGAATCGCATCATGCTGACCATCGTATGCGACATTCATTCCCTGCCAGCTATTTAAATATTTACCGACACCCACAACAGCATCCATTTTCAGGAAACTACCAATTTTTTTATTGAATGCGACTGTAGCTTCCATCGTTTGATTTTCGCGGCTGTCAGTTCCCAGGTTACCACGCGATTTATACATCTGGTCGAAATACAAATCAGAAGGGATATAGGTTGTACGACCTGAGTTTTCCAGGTTGTTACCATAAAGCAATTTGGCTGAAAGCATATTTTTGATGATATCGAAATCGGCAGCGAAATTCAGGTAAGTTCCATTGGTTGATGTTTTGTCCAAAATATTCTCCATCGCAACCGGGTTCGGAACATTTCTGAAAACACTGTATTTTCCATCTGCATCTTTTTCAGGAAGATTACTTGGATAAGTTAATGCTGCGGTTAAAGAACCAGCAGCCTGTGCACCACGACCATTCGAAGTTCCGCCGACAGTAGAATTATTGTATTTATTGCGGTTTACATTTACAGCAGAACTCAATTTAATGAATGAATTCAGCTGAAAAGAAACATTACTCCGAAGGGCATAACGTTCCATGTTTGAGTTGGAAACAGAACCAACCTGATTGAAATAATTACCTGAAACATAGTAGGTAACTAACTTTGTTCCACCGGAAATAGTCAAATTATGATTGGCGATGCTTCCTGTACGCAACACCTTGTTTTTCCAGTCGGTTGTTTTTGCTTCTGCAACCTGGGCATCACTATAAGGAGCAGTCCATCCAGTGGAGTATGCGGTTGGTCCATATGGAGCCATATTATTATCATACAGGTATTGTTCTTTATTGAAGGTATTCACCAAGCCCAAATACTGTTGGGCATCAAGCACATCCAGATATTTATAATTGTCAACAAACGACTGGCTGCCATCATAACTAACCTTTAAAGCGCCTTCTTTACCTTTTTTGGTCGTAATCAAAATCACACCATTAGCTGCACCGATACCATAAATTGAAGCAGATGCATCTTTCAGGATTTCAACCGATTGAATGTCTTCAGGATTCAAACCTGCCAAACCTGAACGATTAACTGCAGCCGGAGTTACAGTCATCGAACCACCCGATCCTCCTTCCAAAGAAGAACCTGGCATCATAACTCCATCAACAATGTAAATTGGTTCTTCTGCACCACGAATAGAAATATTTACATTTCCACCGGGCTGAGCGCTGGCAACTGTCGCCTGCAAACCACCGGCACGACCCATCATCAACTGAGTCATATTGCTGCTGGCTGCCTTGGTGATTTCATCTGTATTAACTTTCGAGATGGCTGTTGTTAGGTTTTTTCTTGAAGTGGTTCCGTAACCTACCGCAACTACTTCATCAATACCAATACTTTCTTCAGCCATCGAAATATTAATGGTTGTTTCAGTACCAACCGTCACTTCCTGCAACCTCATTCCAACAAACGAAAATTGCAAAGTTGCATTTTCAGGAATATTTGAAATCGAGTAATCTCCATCCGGTCCGGTGATGGTACCGGTGGTTGTTCCTTTGATAACAACAGAAACACCGGGAAGTGTATTACCGCTGGCATCTGTAACTTTTCCACTAACATTATGGATTTGTTGACTGTTCGAAGAAGAATTGAGAGAATTCCCGTTTTCGTCGGTAATTATAATATACCGGTCAACAATCTGATAGTTGAAATTGGCTGAGCCAAGAATCTTAGACAAAATAGCATCAATTGTTTGATTTTCAACCTTTAATGAAATCTTCTTATCAACATCCAACTTGGTGCTGTTGTAAGCAAATTTGAACTCAGAAAGCGCTTCAATTTGTTTGAAAACACTTTCGATAGTAGCGTTTTTTGACTCAAAAGTCAAACGTTTTGCCTGGGAGTAGGAGACTGATGCAAAAGACATCAGACCCAACAAAATAAAAATGAAAGTTAGTTTCATAATTCTCAAATACTGTCGTCCAGGGATAATAAATTCCCTAAACAGACTTGTTCTGTTTTTTTTCATAAATTTGACATGTTACAAGTTAAACTAAGGTTTGACATTCCAAAGAGCGGTAATTCTTCGACCAATTATCGCTCTTTATTTTTTTTACATATTCCTCGCTTTTGGTGTTAAAATAATTTCCCCCTTATCGTATTTAAAATCAACCGACAAAGTCAAACTGATAATATCCATTAATCGCTCAAGACGCTCGCCTTCATACAATTCAACAGTTAATCGCCGGTCGTTAAACAGTTTTTCGTCATATACTACTTTTACATTGTACCAGCGTTCCACTTTTCGGACCAGGTTGCTAAATGTGTCATCTCTAAAAATGAGTTGATTTTTTTTCCAACCATTTATTTCATCTTTTGGGAACCGGTTCAATACCAGTTGATGATCGGCTTTATAATAAACAAATGATTGTCCGGGAACCACAACCGTTTCAGTATGTTCCGAATTTTTAGGATTATTTACCAACAGGTTAATTTTCCCTTCAAAAAGTGAAGTTTCAATCTGATCTTCATCGGAATAGGCCTTCACATTAAATTTGGTTCCCAGCACTTTTACATTTACTCCTGAAGTATGCACAATAAAAGGCTGATGCGCATTTTTGGTGACTTCGAAAAAGGCTTCTCCATCGAGATAAACATCCCGTTGCTTTTTACTGAAATTGCCTGGGTACCTGATTTTTGTATCCGAATTGAGCCATACTTTGGTTCCGTCGGCCAACACAATTTGCGATTTCTGTCCTCGTGGTGCAATGGTTTCAGTATATTGGCCTGCTGATTGATACTGGCTTACTCCAAACCAAATTCCAAGTCCCACAATCGGGATCAGTAGAAATGCCGCCACTTTTTGATAGACCATCAGTATTCGGGTAAATGAGAAACCTGTTTTCAGGTGATGTACATTCTGATAATCCTGAATTTGTTTGAAAATAGTTTCAATCAGCGTATTGGAGTCAATTTCCGTAGATGTTGTCCAATGTTCCAATAACCAGATTTCAACCTCTGAGTGGTTTGCAGGATCTGAAAGCCACCTTTTAAAATCAATCAGTTCAGATTTTGCACAAGCTTTTTCACACAGAAACCTATCTGCTATCTCTCTAATTTTCTCGTTCATATAAAAGATTTGTAAGTAATACGAGAGACGATGGAATTTCCGTGAAGCGAATTTTAAAAAAGTTCTCAGTCACAGTTTTCATGGAGAAGACAGAAGTGAAGTGTAGAAAATTGTACAAGCTGAAAAATAAACGACGAATAATGGTTGGGATTAAGAGACTGAGTAAGGGTTACTGGAAAAAATACAAAAATGCCAGTACGACAAATTTCCGAAACTCTTTACGCAAAAATGCGAGCGCATTGCGAATTTGGCTGTCGACTGTATTTTCTGAGATATTAAGTCGTTCAGCAATTTGTTTGTAGCTCAGTCCTTCGAAACGGCTAAGGAGAAAAATTTCTCTCCTGCGCTTTGGTATTTCGTTGATGAGTTTTTGTAATTTCTCTTCTGCATTTTCCCTGATCAAATTTTCCGGACCATCATCAACCAACAAATCCTGCTGAAAATGCTCTCCCACAAAATAGAGTTTGCGATTCACTGCTGATTTCAGGTGATCAACAAGAAGGTTTTTGGCAATTGAAAAAAGGTAGGATTGAAAATCTTTTTCAGGATTAATAGTTTCTTTTTTGATCCACAACTTTACAAATACTTCCTGAACAATCTCCTCCGGATCTATCTGTGTAGGAACCATTTTTACAGCAAACCCCTTGACCTTATTCCGGTATTTGTAAAACAGAACCTCGAAAGCGAACGAATCACCTCCACTTAGCTTTTTTACAAGTTCCTTTTCGGTATGAAGAAGTTTTTCCACTAGTTAGTTTTTCAAAAAAATGCTTTCAGGAGATATAACAAAGAAAAGAAAATTAGTATGAAAACAAATAGATCATATCACATACCTGTTGAAATAAGTGTCCGAAGTGAAATGACAAATAAAATTCAAAAAAAATAGTTGTATTCAAAGATAAAAAAAAAGGCTGTCTTCCAGATAAAATCTTTGGGACAGCCTCAACTTCAAATACTTTTAAAAACTTAATTCATACGATCTCTTTGCATATTGTGCTTCATGCTTTGGTTCCCTTTTTTATGCTCCATTTTCCCCTGAAACAGATCAAACTTCATGCGCTGTTCGTCGGTCAGTTGTGCACGCATATCCAGCTGGTGTTTTGTTTTCAGTTTGGCCATTTCAACTTTCAATGCACCGATTTTTTCGATGTTTTTATTGATTGCCTTAAAATCAGGCTGATCTGAAGAAACCAAAGTCTTTTGATGTGCTTCAACTTCACCCAGTTCATTGCGAAGAGGCTGCATTTGTTTATGCATGTCCATCATACTTTTCTTAAACTCTTCTTTCTGTGCGTCAGTCAGGTTTAATCCATTCATTGGTCTTTCTGCCTTTTCGATACCAACTTCACCTTTTGGCCCATGGAAAGGTCTCATGGCTCCTTTTTCAACCGGTTGTGCATACATGAATGAAGATACACTGATCAACATGGCGAGAATTAATAATTTTGCTTTCATAATCTTTAATTTTAAATTTCCTGAACTTTGTTTAAACTGCTCTTTTGATACTTCTGGAAATAAAAGGTTTAAAGCCTGACTGAATTTTAGGTTTTCTTTAACAATTGAAACTTTCCAGATTAGAGTCGCGGACTCTGCAAGTTTCGAAATTCAAACAGATACTCTTCGACAGCTCGTTTGTGTTAAAATCGTTGCTTCATACTTTCACCTGTTTCTGCAAAGAAACATGGCCATTTGCAACGAACCATCAACACTTTATCTGATTTCGGGTTTTACAAAACGATCAGGGCAATTGTCCCCGCTTAATTTTCAATCCCGAGACGTAGAATTAATATTTTAAAAGATACATAACAAAAGTAAAATGTTTAATTTTTTCAGGAAGGATTACTTTGGCCGACAGTTCATTCAACTTTAAGATAAACTACTTTATCTCAAAAAGTAAAAAATAGGAATAAAATCAAGTTCAATTTCCCGGTCAAATGTGTATGTTTGCATACCAGAACAGAACACCTTAAATACACAACATGGAAAGTAAATTTCACTTTACAGTTAACCCACTATCCAACATATTGAAATTTCAGCAACTGATTGATTCTATTAATGAAGCCGTCAGCAAAAATTCACTTCAGGTGGGTGATGTATTACCTTCGGTTAACCAATTGTGCAAACAAAGTTCCTTATCCCGCGATACTGTTTTTAAAGCTTATGCAGAACTAAAAAACCGGGGCGTGATTGAATCGGTGCCAAACCGCGGCTATTTTGTTGCAAAAGCAGTAACCAAAGTTTTCCTGTTTCTGGATACATTCAAAGCTTACAAAGAAGTTTTGTACGGCTCATTTCTGGATAACCTGCCCGAAACAATTGCCGTCGATCTGCATTTTCACCACTACAACATCGACGACTTCGAGAAAATCATCAAGGAAAGCCTGGGCAAATACACTAAGTATATTATCATGAATTTCGATCATAAGCGTGTTCCCGAAATAACAAGCCAGATTCCGTCCAACAAATTGCTGATAATCGACTGGGATGTAAATGTTCAGGAGGGAACCTCGGCAATCTATCAGGATTTTGGTCAGGCACTTTATGATTCGCTGAAAAGCGGCCTCGAACTCATCCGGAAATACGAGACTTTCATTTTTCTGTACCCATCGTTTACCTATCATCCCAGGATCTCGCTGACTTATTTTGAGAAATTCTGTTCCGATAACCAGATCAATTCCAGAATTCTCTACGATTTCAAAAAATTTGATCTTCAGAAAGGAGAGTTGTATTTAATGGTTAGTGACCGTGCACTTGCCAAATTTCTGGATCAAAGTCACCAGAAAAATTTGATCCTGGGGGAAGATGTCGGAGTCATTTCATACAACGAAACGCCCATGAAAAAGTACGTCAAAGAAGGAATTACAGTCATTTCAACCGACTTTGAACTGATGGGCCAGAAGATTGCCGAATTTGTAAATACCGGGGAAAAAACAAACCTTATTATTCCAACAAAACTGACCAAGCGAAAATCCCTCTGATTAATGTTTTAAAACAGCAATACTTATTTTGAGATTGAGCTTGCATCGTCTAGATTTGTCGGGCATACCAGAACAGAACGGTTCTGTCAATGATAAAAATCTAAAACACTGAAAAATATGTATTTATTAGGATTCGATATAGGAAGTTCTTCGGTAAAGGCTTCGCTCATTGACGGACAAACAGGAGACTGTCTGACATCAGCTTTCTATCCGAAACAGGAAATGAAAATAACAGCACTTCAGGCCGGATGGGCAGAACAGGCTCCCGAGCAATGGTGGGAAAACCTTAAACTGGCACTGGCCGATGTTTTAACTCAGTCTAAAGTCGATCCAAAAACAATCGACTCCATCGGAATCTCCTACCAGATGCACGGTCTGGTTGTGGTCGACAAAAACCAGCAGGTATTACGTCCTTCCATCATTTGGTGCGACAGCCGGGCAGCAGAAATCGGCAACAAGGCTTTTACTGAAATGGGCGAAGAAAAATGTCTTTCGAATCTGCTCAATTCACCGGGTAATTTCACCGCATCCAAATTGAAATGGGTGAAAGATAATGAACCTGAATTATATGCCAGAATTGACAAAATCATGCTTCCTGGCGATTATATAGCCATGAAACTTTCAGGAGAAATAAAAACTACCGCCAGTGGTTTATCAGAAGGAATTCTCTGGAACTTTCAGGAAAATTTGGTAGCGAGCATGGTGCTCGACTATTACGGGTTCGAAAAATCATTTATTCCTGAAATTGTTCCAACATTCTCGGTGCAGGGACTTGTGAATACCAAAGCAGCTGCAGAACTTGGATTGGCTAAAGGAACAAAAATCGGCTATCGGGCTGGCGATCAGCCAAACAATGCACTTTCACTGAACGTATTGAATCCCGGAGAAATCGCCACCACTGCCGGAACTTCAGGAGTTGTTTACGGTGTAAGTGGCGAAGTGAAATACGATCCCTATTCACGGGTAAATACTTTTGCACATGTCAACCATTCAACTGAAGCTACCCGTCTGGGCGTTTTGTTGTGTATTAACGGAACCGGAATTCTGAATTCATGGCTGAATAAAAATATTGGGAACAAAGCTTTCTCATACGAACAAATGAACCACAAAGCTTCGGAAGTGGCAATCGGATCGGATGGCGTGAGTATTTTGCCCTTTGGGAACGGTGCGGAACGTGTTCTCCGGAATAAAAATATAGCAGCGCAAATCTCAGGATTGGGATTTAATACACACACCGATGCACATCTTTTCCGTGCAGCCCAGGAAGGAATTGTTTTCTCATTCAAATACGGAATGGAAATCATGGAAGAAATCGGAATCCATGCCAAAGTTATCCGTGCCGGAAAAGCGAATATGTTCCTGAGTCCGGTTTTTCGCGAAACTCTGGCCGGAATTTCAGGAGCTACAATTGAACTGTACAACACCGACGGCTCGATTGGTGCAGCCCGCGGTGCGGGTATTGGCTCTGGTTATTATGCATCGCCCAAAGAAGCCTTTTCTAGTCTTAAAAAACTGGACACGGTTACTCCGGATTTGAGCAAAAAAGAGGAGTACGAAGCAGCTTATCAGAATTGGAAAGTCGCACTTGACAAGGCGATGTAAAAGCCTCCCCCAACCCCTCCGAAGGAGGGGCGAAAGGCTACAATATAAAAACTTTAATTATAATTAATAACATGCCTCGTTAGATTCTCCCCCTTGGGGGAGCTAGAGGGGCTCTAAAACAAATAACAATGGCAGCTTTTAAAGGAAACAAAGAGTATTTTCCGGGTATTGATCAAATTAAATACGAGGGACCGGATTCAAAAAATCCAATGGCATTCAAATGGTATGATGCCAATCAGGTAGTATTGGGCAAAACAATGAAAGAGTACCTTCGTTTTGCAGTAGCCTACTGGCATACTTTCTGCGGCGACGGTGGCGATCCGTTTGGTCCCGGAACTCAGATTTTCCCATGGGTTGGCGCTGCCGATCCAATGACAGCAGCCAAAGAAAAAATGGATGCAGCATTCGAATTTATCAGTAAAATTGGTGCTCCTTTCTACTGTTTCCACGACACCGACGTAGTTGGAGGCGGAACTGTTTTCGAAATTGAAAAACGCCTGACCAACATGATCGACTTCGCCAAAGAACGCCAGGAAGCTACCGGCATTAAATTGCTTTGGGGAACTGCAAACGTATTCAGCGATCCACGATACATGAACGGAGCTTCAACCAATCCTGATTTTAACGTAGTTTCCAATGCAGCTGTTCAGGTAAAAAATGCCATGGAAGCAACAATCGCTTTAGGCGGAACCAACTATGTATTCTGGGGCGGACGCGAAGGTTACATGAGCCTTCACAACACCGATACCAAACGCGAATTAGATCATATGGGTAAATTCCTTGGAATGGCCCGTGATTATGCCCGTTCAAAAGGATTTAAAGGATCATTCCTGATTGAGCCAAAACCAATGGAACCGATGAAACATCAGTATGATTTCGATACTGCTACTGTAATTGGCTTCCTGAAATCTCACGGTTTAGAGAATGATTTCAAGATGAATATTGAAGTGAACCACGCCACATTGGCCGGTCATTCGTTTGCTCACGAATTGCGCGTAGCCCGCGACACCGGTATGTTCGGTTCGATTGATGCCAACAAAGGTGACTATCAGAACGGATGGGATACCGACGAATTTCCAACCAACATTTATGAAGTAACCGAAGCAATGATCGAAATTATTCAGAATGGCGGGTTCACAACAGGAGGTATCAATTTCGATGCAAAAACCCGTCGTAACTCAACCGATCTTGATGATATTTTCATGGCTCATATTTCCGGAATGGATGTTTTCGCCCGCGCACTGGTTATTGCCGATAAATTATTGAAAGATTCGAATTACCTGAAACTGAAAACCAACCGTTATGCGTCGTTTGATTCAGGAAAAGGAGCTCAATTCGACAACGGCAAACTGACATTGATTGATTTGTACAACCACGCCAAAGAAGCTGGAGAACCAAAACAGACCAGTGGCAAACAGGAAATGCTGGAACAACTGATTAATACTTACATTTAACCCAATATTAAGGCTATCTGAAAAATTATAGACCATGTCATCCTGAACTTCCTGAAACCCCGCTCGCTTGGCAGGCGGGGTTTCAGGATCTCACTTTCAATGAGTTCAGATCCCGAAATAAATTCGGGATGACGATTTTCTCTTCGGAATAACTTTTCAGATAGCCTCTACTACTAAACTAAAAACCAATTACTAACTGATGAAAGATCGCAACACGTTATTTATCATAGGGATCACCCTGGTGGCAACCTTGGGTGGTCTTTTGTTTGGATACGATACTGCCGTAATTTCAGGAGCAGAAAAATCTGTTCAGGCCTATCTGATCACAAGTCTTGGCCTGAGTTCACTTATTCATGGAGCCACTATATCGAGTGCTTTGATCGGGTGTATTATCGGAGGAATGATTTCAGGTATCCTGGCTTTAAAAATGGGACGAAGAAAAGCCCTGATGCTCGCTGCACTTTTATTCTTTATTTCAGCACTTGGTTCGGGATTTCCCGAATTTCTGTTCTTCCATAGGGGTGAACCAACCATGGGATTATTGTACATGTTTAACTTCTATCGGATTATTGGCGGTATTGGTGTTGGACTGGCTTCTGCAATTAGTCCGATGTATATTGGAGAAATCGCACCGGCCGACATTCGGGGCCGACTGGTTTCAGTCAACCAGTTTGCTATCATTTTTGGCATGTTGGTGGTGTATTTTGTAAACTATGGCATTGCTCATGGGAAAAGCATCGAATTCATTAACGAAACCGGTTGGAGATGGATGTTTTTATCTGAATCAATTCCTGCTGCCATTTTCGGAATTCTTCTGTTTTTCGTTCCTGAAACTCCACGCTATCTGGCTTTAACCAATAAAGATGAAAAAGCGCTGGAAATTCTGACGCGGATTAATGGGGTGCAACAGGCTAAAGTAATTATGGCCGATATCAAAAAGTCAGTTAACGCAGCTTCCGAAAAATTATTCTCATACGGTAAACTTGTAATCATCATTGGTATTCTGCTTTCTGTTTTTCAGCAATTTGTAGGAATTAATGTGGCCCTTTATTACGCACCACGTATTTTCGAAAGTATGGGAGCAGCCAAAGACGCTTCGATGCTACAAACAGTTGTGATGGGCTTAATCAACGTTGTTTTCACTGTTGTTGCGATTCTTACGGTCGATAAATACGGCCGGAAAATTCTGCTGATGATCGGTTCTGTCGGTATGGCAGTTGGTATGTTTGCCATTGGCGGACTGGCTTTCATGAAAGTAATCGGCATCAGCACACTGGTATTCATCATCATCTACACAGCTTCATTCATGATGTCGTGGGGACCGATTTGCTGGGTACTCATTTCTGAAATTTTTCCAAATAAAATCCGTGGACGTGCAATCGCTATTGCTGTTGCCGCACAGTGGGCCGCCAACTACTTCATTTCGTCAACCTATCCGGCAATGATGGAATTCAGCGGTGGTCTAACCTACAGCTTTTACGGACTGATGAGTCTGATTTCTTTCTTTTTTGTATGGAAAATGGTTCCTGAAACCAAAGGGAAAACCCTGGAGGAAATGGAAAAAATCTGGAAAAAATAAAATTAATCGCCTACTTTTCAAAAGCTGCTTTTCTCCGGAAAGCAGCTTTTTTCATTCCCGGACAATTGGTTTTCACCTGCCATCCTAATCTTATTTACTGAAAATCATATCTTATTCAAATCGTCCGATTTACAACTTGTTCCCAGATCTGGGAATCGACATAAGCATAAAACAATTTGGTTATATACCCAAAATATTTTGGGTATATAACGATTTGTATGAGTACGAATTTTTACTGTTCATTCAATAAATTCTAAAAGAGAAAATCCGATGTTTAGAAAAGCCTTATTTCTATGACAATAACCTCAGCAGAAACATAATCCACCTTGTTTTAACCTTATTAATCCAATTGTAAATTAACAAGGTTAAAAACTCTTTCGCCATTTGGTTCTACTAAGGGTCCCTTGGTAAAAAAGGTTTCAAAACAATTTATCCTGATATAATCGAAGTTTAAAAAGTTGCTCAATGATGAATTCAATTACCCACACAATCCGTTATAGAACCAATATTTTATTAATAAATAGTTTTGTTTAATCTTCATAAATTTCTAATATCAGCTATTTTTATATTTCTTTGCGAAATCTCTTCTTGAAAAAAACATTCCAGCCATTGTGAAAACAACGTGCTTAACCAGGAAATTTCACGAATAAAGGGTCTCTCTGTTCAGCTTTTATGATAAACGAAAAATACATCACTAAACTATCAACCAAGGGGATACTGATTATCATTCTGTTCCTTATTTCCGGAGCTGTATATATTATATCCATCCGGAATGATACGAAAAAGCAACAAATTGAAATGGCACTGCAAATTGCCCGATCTGTAGAAGCCAGCCTTCCCCGGGAAGAATTGGATTCACTTCCGGATACGCCTGAAAAACTTCAGACACAGAATTTTGATCGGTTAAAAAGAGCTCTTCAGCAAGTTATTGCAGTAAACAAAAATGTCGGATATGCATACTTATACCTTGAATGTAATAACAGGCTTTACTTCATCGTTGATTCAGAACCCGATAAATCATCTACTGGTCAGGAATTTACAGAAGCTGACGCAATCGATAAAAAACCGTTTAGAACCGGACTATCGCAGGTAACCAAACCAGTAACGTACCGCCGGGGAGCCTGGGTCCGTGCCGAAGTGCCTGTCAAAGACTTCGAAACAGGTCAGATTATTGCCGTATTTGGGATGGATTACAACGCCAAATCATGGAATAGCCAAATTCTGTTTAAAGTATTGGAATCAGTCGTGTTGGTAATTTTTATTTTGTTTTTAGTATTCCTTGCAATTCAACTAATCCGTAAAAATTTCAGGTTGATAGTATTACAGAATATCACAGAAAGCCTGAAAACAGAGAAAACGCAGAGGGAAAATGAACGTCAGCTTTCGAAGCTTATTAAAAATCTACCTGGGATGGTTTACCGGTGTGCATTCGATGCAGATTATTCAATGGAATTTATCAGTGATGCTTGTCTTCGGATTACCGGTTATTCACCTGAAAAGTTCGTAAATAAAAAGAACATCGTATTCAACGACCTGATACTACCTGAATACCGTGAAATAGTCCGGAGAAAATGGCATCAATCGACCAGCAAAAAACGTATCTTTGAAGATGAATATCAAATAAAAACTGCTTCAGGCGACATAAAATGGCTTTGGGAACGTGGCAGTGGTGTTTTTAACGAAAACGGGGAACTTCAGTATCTGGAAGGCTATATCGAAGACATCACAGACATCAAACTTTCCGAAGAAAAACTTAAGCAGTCGGAAGCCAATTTTAACCGTAGCATCGAAGAATCACCTTTCGGTATCCGGATTATTTCAGATGACAGAAAAACACTGTATGCAAACCCTACCCTGTTAAACATTTTCGGATTCGAAAGTCTGGATGATTTCAACCAGATTCCGGCAACCGACTGGTATTCATACCAAAGTCATTCAGAGCATCTTATTCGGGAAGATAAACGGATAAAAGGATTACCGGTAGAATCCGAATATGAGATAAGCATCGTCCGGCCAAATAGCGAAATTCGCAATTTACAGGTATTCCGGTCCGAAATACTTTGGAATGGAAAACTGAAAAGCCAAATAATCTACTTGGATATTTCGAAGCGAAAACGGGCAGAAAACGAACTGCGAAAGCTTTCGCAGGCCATTGAGCAAAATCCGGTTCCGGTTTTCATCACTAATGCGGAAGGAATTATTAATTATATAAATCCAAAATTCACAGAAGTCACCGGTTATTCATCCGCTGATGCCCTGGGTGAAAATCCAAGGATACTAAAATCAGGAATCACGAGTAACCAGATTTACACTGATTTATGGGAAACAATAACTTCAGGAAAAATATGGAAGGGAGAACTGATTAATAAGAAAAAAAATGGAGAATTGTTTTGGGTCAATAAATCCGTTTCACCTATTCTGGATTCACAGGGACAAATCACCAACTTTGTTTCGATTGCCGAAGATATTACCCAGAAGAAAATAAACCAGGCTGAACTCATAAAAGCAAAAGAAAAAGCAGAAGAAGGCGATCGGCTGAAATCAGCATTTCTGGCGAATATCAGTCACGAAGTGCGAACTCCGATGAACGGCATCCTGGGTTTTGCCGAATTGCTAAAAACACCCGATCTTTCAACTGACGAACAACATGAATTTATAGATGTGATTGAAAAAAGTAGTTTACGCATGCTAAATATTATCAATGATTTGATGGATATGTCAAAAATTGAAGCAGGTGAAACGATCCTTCGAATTCGGAAAACTGATGTAAACAAGATGCTTCATGAAATACATTTATTTTTTATCCCTGAAGTCAATCAGAAAAATATTCATTTTGATTATCACTGTCCAATTTCTGAAAAAGAAACCGATTTAGAAACAGACAGCACCAAATTAAAGCAGATCTTAACCAATCTGATCCGGAACGCTTTGAAATTCACCAGTGAAGGAGCAATCACTTTTGGGTATATTCAAAAAGATTCTACGGTTGAATTCTATGTGTCAGATACTGGCTCAGGAATTGAGCCGGAACAAAAAGACCTCATTTTTGAACGGTTCATGCAAGGCTCTCTGGGTCATACACGAAAACATGAAGGTGCCGGACTGGGGCTTGCTATTTCGAAAGCCTATATTGAACTGTTGGGTGGTTCAATCTGGTTAGAATCAGAATTGAACAAAGGATCAACTTTCCGGTTCGAATTGCCAAACCTACCAAACTCACTACTTAATGGCATGAATAACTGATTACAAATAAATTATTCCCAACTTGGCAAAATCAGGCTTCCGTTTTCTTCGTGATTTATAATCCGCAGATGCGTATCTATCTCCTGTTGCATTTCCTCAACGTGCGATATTACACCGACAATCCGATTCTCTTTCCGGAGCGATTTCAGCGTATCGAAAACCACCGACAGCGAATCTTTATCGAGCGAGCCAAACCCTTCATCCAAAAAGAAAAAATTCTGGTTCGAATCGGTGATTTTCTGGATGTTATCGGCCAGTGCAAGTGCAAGAGATAAGGCAGCCTGAAACGTTTGTCCTCCTGAAAGGGTTTTCACACTGCGCACCTTGCCCCCATTTAAAAAGTCCCGTACCTGGAAACTGTTGTCACCGGTAATTTCGAGACTGAGCTTTTGCCGCGTTAGCTGAAAAAAACGATCGTTGGCCGCGTTGCACAAATTCTGGAGGTAAACCGACGAAATGTAGTTCACAAAACCACTGCCTTTGAACAACGACTTCATCGTCTTGATATTTTCACCACGTAACTCCAGACTTTCCATCTCTTTCCGGAGCAAAGCCTGACTCTCCAAATCCTTTCGCAATTTGTTCAGCAACTCTTCAGCTTTTCCCAATTCCTTGTTCTTCATGTTTAGTTTTTCGGTGTATGCTGAAATTTCTGCGAGCAGCTTGTGATGTGCTTCACTGTCGTAAGTGCGATTGGCGATTTCATTTTGCAACTGCCCGACCTGGCTTTGCAACAAGGCCAACTGGTGTTTGAAATCTACCAACTTTTGTTTTTGAAGTTCAAGATTCATCTCTTGAGCCAAAATCTGCTTAACCTCTTCAATACTTGAATATTCGCTTTTTTCCAAACCGACCGAAAGCATTTTTTGCAATCCGGCATTGTACTCTTGTTCCTGAATAAAGACCGTGCGATTGGCCTCCAGACTTCCACTGATCGTGTCTTTCGTTCTCCGAAGTTCGCCAAGTCGGATGGTCAATTCATTAAACTGTTTTTCTAAGTGAGCATATTTCTGAAGTAGCAACTGCTTTTCAGCCTCAATTTCTGCGGAAGTTCTGGGCCGGTAATTCTCGATTTTCAGCAGCTGAATCTGTTCCGTAAGTGTATGAATTTCAGTTTGACTGATGGTCCGAACCGTTCTGATTTTTTCAATTTCAACCTGAAACTTTTCTTTATTTTGAATCTCCTTTTCAAGTTGAGCCAACACTTTGGCAAGCGATTCTTCTTTTTCTTTCAACAACTTTTTAATGGTATCAGCTACTGAAAATGCCAGCGTCACCGCAGCTTCATCTTTGAAATCGGGCCAGCGGAAAAGTGCTGTATGGTCTGCCACTTTTGCCTCCAGCTCCTTCCGTTTCGCAGTAAATCCAACGAGATGTTCAGCATTGAATTTCAGACGATTCGATAAATCAGAAAGTTGGCTGACCAGATCAATAGCCCCTGAAATTTCCTTTTCAATATTCTTCCTGCTTTTAAGTGCTTTCAATAAAGCTTCGGCCACACTATTCGCACTGAGAACTACCGGATGGCTCAATGAACCACAAAGCGGACATGCTTCGCCGTCATGGAGATTCACGGCATATTCCTCGAGTTTGGTCTGCACGCGGTAATGCTCTATTTCGTGGTCAAGTTCCGAAATTTGTTTTTTTAGTTGATCCTGATGAACTTTCAGAAACTGAATTCCATCAGGAATATGGGCATCAGCCGACATACCAGTAAAAACAGGATTTTTAAATTGTGTCTTTACGACCTCGTCGATCGTGTCAATTTTTTTCAGGATTTTCTGAATTTCAAGCTTTTTCTCGGCAAGCTGCTGATTCAGGTATTTATTATCAATATGCCATGTTTTTACATCCGAAAGCATAGCCAAATCGGGAAGACGCGACTTCTCCGTGTTCAGTGACAGTTCAAGCGCTTCCTTTTCCTTTTTCAGATCTTCAGCCTTTGCAATGGTTTTATCCAGAATAAGTTTCCCGTTTCGAATCCGTTCTTCGTCGGTTAAAACGGAGGCTGACAAATTATTAAGGCGAACAATTTTCGCCAGTTCTTCTGCCTGTCGTTTGAGCAAATCACGGTTCTCGTAGGCTATTTTAAGTTCGGCAAAAGCTTTTTCAGAGGTAGCAATCTCCTCTTCCGCTTTTTTCAGACTGACTTTTTCTTTTTCAATCTGCCCGGTTTTTTGGATGATTTTTTGGTTACTCAAGGCCAGTCCATCGAGCAAACTTTTAAACTGAATCAAACATTGTTCATAATTGCGGATAAGCTTTTCAAGCTGAATAAATTCGGGCTCCCGATCTTTCAACTGTTTCAATTTAAGCTGAGCATCGGCCAGCTTTCTCGTCAATTCCTGTAACTGTTTCCATTCCGCTTCTTGTTTTTGATTACCGGAAAGGATTTGACCCATCTGGCCAATTTCCGTTTTAAGTTGAGTGAGCTGTTCTTCGTATTGTTTAACCTGTTCCGGATCAATTGCACCAAGCTGTTGGAGCTGCCCTTCAATATTTTGCTTATTCGAATTGTTTTTCGTTTCAAGTGAAGCCACTTTATAATAAAGCTCAAATCGTTCCAGATTAAACAATTCCTTCATCATTTGGGTCCTGTCTTTATTGCCCAACTGCAAAAACTCCTGAAATTGTCCCTGTGGAATAATAATCGTTCGTTTGAAATTATCGTAGCTCAAGCCTATCGCCTTTTCGAGCGATTCAGTTTCGATGGGAATCCAGTTGCCTCCGTCTTTCAGGTAAGCCGAACGTTCGAGCGTTTTAACTTCTTCAAATTTTTTGCCATTTCGGCGACCTTTCACCACGGCCTGATAAGCCGTTTGGTTCTTGCCGGTTTCGAATTCAAACTCAATCAGCAAGTCGTTCGATTTCAGGTTCATCATGTTGTAATTGCGGTTGTCCCTTGAATTCATACGATCTGTCTCGCCATAAATTGCAAAAGTAATGGCTTCCAGAATGCTGGATTTCCCGCTTCCTACAGATCCAAAAATGCCGAATAGATTGGCCGAAGTTAACCGGGTAAAATCGATGGTTTGTTTTTCCTGATAAGAATACAAACCCTGTATCGTAAGTTTTATAGGTATCATAAGTAATTATTTGACCACAGATTATTCTGGAAAAAATTTTTAATCTGTGGTGTATATTTTTCTCGTATTTACTGTGGTTAATCTTCGTTATCCTCTGCCAGTATTTCAGTAAATAGTTTCAGAACCTCTTCATTGGGTTCCTGCCCTTTGCTGTGCCTGAAATAATCGGTGAACAGTTCGGTCATACTTTTTGTCAGATCAATATTGTTTTTACTCCCCGCCGCCAAATCAGTTCTATTTTCTACTTCAGGAACGATGGTGACAATTCCGGAGTGAGCTGCATTCAGTTGTTTTCGTTCCTGCGCAGTAAGATAGGTATTGGTTACCATCGTTAACTCGACCAAACAATCCTGATTTTCACCCAGCCATTCCAGCGCCTCATCCATTCCTTCAGCCCGTTTCCGAAGCAGCCTTTTACCTTTCGTCAGCTCCACCTCACGGATTTGAGCATCTTTCCCGGCTTCCAAATCGACCAGTATCACATATTTTTTCTGATTGGCCTCGCCAAAACTGTACGACAACGGACTCCCGCTGTAATAAACAGGACAGGGCACTGAATCAACCCGGTGCATCCGGTGTAAGTGACCAATTGCAGTGTATTGAATTTCTTTCGGAATATTCTCGGAATAAACAGCCTGCGCCCCGCCAACATGCAAAATAGGTTTTTCATCGGCAGGTTCTTCGGGCAGCTCCTCCCCTTTTTTCACCACAAAAAGATGGTTAACAAGTATATTAACGCCCTGATTGTCGCAATACTTTGAAGCAACTTCCTGCCATTTTTGCTGAAGCACAGAACGTAATTCGACTTCCGAATCTTCCTGTCCAAGATATGTTTTCAGCCGGAACTCGTTGGCATAAGGCGTCAACAGCAAACGTAAATTCGTATCGATTTCAGGAAGTTTTAACTCGATAAAACCTTCGGAACTTTGCAGCACTTTCAATCCTGATTCCAGCTCAAAAAGCGGGACCAGCGAGTTGGGATAACCGGCAAAAATAATTCCGCACTCGCGGGCCAACGGATCAGGCGCTTCAATCCGGTCGGGCGAGTCATGGTTCCCTGCAATGGCAATTACAGCACGTTTCCCGTTATTAGCCAATCGTTTCAATGTTCGGTAAAAAAGGTCAACAGCTTCTGTTGGAGGATTAAACGTATCGAACAAGTCGCCAGCAACGATGACCGCATTCACCTGTTCGCGTTCGGCAATTTCGCAGATTTCAAGCAATACAGCCTGCTGTTCTTCAATTCTCGAAAAATCTTCGAGCCGTTTGCCGAGGTGCCAGTCGGAAGTATGGAGGAGTTTCATGAAGTTTTGATTGATTGAAAGTCAGATTGACTAAATGAAGTTTCTTTTTTCATTTTATTGATTTCAAAGCTATCCAAAAATCACAAAAAAGCAGTTCTTTTAATCATATCTTTTGTTACAAGCCAACTTATTTTGCATTAAAAAAGGCCGCAGTTCGATTGAACCAGCGGCCTTTTTTAATTCTTTTTTCAGGACTATTTTTTCACTTCCCAGGCACAACGTACCGGAGAAACAATTTTGCCTTCTTTTTTCAATTCGTTCATGGCCTTATCGACCAATTTGCGATCTAATCCTGCTAATTCAGCAATTTCTCCGGCTTTCAGTGGTTTTCCTGAAGCAGACAGAACGGCCAATACTTTTTCAACGCTCATATTAATCAATGTTAAAATTCTTCAAATAGATTTGATTCAACAAGAATTAACGAATAACGATCAACGATCGGTGACATTTCACATCGTTAATCGTTATAAATCAATCGTTATCGCCAATTAAAATCTTCCTTCAACCACTTTCCAATCGGCTACTTTCCAGAAATCAGCAATATAAGCCGGACGAAGATTTTGTTTATCCAGGTAATAAGCATGCTCCCAAACGTCGCAGGTTAAAAGCGGGGTCAGATTATCGCGAACCGGGCATCCGGCATTGCTAGTCTGCACAATACTCAGTTTTCCAACAGCATCCTGAACCAGCCAGGCCCATCCTGATCCAAATTGAGTTGCAGCAGCTTTGTTGAAAGCTTCTTTAAATACATCCAGGGTACCGAAAGTACTTTCGATGGCGGCTTTTAATGCTCCTGTTGGCTCTTTTGCCGGACTTGCTGAAAATTGTTCAAAGTAAAAGGTATGGTTAAAAACCTGCGCTCCGTTGTTGAAAATACCACCTTCAGCTTTTTTGATGATGGTTTCCAGATCAGCTTTTTCGAATTCAGTTCCAACAATCAGGTTATTCAAATTAGTAACATAAGCCTGATGGTGTTTGCCGTGATGAAATTCCAGTGTTCGGGCACTGATAAAAGGTTCAAGGGCATCAATTGCATAGGGTAATTCGGGTAATGTAAAACTCATTTTGCTTATTTTTTGGGTTAAAAAATGATTTTTAGTGACTGTTTAAATTTAACGCAGAGAGTTTTAATTTCGATTAAATAACTTGTCGATCAGCGTTGTAGATTGCACTTCAATAAAAAGTACTTTTTGAGAAAACACGGAGATCACTGAGAAAAAAAATCACTTTGCGATTTTAGGCTCAGTGTACTCTGTGTATTCTCACTATAAAGGAAAAACAATACTTTTGAAATCTTCAATTCAACCTGGCATTTGCTATGGATTAATACTATTTCTCTGTGTTTAAATTCTTTAAATTCTATTTTTAAACTGTTTCTAAGTTTCAATCAAAATAACAGAATCCAGATTCAAAAGGTTTGTAAAAACTGAACTTTCGGGGTAATTTAGACTAATTATGAATAAGGTATTCCGGAACAAACTTACCAAATCAGATCTTCTCAGCAGACATTAACAAAAATTAGCAGATAATGCGAAACTGGCGGGATTCTGCGATAGGTATCGCTTCCAATGTTTTTAACTTTGCCCACTGAATTTACTGAAGCATGAAACAGCTTATCGTCCTATTATCCATCCTGATTTTACTTTCAGGAATTACCTCTGCAAAAGAAAACCCACGTTTCCTGAAATACACCCAAGACCAATGGGTTGATTCATTAATGAATACAATGACCCTTGAACAAAGAATTGGTCAGTTGTTCATGATTCAGGCTTATTCGAATGCCAAACATCAGCAGGCCGACGAGCTCATCAAACAGATTGACCAGTTTCAGGTGGGAGGAGTCATTTTCATGCAGGGAGGACCACTCGCACAGGCCAACATCTGCAACAAACTTCAGCAAGCTTCAAATATACCCTTACTTGTTGCTATTGACGCAGAAACCGGATTGGGATTCAGGTTGGATTCGACCCTGAGTTATCCGGTTCAAATGGCTTTGGGAGCCATCACCAACGATACATTGATTTACCGGATGGGCTTCGAAATAGGAGAACAATGTCGCCGGATCGGAATACACATGAACATGGCCCCGGTTAGCGATATCAATGTAATTCCGGATAATCCGATCATCAACTTCCGTTCGTTTGGGGAAGACAGAAACCAGGTTGCCCGGAAATCGTGGCTTTACGCGCAAGGAATGCAGGACGCCGGAGTTCTGGCTACCGCCAAACATTTTCCGGGTCACGGGGACACGCAGACCGATTCGCACTACGACCTGCCTGTGATCGATCAGACCAAAAAAGAACTCGATTCACTGGAGTTATTTCCATTCGCCTATCTGATTGACAAGGGAATAGGTTCGGTCATGACCGGACATCTGCAAGTTCCCGCACTCGAGCCAAACAACAAAGTTCCGGCAACACTTTCATCCCGGATTATTCAGAACAAACTCAAAAAAGATTTGGGATTCGAAGGTTTGGTTATAACCGATGCCATGAACATGAAAGGTGTCAGCAATCTGTATTCATCGGCTGAATCATCGGTGAAAGCACTGAAAGCAGGTAATGACATGATTGAAATTGTGCCACGTCTGGACAAAGCCATTGCAGCAGTGAAACTGGCTATAGCCAAAGGGGAACTGTCGGTTGACGAAATCGACGAAAAATGTCGTAAAATATTAGCCGTCAAAAGGTGGCTCGGACTGAACAGGCAAAAATTAGTCGAAACCAAAAATCTTTACACGGACTTAACCAAAAACCAATACCAACTCACCAAACGATTACTTCAGGAGCAGTCGATGACGGTTCTGGTCAACCAGCAAAACAGAATTCCCTTACAAAATCTCGACACCTTAAAAATTGCCAGTCTGGTAATTGGATCTGATCAGCTTAGCCCATTCCAGAAAATGCTTGGAAATTACACAAATGTTGATCATTTTAATGTGAGCAAAACCCCATCAGAAGAAGAAATTAAAAGTCTGCCGGATCAGTTAAAACCATACAATCTGCTGATTATCGGAATTCAGGGATTGGGCTTATACCCTTTCAGAAGGTTCGGAATCACCGATCAGCAGATCAGTCTGATTGAAAAACTCAGGGACCGGAATACAGTGATCTGTTTCTTTGGGAATCCGTACGCTATACCCAATATCCCCGCACTTTCGAATGCCGGAAGTTTGATTGTTACCTATCAGGACGATCAGGATGCACAGGAGCTGGCAGCCCAGCTGATTTTTGGTGCAACTGACGCCAACGGGAAACTTCCGGTGAATGTAAAAGATCAATTCCCGATTCATTCCGGGATGGATATTAAATCGATTAATCGGTTAAAATATACCCTTCCGGAGGAGGTCAATATCAGTTCTATTTATCTGAACTCAAGAATTGATTCACTGGCTGAACTTGGAATCCAGAAGAAAGCATTTCCCGGATGCCAGGTATTGGTGGCCAAAGAAGGCAAAGTCATTCTGAATAAAAGCTATGGCTTTTTTACTTACGATAAAATTGTTCCGGTACAAAACAATGACCTCTATGATCTTGCTTCTGTCACCAAAATTACTGCTGCACTTCCGGTAGTCATGAAATTGTACGATGAGAAAAAGATCAACCTGGATAACTCCTTCGCCGTTTATTTCAAGGAGTTTAAAAATACCAACAAATCAGAAATGACTGTTCGTGACGTATTGACCCATCAGGCGCGGCTGCAAAGTGGCATACCGTTCTGGCTTGAACCGGAAAGCGCGAGCAAACTGAGAGAAGGAATATTTCATGATCAGCCCACGGAACAATACATGGTGCGGGTTTCTTCGAATCTATATGAGAAGAATGATTTTAAAGACCAGATTATCAAGGACATTATTAAGTCACCTTTGTGGGCTCATAAAGAATATCATTATTCCGATCTGGGCTTCAGCCTCTTTCCTTTTGTAGCCGAAAGGCTGACCGGAGAATCCTTTCAGGAATTTTTAAATACTGAATTTTTGAAACCCCTCGGAGCCGTTTCTACCGGATTTAAACCCTATGAACGTTTCCCATTGGAGCAAATTGTACCAACAGAGAATGACCTGACCTTCAGGAAAGGGCTGGTACAGGGTTTTGTGCATGACGAATTAGCTGCCTTATTGGGCGGGGTTTCAGGAAATGCCGGACTTTTCAGCACGGCCAACGATTTGGCGAAAATGATGCAGATGTATCTGCAATCAGGAAATTACGGCGGCAAACAATACATTTCACCAGCCACAATCAAGGAGTTTACAAAAGTTCAGTTCCCATTAAGCAATAACCGCCGCGCTCTTGGATTCGACAAACCAAATCCGGGAATCAAGGGAACGAAAAATAAATTTCCGGCAGCAGATGCAAGTCCGGCCAGTTACGGACATACCGGCTTTACAGGCATTTTTACCTGGGTCGATCCTGAAAACCAGTTACTTTTCATTTTTCTTTCCAACCGGGTATATCCAACAAGAAGAAATACAGCGATATATGATTTAAACATCCGTACTGAAATGCATCAGGTCATTTATGATGCCATCCAAAAAGGATTGGATTAACTCTTAAAAATTGTTAAATCTTTTTTCGTATTTTAACACTATTGTAATAATTTGTATTTCCAAATCCCCCAGAGAACAAGAAGTTTAGCCGTTACCGTCAAATGTTAAATATTAAAAAATATTCAATACATCAAAACCTGACCTTAAAACATAAAGGTTAGCTCATTGTTTTTTATTTATTAATTCTAACTTTAAGCGATGTTTAAGAAGAAAAAGAGTGTAAAACCATAAAAATTTAATATCATGGAGCAGAAAATCACTTTTAATGAATTGCGTCACATCAAAGACAGCTTACCTTCCGGTTCAATCAGTAAAATTGCACAAGAGTTTGGTCTCGAAGTTGAAACAGTCAGAAATTATTTTGGAGGCGCAAATTACGACAGAGGTAAATCGGTAGGATTGCATATTGAACCAGGTCCTGACGGCGGAGTTGTTTTACTTGACGACACAAAAATTCTGGAAAGAGCACAGCAATTGATTTCTTCGCACGCGAATTAAAATACTTATTATTAAAAACAGACTGCTTTATCTTTATAGAGCAGTTTTTTTTTGTCAAACTTCACCTAAGCCAACAATCATGAAAAACCTTTTACTTCTGCTATTTGCAAGCATTTTATCATTTCCGGTCCTTGCTCAGAAATCTCTGTTTAACGGAAAAGATTTTAAAAACTGGGATATTTTTCTGGGAACTCCAATAACCGGCTTTGAAGATCTGGCGAAAAAAGCCACTCCCGAATCAACTTATCAGGTCATTCAAATGGATGGACAGAAAATGATCCGTGTTTCGGGTGACATCAATGCATCATTGGCCACCAAGGCTGAATACGGCAATTATCACATTCATCTCGAATTTAAATGGGGAGAAAAAGTGTATGGCAAGCGAAACAGCGGCCTGCTCTATCACAGTTATGGTCCGTTTGGTGTGGCTTTCGGAACCTGGATGGCTACCATAGAACACCAGCTTATGCACGACAACCTGGGAGACACTTACCTGATGGCCAATACTTTTTGCGACACCAAAGCGATAAAAGGAGACGACGGCAAAACCTTCACCTATTCTCCTGAAGGACAAACCACTGCCTTTAGCGAAAAAGATAACGGACCATCGGTTAAAAAAGCGAAAGATTCCGAAAAACCTCTGGGAGAATGGAACTCGGTCGATTTGTACTGTTTCGGACAAACTTCAGTTCATGTGGAGAATGGACAGGTAGTCATGGTAAATACCAATTGCAGCAAAATCGAAAACGGACAGAAAATCCCGCTCACAAAAGGTAAAATTCAGATCCAATCTGAAGGTGGTGAGTTCTTTATCCGGAAAATAGAAATCGAAAAGATTAAAGCTATTCCAACCGAACTCCTAAATTAAAATAAGAATGAGGCTGTATTGAAAGTCATTGATCCCGTCATCCTGAACTTCCTGCCCGCTCATCTGGCAGGCGGGGTTTCAGTATCTCAACAAACGGTATATCAGGCCCCGGAATAAATTCGGGGTGACGTTATTCTCGAGTATTTTGACCTCTGATACTGCCTCATTCAAATACCTGCAAAACCCGTCAATAAAAACTCACATTCCTGTCTGAACTTTTACGTTTCTGTGTGTACTGAATAAAAAGTACAAACATGAATCAGCAACGAATAAACAACTTGACCGGATGGATCGTTTTCGGCCTCTCTCTCCTGGTGTATGTATTAACTCTTGAACCCACGCTAAGCCTGTGGGATTGCGGTGAATTTCTGGTATCGGCCTACAAACTGGAAATTAACCATTCGCCCGGAGCTCCTCTGTTCATGCTTCTTGGTCATCTCTTTTCGCTGTTAAGTTTCGGAAATCCGGCAAAGGCAGCCTATGCAATCAACCTGATTTCTGCTGTTTCAAGTGCTGCTACCATCCTGTTTCTTTTCTGGACCATCGTTTGGCTGATTTCAAAAATGGAGCAGGCACAAAACAAAACCTTTCCATTGGTTCTCAAATTTGGATCAGCAGCAATTGGTGCGTTGTCGTTTGCGTTCACCGATTCATTTTGGTTTTCGGCTGTCGAAGCCGAAGTATATGCCCTTTCGTCGCTTTTCAGTGCTGCAGTTCTTTGGGCAGCCACACGATGGGAACGCGAAGCCGATCAGTCCGATTCATCCAGATGGATTTTGCTGATCTTCTTCCTGATTGGTCTTTCCATCGGAGTACATTTATTAAATCTGCTGGTCATCCCTTCAGTCGGACTGATCGTTTACTTCAGAAAATATAAATATTCGATAAAAGGTTTCATTTTAGCTATTATGATTAGCGGTATTGGAGTCCTGGCTTTACTTCAGTACTTCATTCCGGGACTTCTTGATCTGTCAAAAAACCTGGAACTGTTTTTTGTAAACGAACTGCATTTCCCAATCCATTCCGGATTATTGACCTATGTGGTCCTGCTCATTGCCGTAATTTCAGGAGGACTAATCTATACCCATCGTAAACAGTTACCAAAACTGAATCTGGCAATTTTATGCCTGACCTTTTCGCTGATTGGTTATACGTCTTATGTGGCAACCATCATCAGGGCATCGGCTGGTGTGCCAATCAATCAGGGAAATCCGGAAACAACTTTCAGCCTACTCAATTACCTCAACCGCGAACAGTACGGCACGCGCCCGATTTTATACGGGGCAAATTTCAATTCAGTGGCAACCGGCTATCAAGAGCGGGAAACCTGGATTGCCAAAGACGGGAAATACATTAAAAGCAAATTAAATCCGGATGTTGAATACGACAAAAATACAATTGGGTTTTTCCCGAGAATGCACAGCAACGATCCGGAACACATTAAATCATACGAGAATCAGTTTCATATGAAAGGACGGAAAGTGAAGCTTACCGGCGGAGATGGAAATCCGTCAGTTGTGATCGTGCCCACCTTTCAGGAAAATTTATCTTTTTTCCTGACGTATCAGTTCGGATACATGTATCTGCGTTATTTCATGTGGAACTTTGCCGGTCGCCAAAACGACATTCAGGGAAATGGTGGTTTGCTGTATGGAAACTGGCAATCAGGAATTTCGTTTATCGACAAGTATATTGCGGGTCCGCAAACGGATTTGCCCAAAGAGCTGACCGAAAATAAAGGTCGCAATTTCTATTATTTTCTACCCCTAATCCTGGGAATCCTGGGACTTGTTTTCCAATACCGTAACGACCGGCAAAACTTTTTAACAACCGGTCTGCTATTCTTCCTGATGAGTTTCGTACTGGTCGTTTACCTGAACGAAGTTCCCAATACGCCCCGCGAGCGGGATTACGTTTACGTCGGTTCGTTCTATGTTTTTTGTATCTGGATTGGATTGGGCGTATTATCTGTTTTTACTGGCTTCCAGAAATTTCTGAAAGAAAAAAACGCGGCAATAGCTGCACTGATTTTAGCTTTAGCAGCCTCCCCGGTTTTACTTCTGGCACAAAACTACGACGATCACGATCGCTCCGGAAGATATTCGGCCCGTGATCTGGCGCGAAATTACCTTGAATCGTGCAAGAAAGACGCTATTTTATTTACACATGCCGATAATGATACCTATCCGTTGTGGTATTGTCAGGAAGTTGAAGGAATCCGGAAAGATGTTCGCGTGGTGGTTATGCCGTATTTGCAAGCCGAATGGTATATCCAGCAGCTGCAACGGAAAATATACGGGAATGAAGCACTGAAAATGACTATTCCGCTGGAAAAGTACCAATCAGGTCAAATTGATTACGTTTATGTCGTCCCGAAAATAGAAACCGAGCAAACTCTTTCGGATGTGCTTGAATTTGTTGGAAGCGACTCGTCAGTCACTAAACTGACAACAGAAAATCAGGAACAAATCAGTTTTATTCCGGTAAACAAAATAAGCCTGAAAATCCAGGACAGAGAAGCCATCCATCTGGAATTGAAACAGAGAGCAGTGAACAAAGGCGATCTGGCCTTTTGGGACATTATTGCTTCGAATTGGGAAAAACGACCGGTCTGTTTTACCTCGTGGATCGACCCGGACGAACATGGATTAAAGAATAATCTGATTTTTGACGGCCTGGTTTACCGGCTGACCGATCAGAAAACAGACAGCAACTCGGTAATCGATATCGGGAAAATCGAAACTGAAAATCTGTATGCAAACCTGATGCAAAAGTGCAACTGGGATAACCTGAGCGATTCGTCGGTTTATTTTGACTGGCACCACCGGCGAATGTTTGCCAGCATGCAGATCAGAACCACTTTTTACCGGCTGGCCCAAAAACTGACAGAAGAGAACAAAAAAGAGAAAGCACTGGAAGTTTTGAGAAAGGCTGATCAGGTCATGAGTTTGAAACACTGGCCGGTTGATTATCAAAGCATCCTTATGGCCGGATTATATTCCGAAAACAACGAAAAACAGGAAGGCGAAAAACAATTTCACAGACTGGCAAAGTCGCTCGAAGAATGGCTGAAGTATTTGACTTCTTTTCCGACCAGGCAAAAAGCATCGATCGTTAATGAAGCCGAATATAAGTTGTCGTTGTACAATGAACTCATCATTCAGGCAAACGAAACAATTCCGGAGCCTGAACTAAAACTGATGAAAGAAAAACTGATGACTTTCGCCGGAAACCTGGAGTAACATTGAATATCGTTGCGATCAACCAAGAATAACATTTCAATCCATATAGACGCATTACCGTGCGTCTTTACCCCGAATACCGATTCGCTCACCAAATTCCCAATTAATACAAGCTGTCCTTCCGGATAGAATCAACCGTTTGAATGTAATGAGCTGTATCAGCAAGCAGAATCCGTTCATTTGAAATCGAATCGCTACCAATAACTTTAGAGGACTCGAAAGTAAATTGTTTATTCATGAGCGAAAAAACCAATACGACCGAAACCAATCCGGCTTTCAGTCCCATACCCTGAAGCGAGAACAACCAGCCAAAGAAATGAACAAACGAATTCTGTTTGACTTTAGACTGACTGTTCTTCAGTAAAAAAGAATACATCAACCGGTCTTCAACCGACAGTTTAGGTTCTCCAACCTGATCGTTCTGTAGTAGTTCGGCAAACATTTGTTCGTGGTTCTTTTTATTCATGGCATTCCGAATTAAAATTCAATTTCATCTTTTAAATACTCCAGTTTTTCTGCCAGCATTTTTTTTGCATAAAACAGGCGCGATTTCACGGTTCCCTCCGGAACGTCAAGTACTTCAGCAACTTCTTTGATTGAAAACCCTTCGCGGTAACGAAGCAAAAAAGCGGATCGATGTTCTTCTCCCAATAAATTCAGTGTTTCAAATACCTTTTCGATCACTTGCTCCGGTTCAATGGAAGCATCGTTCAGGAAATCAGTCTGGGATTCCATCACCTCATTGTCAAGGTATTCCTGACGAATTTCACGGCGGCGGTATTCATTTTTGCACATATTATTGGCTACTGAGTACAGCCAGGTTGTAAAAGAATAGTGCGGATTATAGCTTTCAGGCTTTTCAATAAGTTTCATGAAAAGCTCCTGTAAAAAATCGTTTGCCAACTCCTCCGAACTTCCCAGCATCCGGTAGAAATAATAATACATCCGGCTTTTATACCGATGGTAAAGCTCGCTGAATGCAGCCTGATCGCCCGAAACGATTTGCTGCATTAACTCACTGTCGCTGTATGTCTTATTTTTTCTCCGGAAGATCAATTCGATGATTTTTTAAAAATTAATCCGATTAATGCAATATATGACCCGACGATGATGAGGGGCGCCAGTGTAATCCGTCTGAAACTGAATATTTCGGGCTTAAACTTGTTTGGATCTGTTGATCCACCACCGCTCATCAGAATAAAACCCAAAATTAATAAACTGACAATCAGCAACAAGATTAAATATTTTTTTCGGGTAAAGATCATGCTTTTTTAGTTTCTGTACACGCGAAAAACAAAAGGTTCAGATTTTGGAAAAAGAAAAACCAGTAAAAGAATTCCTGCTGAAATTCGATTACTGGTTAAATTCTGATGAAAGAATAAAAAAACCTATTTTAAAAATATAGCCTGCCCCATGGAATTGCTGCCACGATCAGAGCTAAAGCAATTAAAAAGAAGAGGAATGCAGTTTTAAATTTCTTTTGATCGGTTGTGGCTTTTTTCGATTTAGCCCGTCCGATGTGAACCAGAACTATGGCAATCAGCATCATTGAAAAATGTTCGATGGCATAAAATCGCAGACCGGGGTCTTTCATCGCAGCACCAAAATCGCTTAATGCCAGTTTAGTTACCGGACTTAGAAAAAAGTACAACACAAGACCGGTAAGCAACTGCAAATCCATCAACGAAGTCAGTACAACTCCGAGAATGTTATCCGTTTTCGACCAGTGTTTCGAGCCCAGCCAGCCAGATACATATTTGACCAAAGTAACAAGAAGACTTATCAAAAGCAACCATCTCAGCGTATCGTGTAAGTGTAAAAATCCTGTGTACATTTTTATTTGGGTTTAAACGTTTCGATACATAACGAATGAAAAGTGTTTTAGTTCTTAACACTGATTATTTTTCAACTAAAATCGCTACTTGAACAATTCCTTATTCGGTTCTTCACCCATTGTGAATTCCAGAGTTCCGCCGTCAATAATCTCCTGATGAGTTATAAATGTGCGGTCAATAACCTGTCCGTTTAGTTTTACTTCCTGAATGTATTTATTGTCCTTCGAAGCCAGCGGAGCTTTCATCGTAAAGAATTTACCCGGAGCCACCTCAATTTGGGCTTCCTGTATGATTGGTGAACCAAATTGATATTTCAACTCTGATGGATTCACCGGATAGAATCCCATTGCGCTGAAAACATACCAGGCCGACATTTGTCCGCAGTCTTCGTTTCCGCACAAACCATCAGGCTTGTTGGTGTACATTGTCTCCTGAATCTGGCGGTTGAGTTCCTGAGTTCTCCATGCACGTCCGGCATAGTTGAACAGGAATGAGGTATGGTGGCCAGGCTCGTTTCCATGAGCATAAGCACCAATTAATCCTGAAATATCGCTTGATGCCTCATTACCTTTTACGCCTTCCTCAACGCTAAACAACTGATCAAGCTTATCGGCAAATGCGTCTTTGCCTCCAAGTAATTCAATCAGTCCGTTCACATCTTGTGGAGCCAACCAAAGGTATTGCCATGCATTTCCTTCAGTATAATCACTTCCTTCGTGTTTCGAGAATGCCGGATCAAACGGGGTTGTCCACTGTCCGTTACTTAGTTTCCCGCGCATAAAGCCGGTTTCTTTATCGAAATAGTTCCGGTAATTAAGTGCACGTTTAGAGAAATAAGCGGCATCTTCCGTTTTTCCCAATTTCTGCGCAACAGCAGCAACTGCCCAATCGTCAATTGCAACTTCTTCCGATTTGGCAACCGATTGCTGTATTTTATCAGCTGGCATATAGCCCAATTTATCGTACAATCCCATTCCATCCCGATCGGCCATTGAAGTAGCCTTCATCGCTTCAAAAGCAAGTTGTTGATCGAAATCGCCAATTCCTTTCAGAATAGCTTCGGCAATAACAGAAATTGAATGATTGCCAACCATACACCATGTTTCATTTCCTTCAAGTTCCCAAACTGGTAATACTCCGGTTTGTTTGTAATGATCGAGCATGGTTTTTACCATATCGTTCACACGCGATTGCTGAGTTAAGGTAAAGAGCGGATGTAAAGCGCGGTATGTATCCCACAACGAGAAAACGGTATAACGATTATATCCTTCTGCCTTTTGCACATCACCTTTTACGCCTTTAAATTCGCCATTCGAATCGGAGAATAAAGCCGGCGCAACCATGGTATGATACAAGGAAGTGTAAAATATAGTTTTCTGTACCGAATCATTTGACTGAATCCGGATCTTAGCCAATTCCTTTTCCCATGCATCAGAAGCAGACAGTTCTGTTGCCTCAAAATCCCATCCTGGCAATGATGAGTCGAGGTTAGCAAGTGCATTCTCAACACTAACCGAAGAAACACCTACTTTAGCCATGATCTGTTTTCCGTTGAATTTAAGTGAACCAACGGTTCTCCCCTCTCCTCCTACATTGACAATTTCAGATTTAGTAATCGGGTTTGAGAACCTGACAGCAAAAAACACATGCTGATCGGCTGCCCAGCCTTTTGATAAACGTGATCCTGTTACCAACATGCTATCCACTACATTCAGCGATGTTTGGTAAGGTTTATCCCAATTGATGGCAAAACCTAAATTGATAATCAGATTATTTTCTCCTTGTTCTGGAAATGTATAACGATGTAATCCAGCACGTTCTGTGACCGTAAATTCAGCTTTAATGCCGTTGTTTTTCATTATTACCGAATAATAGCCCGGCGTAGCTGTTTCCTGATCGTGTGTATACTTTCCGGCATAGCGCGAAACAAAATCAGCATTCTTTTCATCCTTCAGAAAAGTAACTTCCGAAGTAACAGGCAGAAATGAAATATCAGCAAGATCTCCAATTCCAGTTCCGCTCAGGTGGAGATGGCTGAATCCGGAAACAATACTGTCTGAATAATGATAACCTGAACACCAGTCCCAGCCTTGAGTACCATTATCCGGACTCAACTGAATCTGTCCGAAAGGATATGCAGCACCCGGGAAAGTGTGTCCGTGAAAACCGGTTCCGATAAACGGATCGACAAAATCGGTCAATCGAACTTCCTGAACTTGTTTTGGGGAAGGTGTATTACAAGCTGTCAGAAACAACACAACACTTGCAAGAAGTAAAATAGATTTGTTCATTGGTAGGTTTTTTCAATTTGAGCGTAAAACTACACAATTGAAAAAAATAATCAACTGTTTAAATTGTATCTAATCTTCGTGTCTTAATGAAAAATAGTATATTTCTGCTATTCTGAAGTAAAGTGGACTATAATCAAAAAACTCCCTTTATAGATAATTATTTCATCGGACATGAGAAGGAAATGGAATTTCTTTTAAAGTCGTTGGCTGATTTTGAAAGTTCAGATACTTCTTTGCTTCTCGTTAAAGGATCAGCAGGTATTGGTAAAACAACCTTAATCCAACAGGTTTTACTAAAATATAGAAAGGAGAAGTGCTTCAAGCTATATGGGGAATACAGCAATCAACCCGGGCAGGTTCCATACCAGGCGAAAGCATGGATGAAGATGCTTATCTTGTCGCTTCGGTGTGCGCTCAGTCTAACGATTTTCGTCCGGAGACTGAACGCAGTGAAGAACTGTTAAAATATAAGTTTTGATTATCAATAATAATTGGGGAAAATAGTATATATTTTGTGGTAGCTAATAGTTTTGCAAAAAGAAAAAGCATTTAAAACATAGTTAAACATGAATAGAACAGATATCTCAAAATATTTGATTCATAGTGTTCGGATTTCGATTGATAATGACCTGCCAATTGACAGTGAAACTCTTGAAAATTTATATTATCCGCTTCGAGAAGAAAGTGGATTCGATGACGAATCTGAAGTATTAATAAATATAATCGAAGAAGGGGGTGTTCGCGCAAGTCCTTCATTCAGAAATGGGAATTCAACGATTTACGGAGATAATCCAGTAGTTTGTTTTACAGAAATGCCATTGATAAATTTTATTCAATATGTACATAAAAGAAATGATAGAACTCGATTTACCGAATGTGGTATTGCAGTGTTGAAGAAGGAGTTTTATAAAAATGGTGGTAGGCCAGTTATTTCAGGACTTTCAGAAGATAATGTATTTGAGTATTTAGATAAAAACAAACGTATTATTAAACCTGATATTTTACCAATAAAAGAACAGTATAGATATGTTAATTTGACAAGAGATATTGATTGGACTCATGAACGAGAATGGAGAATTAAATGTGATAAAAACGATAAGAATTTTTCGGTTAGAGATGATATGCGCAATGATTCTTTTTTGACTTGGGGTGTTAATGTATTCTCAAACTCTTTATTCAGTGAAGTTATACTAATTTTAAGATCTATTGAAGAGGCTAAATTGGTTCATGATATTATTCAAGGTCAACTCGATTGCGGTTATGCTAAAGGAGGTCAGGAATTTTGCGTTAAAATTAAATATTTGATTTTGAAAGAATCAATAGAATTTCTGAAACGAAATGAAATAAATAGCATTGAGGATTTGCCATCAAATGCTTTTTATTCACATATTTCTCCATCCATTTCAGATGAGGAAAAAACCAAATTATTGAAAGTCCTTAAAAAATGTGCGAATATGTCCAAAGCTTTTGCAAATGACTTTATAAGTAATACAAAATTCGAAATTGAATCAAATGGATTAATAAATGACATTTCTGGATTTGCTCATGTTGCAAGTGATAAAATTGATAATAAATATGTTAGATTTTTACTAAATGAAAATCTGGCAGATTCGATAGGTGAAACTATTTGGGTTAAACAAATGGAACGAAATATACCTTTTCAGCAGAGTCTATCTTATCATGAGTACATTGCAGAACGACAATGTGAAATTTTCAACAAAGAAATTGATGATATTTTTAGAGTATATTCAAGATTAGACTAGGCTCAGTGTCACTGCCGATTACCGTTTACCTTCAAGCAGTACTTTTAATCCGAAATCCAAGCTTTATGTTGTAACTTGCGAATGCTTTAGATAAAATATTACAAGGTATCCATAAAAATGAAAAATCATAAAAATGAAAGTTTATCAAGCCAATGAAGAATTAGCAGGTGTTTTGCTAAATCAAGGATATGTCGAAACAAGTTCAGAAATAGAAAAGGGAAAGGGGAAGAAACGGTTTAAACTATCCCATTTTGATAAAAAAGAAATTTATTTTAACTACATAAATATTGAGATTATTGATCATTATTCAATACTGGATAGTAGAATAAAAATGACAGACAAAGAGTTAAAAGTAGTCTTATTATATTTTAAACTTAGTTCTGCTGATTTTAAAGAATTTTCTTCAACAAGAGATCTCAAAATAGAAAAAATGGAGGAAAGGCTAGCTTCTCTTTACAAGCAGTCGGAAGCACTACAGAAATTTGGAACAAGCAAAACAAGAACAAGACTAGATAATATTTCCAGAATCTTAGAAAACTATGAATCAATAATTCTATAAATATTGCTTTGATCATGGACATATCGTTTTGTAATTTGATTCTTGATAATATTACAAAGACTTGGTTATTATGGATAAAATAGAGGAAGATTATCAACTTTGGCGATGGGCTAAGTACAACGAGATTGACATCCCATTTTTACAGGGTTGCATTGACAATCCGTATATTTTGAATAATCCTTATGACGAAGTGGGTTTATCAAAAAGATACACTGCTGAAATAATTAAAAATTACCAATGCAAGACATTTGATGTTAGTAATGAGATGATTGAAGACTACGACAAGAAAGTAAAGGGGAATTTTGAACATTTTTTTTCAATGTATTCAAAGCATCTCTATTCAACTTTTCAAAGATCAATTTTTATTGAGAACAGCTTCATAAAGGTAAATCAAAATGATAAAAAAGACCTATTCGAAAAAATAAAAGCAAATTTCATATATTTCCAGTGGTGGGATATTATTACTTTCGAAGAACTAGGTAAGTCGTTAGTCGAAAATCATTTTCTGAACAGCACTATAAAATTAATCAGTGATCAAGAGCTATTTAAATACTTCAAGAATAGATTCTCTTCAAAAGAAGACTTTATTTCTTGTCTATTAATGAATTTCATTCCTTCAGAAATGCATATAAACCAGATGATTGAGGAGGTTGGTGGAATTCCTTTTTTTAAGAACACATGGCTATTCAGCAACGAATTCAAAAAATCAATTCGCATTTTTGAAAACGAATGTAGGTTCGAATTTAATCAAAAAATTATTGGCTCATTTTTCAATGAGGACTTACTATTCCGAGCAATAAAAAGAGAGTTTGGTGCAAAATTTAGTGTTATATCCCAAGGTTCTCCCGATTGGCTAACTCCGCAGAGGTTTGACATTTACTTTTCAGATTTAAATATTGCAATTGAGTATCAAGGGGAACAACATTTTCGTCCAGTTGATTTTGGAGGTAAAGGTGAGAAGTTTGCAAAAAAACAATTTCAAGAGAATCTTAAAAGAGACAATATCAAGAAGGAAAAGGCACAGAAAAATAATTGCTTTCTGTTATGTGTTAATCCTGATTATGACATTAATTTTATATTTCAAAGTATAAAGGAGATAATCATTTCAAAGACAAAAAAAGATAGTGTCTTACCCTAAAACTGCGCTGGTTCTGCTTTGCAATCATCGTTTTGTTATGGTAGATTATATATCCCAATGTTCAGAACAAATTTTTAATGAGTTACCCATGGCAAAAATCAATGTACAACAAACCGATGTAACCATCCTGAAAATCAACGAAACGGATTACATTTCGCTAACCGATATTGCAAAATTTAAAAGTAATGAACCGACGGATGTAATTGCGAACTGGATGCGTAACCGCAATACCATTGAATATCTCGGGGTTTGGGAAACATTATATAATCCCAATTTCAAACCCCTCGAATTCGAGGGGTTTAAAAAAGAGGCCGGGTTAAATGCCTTTACGATGTCGCCTCAAAAATGGCTTGGTTCAACCAATGCCATTGGGATTGTTTCCAAATCTGGCCGTTATGGTGGCACATTTGCCCACAAGGACATTGCTTTCAAGTTTGCAGCCTGGATTTCAATAGAATTCGAACTGTATTTCATCAAAGAATTTCAGCGTCTGAAAGAAGAGGAGCAAAAACAACTGGGATGGTCGGCCAAACGCGAACTGGCAAAAATAAACTACCACATACACACCGACGCCATCAGGCAACATTTAATACCGGCAGAACTTACCAAAGTGCAAACTTCGGTGGTTTACGCCAGCGAAGCCGATGTGCTGAATGTGGCGCTTTACGGTATTACCGCTAAACAGTGGCGAGAAGCAAATACTGAACGGAAAGGCAATATCCGCGATTATTCGAACATCAACGAGTTGATATGCCTTTCGAACATGGAAAATATAAATGCTGTGCTTATTAACGATGGCGTTTCTCAACGGGAACGATTGATTCGGCTGAATAAAATTGCGATACAACAAATGCAGGTACTCGCTAATGTTGAAAACCGTAAAATGCTGAAATAATTCTGCTCCTCCGGATTGAAAAAAAGTAGTTGCCGGCGCTGATTTATATACAGCGTTTTGTTAATGGTGGATCTTAAAACCAAATGTTCAGAACAAATTTTTGATAAGTTGTGCAAGTGGGCATATTACTGAAAAATGGTTGGTAAAAAGCTCTGTAACGCCTACTATTATTGGCATTACAGAAAGTTTAATGAAATCGGTTTCATCAAACTTTTTATGTTCATGAAAAAATCAAAAAAAGCACCATTTAAATTCATATATTTTGCCAAAGAAAAATGAGTTTTTTTAGCCATGTAGCATACCAGTAATAATTCGGGTGGACTAAAGCATCTGCTATATAAAAATATTTTCCTAAAAATCACCAACCATTTTTCAGTACATTACCTGCAAGTGACAAAACAAAAAACCGTAACTGACTGAATATCAATTACGGTTTCTTTTTAATCGTGGGCGATGACGGATTCGAACCGCCGACCCTCTGGGTGTAAACCAGATGCTCTGAACCAGCTGAGCTAATCGCCCTTTGTTTGTTTGTCGTTTGATGAACGCGCTTTGTTTTTTAAAGCGTTGCAAAGATAGACTCCTTTTTGAAATTTGCAATAGCTTAATTGAAAAATTTCATAAAATTTCGCCAACAATAAAAGTACTTCCACCCACAAACACCAGATCGTTTTCCCCCGCATTCTTCCGAGCTGCAGCGAGTGCCTGAAGAACAGTCTGATAACAATTACCTTTCAGTCCAAACCGTTCAGCTTTTGCCGCCAGCTCTTCAGGTTCTGTCGCACGCGGAATAGCCGCTTTAGTGAAATAATAGTGTGCATTTTCAGGAAGAAGGGATAAAACTTCATCCTGATCTTTGTCATTGACCATCCCAATCACCATATGAAGCGCTTTCCATGCCATTTGATTGATTTGATCAACAACCAATCTGATGCCTGCCGGATTGTGACCGGTATCGCAAATCGTCAACGGGTGATAGCCGATAATCTGCCAGCGCCCCATCAAACCGGTATTCCGAATCGTATTGACCAAACCCCGCCGGATCATTTCATCAGGCAAATTCCAGTCTTTCTCATTCAACAATTCAATGGTCTTTAAAACAGTCGGCACATTGTGGCGCTGATAAATCCCCAGTAAGTCCAGTTTTAAATCAGGAAATACCAAATCGCCATTCTTCCGTATATTCAGGCTTTGTTTCCCGTCCATAGTCTTCATTGAATAATCTGCCTGATATTCCTGATCGGCATATGCCAGTGTTGTTTGCACCCTTTCAGCAATCTGCTCAAACACCAGATTGATTTCAGGCAAGGATTCACCGATCACTACCGGAACATTTTTCTTGATAATTCCAGCCTTTTCTGCCGCAATTTTTGGTAAAGTATCACCAAGCAATGCCATATGATCGAAACTGATGTTGGTGATGACAGACACTTCCGGAGTAATAATGTTGGTAGAATCAAGCCGACCGCCCAGCCCAACTTCAATCACCGCCACATCAACCTGCATCGCACGGAAATAATCGAATGCCATCGACACCGTCAATTCAAAAAAAGAAGGTTCCATTTTTTCTTCTTCATTTTTCTTCCTGAATGATTCAGTGAACGAAACAACCGCGTCTTCGGAAATCATTTGCCCATCAACGCGTATCCTTTCCCTGAAATCTTTCAGATGAGGAGATGTATAAAGGCCCGTTTTGTATCCGGCTTCCTGTAAAACGGAGGCCAGCATGTGCGAAACAGATCCTTTCCCGTTAGTTCCTGCAACATGAATCGTTTTAAATGAACGATGCGGATGATCGTACAATTCGTCCAGACGTATGGTATTGTCAAGATTATCCTTGTAAGCTGCAGGTCCAGTTCGCTGAAACATAGGCAACTGACTATATAAAAAACCAAGTACTTTCTGATAGGTTTTCATCGTTTAAAAACTTATGAACACTAGTTAATAAAATTGAAAGACAAAATTGAGAATTTAGCAGCTATATCCTAAGTAATGCATTCTAATTTTTCTAAATTTAGGGAAACCTTAATGATTACGGCCATGGCGAAGAAAAAGCAAATTAAAATTTTCGTGTTGGACACCAATGTGATTCTACATGATCATACCAGCATTTATCAGTTTCAGGATAATGACATCGTAATCCCAATAACAGTTCTGGAAGAACTGGACAAGTTTAAACGTGGAAACGACCCGATTAACTTTCAGGCGCGGGAATTTGTGCGCGAGTTGGATGAAATCATTGGCGACAAACTGTTCAACGGAGGTATTAAACTTGGTCCTGATAAAGGGAAACTGATCGTCGAGACCGGCAAGCCTATTCCTGAAGAGATGATCGATTCATTTTTGGAAGACATTCCTGACCACCGTATTCTGGCCATTGCCATGTATATTGGTCAAAAATTTCCTGACCGCCCGACCATCCTGGTCACCAAGGACATTAATCTGCGAATGAAGGCCAAATCGTTGAAAATTCAGGCCGAAGACTATTACAATGACAAGGTGAAAGATATTCAGGTTCTGAATAAAAGCGTAACCGAGTTTGAAAACGTTGACGATAAACTGATTGAAAAGCTATACAGTGAGAATTCGATTCCGATAGAAATGATAGAAATGAAAAATACTCCGGACATGAACGAGTATTTTATCATGAAAACGGCTAAAGCAAGTGTTTTGGGTCGTTACGACGGAGGTCTTAAGAAAATGGTGCGGGTAGAGAAAAAAACAGCCTACGGAATTAAACCCAGGAATGCGGAACAAACCTTCAGCCTTGATGCACTTTTTAATCCTGAAATAAAACTGGTTGCCCTGACAGGTAAAGCAGGAACAGGAAAAACACTGCTGGCTTTGGCTGCCGCACTCGAACAATACAAAAGCTTCGGCCAGATTTTGCTTGCCCGACCCATCGTAGCTCTGAGCAACCGGGATTTAGGTTTTCTGCCGGGCGATGCTATGGAAAAGATTCATCCATACATGCAGCCTCTTTTCGACAACCTTTCGGTCATCAAGCACAACTATAATTCGCGAAGCACTGAATTCCAGACTATCGAGGAACTGCTCAAAGACGAACGGCTGGTTATCACCCCTCTGGCATACATCCGTGGACGAAGCTTGTCGAATTCCTATTTTATCATCGACGAAGCGCAAAATCTGACGCCACACGAAATTAAAACCATCATTACACGGGCTGGTGAAGGAACGAAGTTAGTATTCACCGGCGACCTTCAACAGATTGACTCACCTTATCTGGATATGAAATCAAACGGCCTGGCTTATATGACCGAGAAGATGAAAAACCATGAAATCTTCGCACACGTCAACCTCGTGAAAGGCGAACGAAGCTACCTGGCAGAACTGGCAAGTGATTTATTATAATAAATCTGGAGGGAAATAAGTCAATTAAATTAGTTATCAAAAGGTCAGGACATGTCCTGACCTCACTATTTTCTGGTTTTGCTTTAATATATCTTTCAGTTTAGCTATAATTTCGTATTTTGGCCATCCGTCAAATCAATGGATAAAAGGAATGAATGAACAATTCAAGCTTCCTTAGTATTGAAAGCAAACACTTTTTTATCCAGTGAAAACTTTAAACTTTATTCTGAAAACATATGAATCTGGAAATACTTTGCACTCAAGTACAAACACTGGCCCGTGAAGTTGGCCGGTTTATTTTTGAAGAACGACTAAAATTTACAGCTGAAGATATTATTCACAAGGGCAAGTCGGACATGGTGACCTACGTCGACAAAACAGCAGAAAAATCGATTGTTGCTGCTTTGCGTGAAATTCTTCCCGGCTCCGGTTTTATTGCTGAAGAAGGAACGGCGCAGGACAATGGCGAAAAGTACCGATGGGTGATTGATCCATTGGATGGCACCACCAATTACATACACGGAATTTCGCCATTCGCAGTGAGCATTGCCCTCATGGAAGATAAGGAAATCATTCTGGGTGTCGTTTATGAAATCAGTCTCGACGAAATGTTTTATGCATGGAAAGGAAGCAAAGCCTGGCTGAACGGTCGTGAAATTCAGGTTTCCAAAGCGGCAAACACTTCCGACTCATTGATAGCAACCGGATTTCCGTATTACGATTTTTCGAAACTCGACAATTACATGAAAACGATGGACTTTTTCATGCGTAATTCTCACGGAATGCGCCGCCTGGGTTCAGCTGCCTCCGATATGGTTTATGTGGCTGCCGGAAGATTTGAAGCTTTTTACGAGCATGCACTGCATTCGTGGGATGTGGCTGCCGGAATTATCATTTTAAAACAGGCCGGTGGAAAAGTTTGTGATTTTAACGGCGGCGAAAACTATCTGTTTGGAGGCGAAATGATCGCCTGCAATGCCAATTATTTTGACGAATTTTATTCAATCGTGCACAAGCATCTGGCGTAAACTTTTATTAAATTGCAGCAAACTTATACTTCATAAAATGGCCGTAAATGAAATTGCCCTGATCAACATACAGCTTGAAAGTCTGAAGATTAAAAACTTCGATCTGGAAGCCTGGAAAAGTCATACCATTATATTGCTTGAACGCATTTTCGGGAAAGAAAGCACCAAAGTCCGGATGATCAAAGAATTGAAATACGATTATTCGAGCTGGAGCCTGCGCGATGCAGCCGGAACAGGGAAAGATTCGGATCCGGTTATCCTGAAGGCCCGCGAAATACTGGAAGCGACCAAAATGGAACTTGAGCACCTGGGTCTTCCGAAGCAGGAAGAAGAAATCCTGAAAATCTGGTCGCTGCTCGAGGAAGAGCTAACGGGCAAACAAATTCGTGAAATCAAAATGGTTTTACAATCGGATGATGATGAGAAGATGGAGAAAATCGCCAACATTCTCTATAACCTCGATAAGGAAAATATGGCTGTGGTACTGGCCAAACTCCTGGTACCGTAATTCACATTCATGGGCAAACCAAAGATCGCTGTCGTCATACTGAACTGGAACGGAATCAAACTGTTGCAACAGTTTCTACCTTCAGTCATTCAATTCAGTAAAAATGATTTAACCGAAATTATAGTGGCCGATAATGGTTCAACCGACGAATCATTGTCGATGCTCGTTCAGGAATTTCCGGAGGTGAAAATCCTTGATCTGAAACAGAATTTTGGATTTGCCCGGGGATACAATGAAGCTCTGAAGCAGATAGACACTGACTATTTCGTGATCCTGAATTCTGACGTGGAAGTCACCGAAGGATGGCTGGAAGCCCCGATCAGCATCATGGAAGCCGATCGGGCTATTGCTGCCGTTCAACCCAAAATACTCAGTTACCATCAAAAAACGCATTTTGAATATGCCGGAGCTGCCGGTGGATTCATCGACCGGTTTGGATACCCGTTTTGTCGCGGACGCATCTTTAACGAAGTAGAAGCCGACAATGGCCAGTACGATAACTCGATAGATATTTTCTGGGCAACAGGAGCCTGCATGTTTGTTCGCGCCCGGCTATTCCATGATGCAGGAGGTTTCGATGCCGATTTCTGGGCCCACATGGAAGAAATTGATCTTTGCTGGCGGCTTAAAAACCGTGGTTACCGCATCGTTTTTACTCCTGAAAGTACAGTATTTCATCTTGGAGGTGGAACTCTTTCATACGACAATCCGCAAAAACTTTTTCTGAATTTCAGGAATAACCTTTGGCTTTTGTATAAGAATCTGCCTGCAAATCAGCTTTTTCGCATTCTGCTTGGGCGAATGATTTTAGATGCCGTAGCTGCCTTTAAACTGTTGGCTGAATTTAATTTGAATGGTATCCGAAGTGTTCTAAAGGCACACGCTCAATTTTGGATTTCAATACCTTCACTGCATCGCAAACGAAAACAAGCCCTCAGGAACGGACATTTCAGGATGCCTAAAGAAAAACTTCAAAGAAGTATTGTTTTTCAGTTTTATATCCGGAAACGCGAAAGGTTTAGCGATATTCCGTTTTGAAACAAAAGCTAATTCGTTCTATCAGGAAGCTATGGGCAAGGCTAAGTGACATCCGACAAGATGGATACATCTGAAATTATTATAACTGCTTATCTGCTTTAAACAAGTTGATTCTCTTTCACTATTTCTTTTAATGGCATCGGTGGGGTTGTCACTGCTTGTTGCATTAGCCGATAAAACAACTTCCCCCTGTAGGTCGAAAGTTTCCTAT
>Ga0209386_1000017_pt1 | contig 102962 bp, 81 predicted proteins | sample NGEPertwo_FD_184510 | JGI IMG/M metagenome (GOLD analysis project Ga0209386, IMG submission 184510) | Arctic peat soil microbial communities from the Barrow Environmental Observatory site, Barrow, Alaska, USA - NGEE Permafrost154B-two... | ecosystem: Environmental > Terrestrial > Soil >...
TCAGCTTTGCCAATACCAGTTTCAACTCGCCCTATGGAACGATTAAATGTGATTGGAAAAAGCTCGAAGGGTCAACGTTTGTCAAAATTGAGATCCCGGCAAATGCTTCAGCAGTGGTTTATCTTCCGGTAGACGAATCATCAAAAATTTTAGAAAGTGGAAGTCCTCTGGATAAAATTTCTGAGGTTCAGGTATTGAAAAAGGAAAATGGGAAACTCATCTGCCGGATTGGTTCCGGAAAGTATTCTTTCAGGATAAATAACTAGTTTGGATGTGTATTTTGTGAAATTTAATTCAGATTTTCAATAAAATATCTAAACATTTAAAATGACGTAACTAATCTCTCCTTAAAAAGTTATTTTTCGATTTGATTAATCCCAATTTACGCATTAGAAAACTTAAAGGGCAGATTTACCTGATTTGATTGATTCCACAAATCGGCAAACCATTCCCTTCGTTTCATGTTCAAGTTCAATTTGAGGGTGTATTTGTTGATTTTCAGGAAATATGCACCAAAGGCAAAAGTCGTGTATCGCAGTGTTGATAAGGTATGGTGAACTTTTGAATTGAGCAGGAATTGTCGGAACAAAGCCATCAGGTTATAGGCGAGCATGGCAAAAATCAAAGCTGTTTCGGTTCCGAAGAATGATTGCATGTTGAAGCTGTCAAACCCGAAATCGTATTTGATTTCTTTTATCCTGTTTTCTGCATTGCCACGACCAAGGTAAAGCCGCCAAACATCGGCAGCAGACAAAGAGAGGTTGGTAATATATGCCGAGTACCGGTACTGTCGGTAATAATCTTCATCTTGAAAAAGCTTCAGCATTTTTCCGGCAGCTTTGGGACGTTTTTCTATTTTTTGTCTGACCACGATCATCCTGCGTGGTTTGTTCCACAACTGCCCTTTGTATTGCAATTCGCTGATTTCAATACCTTCATCCAGTGTTGTCCAAACCTGATTCCCTGCGAGAATACGTTGAATTGGTTCATAGAAACGTGCAGCAACGATATAATTGATCGGCTTTTCTTTTTCTTCCAGATAATCGAACACATCTTTCCCGAAGAATCCACTGTAGAGGCGTAACAGACTAATGTTTTTGCCTTGCAACCTGGTAAAGGTATCTTCTAAGAAAGGGATAAAACCCTCGGCAGATCCGGTATTGCCACTTCTCAGCCAAAGGTTTGCTACCAATTTGACATCTGAAACAAAAGCAATAATGGGATTGTGGGATACCCTGCCCGGTTTATGCGGGTTATAACCACGCTTGGCTCCTTGCTGCTCTCTATCGCTTTCTCTCTCTAATGTATCAATTCATGACCGGTAATGTTTTAGGATATCCAAGGCAACCCGTTTTACACTTCTTCAGTACTGGCTGCATCTTCCACTGGATACCCACAAACAGTATTTGTACTTTCACTCTCAACTTCAGAGATATAAATTAATACAAGGAGTAAAAAAGAATCTTCCTGAATCTTTAAGTAATGGGAATAATAAGATGTCGTATTTTGATTTGTTCCTTAATCTTGACTCACCCCGTCGCATCTGCGATGCTCTTCCCCTCCAGACTGATCAGGTCGAATCGCTTCAGCAAAAAATAGAAGCACAGACTTCTATACCCGATATGCAGATTTCCCGATTTCAGAGCCAAAGATTGATTCTGATTTTTGTGATTGTTTTGTTATTGCTCATCGTAATTCTCGTTTTTGTGATTTATGGCGCTTTTCGGAATAAAATATCAGCCAACAGGAAACTGGAAGCAGTAAATCAGTAAATCGAAAAACAAAACATTGAAATCATCAACCAAAGAGACAAACTGGTCGAAGTTAGTCAGCAACTTGAAGAAGCGTCACAGGCAAAACTTCGGTTTTTACGAATGTTTTACACGAATTCCGTACTCCATTAACCTTGATAAAGGGCCATTGGAAAACCTGATGCAGGACACTGAGTTTTCTTTTGATTACCAAAACCAATTCAAACTGATGCATCGCAATACCATTAGGTTGCTTCGTCTGGTCAACCAATACCTGATACTGGAAGCGAAAAACGGAAAGGAAGGACTTTAGATGGTTCATGATGAAGAACCTGATCTGATTATCAGTGATGTAATGATGCCTGAAATGGATGGATTGGAATTGACTCGCCAATTAAAATCTGATCTGAAAACCTGCCATATCCACGTAATTTTATTAACTGCAAATGCTGAGCTAGAGCACAAACTGGAAGGTTTGGAGGAAGGTGCCGATTCGTATATCCCCAAGCCATTCAACAGCCGACATCTTCAGGTTAGAGTTAAAAAACTGCTCGAATTGCGTTTGAAAATCAGGGATCATTATCGCGGAATGCCTGATTATCAGGAATAAGAACCCGGACTTAGCCGTTTGGATAAGAAATTTTTGGCTAAACTCATCCAAATTGTTGAACAACATATTGACAAGGAAGATTTAAGCGTGGAAGAATTGGGAGAAAAAATTGGCATTTCACGCGTACACCTTTATCGGAAAATAAAGAAATTGACAGACATGTCGGTGAGCGAATTTGTAATTGTGGTAAAGCTAAAGAAGTCGCTTGAACTGCTTCGGAACAGTGGTAAAACCATTGCCGAAATTGCCTATGAAGTTGGATTCTCATCGCAATCGTATTATACCCGTTGTTTCAGGGAACAGTTCAAAATGTCGCCTACCGAATACATGCAGAACAAAAAAGGGGAACAGTAAAATTCTGCTCCCCAATCAAAATTACCATATTCTCTTTAACCCAACTATTTCAGCCTTCTGAAGTTGCAATTCACCTCCTGAGGTGAATAACTTTATCTTTTTAAATGGTTCTGTTGGAAAAAGCAGATCTGTCATCACCAAATTACCACCGTCAACAAAAAGTTCAACCGAAGAGGCATCGAGTAATAACTGTAACTGAACTTGATTTTTAAAAGTATATGGAGCCCAGGCAATTCCACTAAACTTATCTGAAAAACCATTCTTTCCGCTAGTCGTGCGATCGATGAAAAACTTCGAATCAGCTTTTGAATAACCGATTTTAACAGATTCATTTAAATTGTTTTCCAAAATCAAACCGAATGATTCGGGCAACTCTTTTTCGAATGTCAGATCAATTGTAATTTCACATTGCGAAAGATTTACACCTTTCATATCAATCTCTTTTTCTCCTGAAATTGTTTCCGACAGAATCGTGGAAGAAAGATTTGCATCTCGAATCGATTCCAATTCCTTTGCCGGATTGGAGACCAGTAAAAATTTTCCATCCACTTTTTTTATATTAATTTCACGGGGGAAAGTCATAGCGCTTCTCCATACATCAGTCGGAACCACGGTTGCATAGTCCCAGTTGCTCATCCAACCCAGAAAAAGACGACGACCATCCGATTCGGGAATATCCGACCAGGTCACTCCGGCGTAATTGTCACGCCCCCAATCCACCCAATTGGTTTCACTGGTTTCCGGTATAAAAGATTTACCATTAAAACTTCCAACAAAATACTGAGTAGCCGATCCTCCGTTTGGTCCACCGGGATTAATGCTCACCAACAGAACCCATTTGGTGTCTTCAGAGCCTTCAACTTTAATCGAAAATAAATCCGGACATTCCCAAACACCGGTGTGTGCGCCTGATCCCATTCCGAAATCACTTTCAAAGATCCATTCTTTTAGGTTTGATGAGGAGTAAAACTTCACCCGGTCATGCGCTGCAAAAACCATGATCCACTTATTTATTTCTTTGTTCCAACTCACTTTGGGGTCGCGGAAATCGCGAATGCCCGGATTGGGCAAAACCGGGTTTCCAGAATATTTGGTCCAGGTACGTCCTTTATCCAAACTGTATGCTATTCCCTGAGATTGAAAATCATTCCGTCCGCTCTTTTCGCCTTCCATGTTGTTGTATGTGAATATGGCAATCATTGGTGGATTTGCCTTCGAGCCAAATCCAGTGGTATTTCCCCAGTCAATTACTGCACTTCCGGAGAAAATTAAACCCAATGAATCAGGGTAGAGTGCAATAGGCAAATGCTCCCAATGAACCAAATCGGTACTTACGGCATGTCCCCAGTGCATTGGTCCCCAGACTGTACTATCTGGAAAGTACTGGTAAAAAAGGTGATATTCTCCTTCATAATAAACCATGCCGTTCGGATCGTTCATCCAATGTGCTTCAGGTGAAAAATGAAATTGCGGCCGGTATTGCTCGCTATAATAATTTTTCGTGGCATCCTCAGTTTTTTTTGGAGCAGGACTGCATCCAATCATTGAAAAAACGAGAAATAATCCAATAATAACCTCACTAAAAAAATAGCATCGTTTCATATTTTCATTTTTAAGTATATATTTCATTTTTGGTTAATTCCAGATTGATTTTAACTCCCAGGCATTCATCGTTATGGTCGTCCCATCGTTTTCCGAAAACGTTTCGATGCCGGTCTGCTTTTCTCCTGGATAAGTCAGCAAGGTAAAGACCTCTTTCCCCTCGTTGGTAAAAAGCTCGATGCTCGATTTATCGACATAAAAATGCATCCGTAATTTGCCATTTATCGGAGTTACTTTCGCCGAAGTTGTTCTTGCGAATTTTTCAATGGGAACGTCCGAGCAGTTGGTCCGGTCGATGGTCAACATTTCCGTGCTAGTATCATAACTGAATGAAACTTTGCGCCCTTCGCCAACACAGAGATTGAAGCCGAAAACATTAGGCACATCGGTTGAAAAAGTAGCATCCAGCTCGTACACATTTTCTTTGGGTACGAATTGGGTCATTGCAGAAGTTCCTTTTGTCAGTTTCCGGGCAAATGAAACAGGTGATTTCCTGATTTTTAGCAGGTTCGGATTGGGTTTCTGGACCATGCGAAGACCTTCAGGAAACGACTTTAATTCCAGATCCCGGGGAATTGACCAGAATCCTTTTCCCCAGCTCGACGGCACCTTTTGTGCGTAGTCCCAGGTAGCAATCCATCCCAGAGAAGTAGTCTTTTTTAACGTATTGTCGTAATCACGGAAGGTTCGTGACGCATAGAAATCCAGCCCGAAATCGACGTACAAAGGTTCAGTTGGATTGTTCTCATCGAGGGTGAATGTTTTTCCGTCGAAGTTGCCGATAAAGTATTGTTCGCGCGCCCAGTCGATTGAAACGACCATTAACCATTTTTTATTATCCGGATTGCTATTCACCTGAAGCTGAAACAGGTCGGGGCATTCCCACGCTTTTTCCTGAGCGCCGGCTGGGCCAAAATCGCTCAGCCATGTCCAGGTTTTCAGGTCATCAGAAGCATAGAATTTAATTTTCTTTTCAAGTGCCTTTGATACCACCATAATCCATTTGGAAGTTGGCTCGTGCCAGAAAACAGTAGGATCGCGGAACTCAGTGCTGCCAATATCCAACACCGGATTTCCTTTGAAGTAATTGAAAACCAATCCGTCAGTGCTGTATGAAATTCCCTGTGATTGGTTTTTTGTGGCTTTGTTGAAAACAGTGTAAGCGGCAATCATTGCAGCTTTTCCGAAACCTGCGGTGTTTGTTTTATCGACCAGCACCGACCCCGTAAAATAAGCGATTGATCCATCGTCGCCGGACATCACTTTCGGTGAATCCTGCTGATAATGAACCAGATCGGTGGACGTAGCTTTCCCCCACCAAAACATTTGGTATTTGCCCTGATAAAAAATCAGGCCACTTGGATCGCCAACCCATCCTTTCAAAGGGCTGAAATGGTATTGCGGGCGATATGTTTCGGTGTATTTTTGTTGTGCAATGCCTGGTAAACCAAAAATGGATGTAAAACCTAAAATCAATAGTATTTTAAAATTCTTCATGAGATGCGAAATATGAAATTATTATGTTCGTTTTTTAACGTGTTTGTATTTCCCGAAAATCTTTGTACTTACCCAATAAATCCGTGCAGGCTCGTTAGTCACGACACTCTTTCGCCATGTATATAAAAAATATTTTCCATCAGGAGTGAGCGATGGAGCCATTTCCCAACCATCGGTATTAATTTCTTTTCCCATGTTAACCGGATCGGTCCAATGTCCATTTTCATTAAATGAAATATAAAGATCATGTTCACCGAAACCTCCGGGGCGATTAGAATGGAAAATTAAATAGCTTTCGTCAGGAGCAACCAATGGATCACTATCATTATAATCCGTGTTAATTGGAGCAGAAAGTTTGGTTACGTTTACAAACTTATTATCCTTTAGTTCTGCCCTGAAAATATCGCCATGCAAAGCACTAGTCCCGTTTTCCCGTTCGGAAGTAAAATATGCAATATTATTGTTAGTAAATGAAATATGCCATTCGCTGGCAAAGCTATTTATGGTTGAATCTAACTTCTCAGGCACACTCCAACTATTTGTGGTTCTGTTAACTCTGTATATGTCCGATTGCCAGATTTTGCCTGAAGGGGGTGGCAATACGACTGTAAAATAAAGGCTTTTGCCATCTTTTGTAACAAACGGTTCACCTTCGTACAATCTGTCTTTTAGATACAACGTATCTTTTTTAGCCAGATTATGTCTCGAAATCCGTATGATTTTACTCATTGTCCACTTGGAATTGGTAATGGCATAATATAATTCAGAACCATCAGGGCTAAATGCGCAATACCCGACATACTCGTTGTTTTTTGAGATTAGATTTGCAGCAAATACCTTTGGTTGTATACCCGGAGGATTGTTGTCGAATTTTAGATATTCAGCAGGTTTGCAACCTAAAAGTGCTACGAATAATAACAGTGTAAAAATATTTTTTGACATAACTGATCGTTATTGCTAATCTGTTACAAAAAATGGGTTCGCACTCAATATAATTTTAAGACTCTTTGAAAACAACCAGGGAAGTAAGTCTGGTTCTCTGAGAGCATTTGTCTAAATGAAGTATTGTTGCTCCATGTAAATAACAGGAAAACAATGACAACAGTAAAAAGGGTTATGTCTTTCATCATGATGATTTAAGTTTAAAAATTAGTTTTGACTTTTGCAGGCTTCAGTATCCACACATCAGCCTTTGCACCGATATTCGCTCCTTCTGTAAAAATTTCAACCTGATTACTAGTTTCTTTTAGCGGGAATATCCGGGTTGTAAAAGCATCTTCGTTATTGATAAAAACCTCTACAACCGAACCGTCAATAAACAGATGAAAGTCAACAGGTTTTGAGAAATCCAGATTATATTTGTCTTTCCTTATTTTCAACGGTATATGTTCTTTTAAACTGGAACGTGTTTGATCGATCACCATTTCACGGGTCTCTGTATCGTAATAGATTTTGGAAAATTCCGAATGATCGGGATTTTCGCTGATCCTGAATCCAAATTTCTTTGAACTGCCCGGCTCAATGGTAGCTACGATTTCGACTTGTTGATGACCATCGCTAATCAGCAACGGCTTATCGCTTTCAACTGCCTGATTTTGAGATGATTTATTTTCTCCCCTCAGTTCTTTTAGCGCCGGATGCGGCGACTGAAGTATCTTTCCATCCTTCAATGTCCAAACCCGAGGTATGCTGTACAAATGTGTCCAGCCATGTTTGAAGGCAGCTTCGCCGCTAATTTCATCAGGTATAATTGCAATAGCTGTGAGCAGACCGTTTTTGTCGAAAGCAACCGAAGGCGAAAGCAGCCGGTTGATCACTTCAAGGTTTTGGGGAATAGGATTATCCGGAACAAATTTTTCGTTTACAAAATCGCCTACCCAATATAAGGCGCGGGCCGGAACTCCTTTGTTTGGAACTTTGTTGACAAGCAAAACATATTTCTGTCCGATTTTTTGAAATACCGGCATTTCCCAAAACACTCCCGAATTATCAACTTCCGGATTACCTTCGAATAGAAGATGCAGGTAGTCCCATTTTTTAAGGTCAAGAGAGGAATAAAGGAGCAATGCACCATTTTGCTTTCCACCTTTATCAAGGCCAAAGCCAATAATCATGTACCATTTATCGCCTATTTTCCACAAATATGGATCGTGCATATCGGCTCTTGTAAAGCCTTCAGGTTGACCAATAATGATTGGATTACCTTTAAATTTTTCCCATTCCAGCAGATCTGAATCTTTAGGCAATGCCATTCCTATACCAAATTTTGCTCCACCTGCCGAATAAAATGCAGTGGGAATCCCCTCATCATTCAATACAACATGACCCGACCAGATTCCATTTTCATCAAATCCAGGCTCCGGTCTTAAAACAGGTTTGTGTTCCGTCCAGTGAATCAAATCCGGACTGCTGTAATGACCCCAGTTAATCTGGCGAAGCATTAAATTGGACGCATTCTTCTGGTTAAAAATGTGATATCGGTTTTTATAATAGATCAATCCGTGGGTTTCGTTTGTCCAGTTTGCATCAGGTAACAGATGATATTTCGGCCTGCTGAAATCGCCATCGAAACGACTTTCTGGAATTGCAAGCATCGGCGTATTTGGTAATAAAGCCGCTACTTCTGCCTGTAAACCTTTCAGATCAATCGGTTTGGACCATAACTTAATTTCATCAACAATCCCATTAATCAGTGTCAAATCATACATCCACATTCTTCTATCGCGAATATCTTTCCCAATTAAAATTTCAGTGATGTTTTTGGGTGCTGAAGTAGATGGATTATTCGCAATAATTTCTTTCCCGTTTGTCAAGTAAACTACTTTACCACTATTGATAGAAATGGCCAGATTGACCCATTTAAAGCGTTCAACCCGTTTGCCGGTTGGTGAATAGGAATACTTATTCCCGATACCAGTCCCAATCAACAATTCGCCAAACCGGTCAACACAAATCGATGTAGACCTGTTTTCAACACTGTCGTTCACGACAAAAAAAACTACCGTATCGGTCGGAAACGATTCGAGGGCAAACCAGCCTGAAATTCCTGAAAGATGATCTTTTGTATTGATTTGGGAGCTTAACCAACATGAATATCCATCGGTTCTTAGGCCTTTGCCCGTAATTCCTTCTGTTAGTTCAATCTTGTTTCTGACGCTATGAAAATTGAATTTCACTTTGCCATCGTTCGATTTCAATGTTTCTTTGCCATCAAAACTCAGCACTTGCTGGGCTTTGGTAGTACTCGATAAATTCGAAACCAGGAATATGATAAGTCCGAGAATATAGATTTTTTTAAAATTAGGTTTCATTGGTATCTATTAAAGGTTTAGTTTAAAATATCTTACAAGAAAATCTTTTGTGTGAAAAGAGTTGAATCGTTCTTTATCTTCACGATATAAATCTGATTACTTGTTAGTTGGATTTGTCCTGAATCTCCGGCGGGACAAGTCGATGAAATAAGTTGTCCTTTCAGATTATAAACTGTAACCACAGAATGAGCCGGAACATTTTGATACATCAGCAGGCCTTCCCTGCCAGATATTTTTATGTTGCTGTTTTGTAGCGATTTTACTTCGGTAGTAACTTCTGAAGACTGGAGTTTCCATGCTTTGAGCGAAATTACGTGTGTGCTGTTTCCTTCTGAAAACACCTCAACTTCATCTGCATTCGGATCGGTTGGAAATACCCGGATGGAAAACGCATACTGGTCGTTCACGAAAATATCCATGATGGAATGATCAATGAACAGGTGGATCCGCATCGTTTCGCCCAGATTTGGTTTCTTTGGAAGAATTGATTCGTACAGACCATTAAATGATCCTTCGTCATTTTTCAAACGGTCAACCTTTTGCGCATCAACTGAGATTTTATTTGTTGCCGGCGAATAATGGACAGAAATGTAGTAACTACCTGATTTTCTCACATGAAAGCCAAAACTGGAGGCGTTGGAAACAGTAAAGCTGCCATCAATTTCTACAGCTTTTCCGCTGACAGGGGAAAGCGACTGGGTTCCCAGGATGTCAGTATCCACCAGATTAAACGCGGAAGAAATCGTCCTCAAATCTTGAGTTCCTGAATAGGGTTGCTGAATCAGATTATTGTCCGAATCGAGCGACCACTCACGCGGTAAACTGTACAAATGAGCCCAGCCCAATTGCAAATTATTGTATGACGGAAGTTTATCGGGGACGATGCCGATGGCTATCGTTTTACCGTCTTTCTGCATCACTGAAGGCGAAAGCAATCCGTAGCCATTGCTTCCCATCGTTCCCAGTTCAACCTCTTTTGGTGTTTCAGAAAATGGATTGAAAGTCCCGTCATTGTTGATTGTCCCAACCCAGTACAGCGTTTCAGTCCCTTGATTTCCGCCTATTGTGGTGACTAAAAACACCCATTTTCCATCAGGCATCGGTACAATAACCGGCATTTCCCAGAAAAAACCATAAGCAGCGCTGGTTGATTGGTAAAAGATTTGCCCATCGTTGCTCCATGTTTTTGTGTTGAGGTCGTATTTATGCAGTGTAGCAGCGCCTTTCCCATTTTTTGCGGTTCCGACGATCATATAAAAATCGCCATTGTTCTTAAATATATACGGATCGCGGAAGTCGTCGCTCAACCCGGCTGGCCTATTTGAAATTATTGGGTTGCGGGAGTCTTTTTTCCAACTGATCAAATCATTGGCTAAAGGTTCAGCCTGATTGATGCTGGCTCTGATATAATCAACGCCTGTATAAAAGATATTGGGTTTACCGCTGGTCAATACATCGTCGGTGAACACGCAACCCGACCATGCGCCTTTTTCATCGTAACCTGAATTGTTCGAAATGGCTATTTTTTCTTCTTTCCAATTCAGCAAATCATCGCTCGAAATATGTCCCCAGTGTAGTTTTCCCCAATATGGGCCGTTGGCGTTTTTCTGAAAAAAGAGATGGTACTTTCCATTAAAATAGACGAGTCCATGAGGTTCGTTGGTCCAGTTCGTGGCGGGAAGCCCATGAAATCCGGGGCGTTGAATATCATTTTGGTGCCGTGATTTTGGAATCGAAAAATCGGCAACATGTTCAGGAGTGATAAAAGCGATTTCCGAATTGGTCAAAACTCTGGAATAAATCCGGATATCGTCAATCAAACCATTGATGGTGTTGGTCCTGAAGATTCCGGAATAAGTATCGTTGAACGATTTCCCGATAATGAACGCGCTTTCTCCGGCGCTGATCATGCCTTTCCCGAAGAACATGGTGGAGCTGATTAACTGGCCGTTCCGGTAAAGGCGTACCTCTTTTTGGGTTGGATCGACTATCGCGGTTAACTGATGCCAGCCGCCAATCGGGAAAGCTTCATTAAAATTGGAACAAGTAACTTTTGCCCCATCAATATAAACCTGAAATCCATAATTTCCGATGGCATTTAAGGTGAAAGCGAATCCGGATTTTAGATTATCGTTCATGTTTCCGGCAATATATGTTTCGGTCACAACATATCTGTCCGGATCCATCACAATGTTAGTTTCCAAAGCGCACCAAACCGAAATGGTAAGCGCGGATTGGCTTAAAGCTGTAGCATTAATTTGTGCATTGCAGAATGTGGAATAACCGTCACAGCGAAGCGCATTTCCTTCGGCTCCGGGGATATTTTCGGGCCGGTTGAAGTTATTTTGAACCACAAATGTTTTCCCGGAAATTGCTTCAGGAGTCAAATTTCCAGTCATTTCCATGGTGAAATGAGCCACCAGATTCGGATCACTTGAGCTTTTGAGAGCCTGAGCATTTGACGAAACAAAAGCTTGTAAAAGACTGACTATTAAAAATAAAGTTCTATACTTAATCATAATAGTATTTTTAGTTTATCGTTGCAGACTTGTGCTAAGCCCATGAATGCTGAAACCACTAATCAGTGAAGATGTACCACTTCCTCTCACTTTCAGCAGATTGTACTGATATTTTGGAAAAAACAGAGTTGTCATTGCTTTTTCACCTTTGTTCCAGAAAAGTTCAACGGATGTTTTGTCAACCAATATCCGAATATCCACCTTTTGATCGGCTCCCGGCGTAAAAGAAGGGCATACTATTTTTTGCTTAAACGTATCATTGAACCCAACTAAACCCGACTGACTGCGGTCAATCGATACATTTCCATTCTTTTTATCAAAGGCAATAAACAACCGCTCAACAGAACTGCCAATTGTTAACAGCAAACTATCTGATTGCGAAAAATCTGCCACCAGGCTTAAATCGTAGCTTCCAGATTTGATTATCTCATTATTTTTCAGCTCGATACTGCTTTTCGATTGAGCAATAGACGTATCTTTCTGGCTGTAATATTTCTTCAATTCGTCGATTGGGTTAAACTTTAAAATATAATTTAAACCATTTTTAGCCATCGAGATCGCCCTTGGAACAGTCATGGTACTTCTCCAGGTAGTTGTTGGTACCTTATCGGCATAATTCCAGTTGCTCATCCATCCAATCATTATCCGCCTTCCATCAATTGTTGGTATGTTGCTATAAGTTACTCCGGCATAATTATCAGTGCCCCAGTCAATCCATGCAGTTTCGTTTACGTCGGCAGTAAATTTGTTTCCATCAAAATTACCGATAAAGTATTGGGTGGCCGAACCACCATTGGGACCACCGGGATTAATGCTGACCAGAAGCACCCATTTCTTCAAATTTGTCCCTTCAACGGGCAACTGAAACAAGTCGGGACATTCCCAAACCCCACCATGAGCGCCGTAATTCAGTCCAAACTCACTTTCGAAAGTCCATTTTTTCAGATCGGGCGAAGAATAGAAACTAATTTTGTTCCCTGTAGCCAAAGCCATCACCCATTTATTCTGAGGGGCAAACCACGACACTTTAGGATCTCTAAAATCATTAATGCCAGGATTTGGTAAAACCGGATTATTGTCAAATTTCGTCCAATTTCTTCCTTTGTCGTTGCTGTAAGCAATACTTTGAGCCTGCTGTGCGCCCGCACTTGTATAAATTGCTACCATTGGCAACTCACTTCCGACTTTTAGTCCGCTAGTATTTGCCGAATCGATTACAGCACTCCCAGAGAAAATTGTTCCGTTTTGATCGGGCATTAAGGCGATTGGTAAGTCTTTCCAGTTAAACAGGTCGGTACTGAATGTATGTCCCCAGTTCATTGGTCCCCAAGTGTTTCCATTCGGGTTGTATTGATAAAACAAGTGATATTCACCATTGTAAAAGACCAGTCCGTTGGGATCATTCATCCAATGTGCAGGTGGAGTAAAATGATAGGTGGGTCTGTAATCAGTTTCACTCAAGCTAACCAATGAAGTCACAGGTTTGTCTGGGTTTGGTTGATCCTTTTTACAGGAAAAGAAAAGACAAAATAATAAAGCACAAAGTAGAAAAGCTGGTTTATTCATTAGTTTGGTTTAACGGAATAATAGAAAATACTTCCGGAGATAATTCCCCGGAAGTATTTAACTGTTTTATCTGGTTTTCAGATATTCAATAGCATTTTTATAAAGCTTTTCGATATTCGACTGGTAAGGATTGGTTCCGTCATTGACTTTCCACTCAATAGCGCCGATTCCAATTGAAATTGATGAACCTTCGAAATCACCTTTGGGTTCTAATTCAAAAATACCTGTCATAAAGTAATCGCCAATACCATCCCACATTCCAAGCCATACGGCATTATTTTGCGTAGTGAAATTTGTATAAGCTTGTTCATTGTCGTTGTTTAAATTGTAGATGCCTGGTACAATGATGATGCAATTATGGTTTTCTTTCCAGCCATTTCCAATAGCAGGGAAGGTAACCCTTCCATCTCCCTGAGTGGTCAACGGAATACCGGCAAACAGAGGATGAGAGCTTTGATCATATTTTTTCCCAATATTAATTCCAATTCCCCAAACATCCGGATTTGGTCCACCAGCACCTTTGTCAAAACTTAGATGTATGTTATCAGGCATTCTACCTAAACTCCACAGATATTGTATGGCATAAGTGCTGAGCAAAAGGTTACCACCATTTTTGTGGAATGTCGTCATTGCGGCAACAACGGTAGGATCGGTTGCAATAGTTGGCATATCAGAAGTGCCATTGTCGATGTCATAATTCCACCATAACACTCTGTAACGGCTCAAGTCAAATCCATTCTTAATCATATTGAATGAAATATACCGGGCTTTTGGATAAGTGCTGAAAAACCATTTTGCTCCAGCCACCTGATCATCATCAGTTGTTGTAACCATGGTGGTTGAATCGGAAGCATCCCCAAGGTAAGCCAGCATAGTTGCCCCAACTTTCAAGTTGAGATAGGTATTGTGCGAAACCAGGTTGTTGCTATTTGTTGTATACAACTGAAAGCGATAATTTCCAATAGCAGGATTTGAAATCGAATAACCGGTAGCCGATGCATCAATATTGATCGTCTGATCATCATATTTGATTACGATTCCGGAAATTGTAGAATCAGGTGAGGCCCATGAGAATTCAATGTTATTGTCAACTTGTGTAACGACAGCATTCTTTACCGGAAAGGCTCCCGGACGTTTAAATTTAATGGTAGTACCAAGAGAAGTATTTCCCTCTGAGTCGCTTACCTTGATGGTGTACATCATCGGTTTGTTCACTTCCACAATACCATAAGTATAAGATGTCGTATTGTTTTTCAACGAAATTGTTTTTCCGTTTGAATTTGGGATTACCATAACGCCCAAAATGCCTGAAACAGAGGGCAATGTCCATGTCAATTTTACACTATCTCCAGTCAATTCATATTGCAGATTGGTAACAGCAGCTAAATTGGGAGTTACGGTTAGTTGTTCTTTATCCAGACAGCTTGCAAACATCAGCGGTAGGATAAGCAGCATGATATATATATTAATATGCTTTTTCATGTTTGTAGATTTTTATAATATTAGTAACCTGGATTTTGTTTATAAAGTCCTGCTGAATAATTAATCTGATTCTGAGGAATCGGGAAATACTCATCACGGCCTGTTACGAACTGAGCATTTTGCAGGAATTGTCTGATCGTTTTTTCCTTAGCAAAGTATTCATTGTTCAGAACCTGATCGGCTACACCCCAGCGTACCAAATCGAAGAAACGTTCTCCTTCCATGGCTAATTCTAATTTTCGTTCGAAATGAAGTGCTTTTCGGGCAAATGCCTGATTCCATGTACAGTTTACTCCATCCTGATAACCATTGATGGTATAATTTGCGGCATAATCAGTTGGGCTGCTATTGTTCCAGGCAAGAACATATTTGCTGTTTTTTGCCCTGTTCCTTACGGCATTAATCAATGGCAATGCTTCAGTCTGACGGCCTAATTCAATCAATGCTTCGGCTTTCCACAACAATACATCAGCATATCTGATTACCTGATAATTGAGTGACGATCCACCCCATGGCCAACCTTTTACCAGATATGGAGAGTTAGTAGAGACTAAAAACTTCTTCGTACCATATAATCCGTATGTGGCGGGTTCGCGAGCCCAGTTAATATCGTATGGTGCAGTATAATCTTTCCAGCGTATGCCCGGGCGACCTATTGTAAAGTCAAGGCGTGGGTCAACGTCAACTGCAAGACCATCCTCAACAGTCATCAGGTCGCTATTGTTGTATGTATCCAATTGAGGAACGCCATTCGCATCTGTTTTGTACGAATTTACCAGATTTTGACTTGGCTGGAAAAATCCGTCACCACTGTATGCAGGGCCTTTAGGAACGTTCAGCAAGTTACTCCAGTCTATACGACCGTTAGTAGTACCATCATTAATTGAATATTCAATACCAAATACCGATTCCGGACCATTTTCGTGCTCTACTTCAGCCAATTGTTGAAAATCTGGAAGAAGTCCATAACCACCCATTGAAACCGAATCGCACAAAGCCACAACACGGCTCATCAAAGACTGATTAACTGTTCCGGTGAAAATGTTGGTTTCATTCTGAGGATACGCACGGTATAAAAGCGCTTTTGCTTCGTAGGCCAAAGCTGCGTATTTATTTACACGTCCAAGCTGTGGTTGAGTTGCAGGCAATAATTTTGCAGCAGCAGCGAATTCACCGGCAATTTTTCCAAGAATCTGATCGCGGGTAAATTCGGCATTCGAAATTTTTACATAATCAGCGATTTCAACATTTTCATCAAAATAGGGTATCTTATTGAATAACCGGCTCAATTCAAAAAAGTAATGGGCACGAAGGAATCGCATTTCGCCCAAACGGATGTTTTTCAAAGGCACTTCAGCTTCAGTAACAGCGTTTAATTGTATAATGGCGCTATTACACCGTTGCACACTTATATACATTTTAAACCATTTCCTGTCTAACAATCCATTATTAGCGAAAACACCGGTAAACGTTTCAAAGGCATTGAATTCCCAAATGTCGCCAATACCTCCACCACCTTTGTAAGCATCTTCAGAGCGGACTTCACCGTAAATCCAGTTATTGGTCGGAGACAAAAATGTTCCATCATCACCTTCAGGACCAGCCAAAGCTGAATAAGCTGCCGTGCAGAGAGCTTCAATACCATCAGGTGTATTCAATACTGCATCGCTCAATTTACCTTTTGGAATGCTTTCCAAAAAATCTTTTTGACAAGCGACAGCAAATATTATTATCGTTATAAAAATTAAATATTTTGATTTCATAATTTTATATTTTTATTGCGTTAATACTTAAAAACCTAAGTTTAATCCAAAGGTAAACGTACGAGGTAAAGGATAAGGATAACCGAGTCCTTCAGGATCAGCTCCTTTATACTTAGTAATCGTTAACAGGTCCTGAGCCTGGATGTATAACCGCAAATTTCTGAATTTGAATTTTTCACTTATGTTTCGAGGTAAAGTATATCCAAAAGCGACATTCTTAATTTTAAGATACGAACCATCCTCAATATAATATTCAGATAAGCGATCTTCATTATTAAGGTTTACTGCAGTCAATGCAGGAATAGATGAATTCATATTTTCAGGTGTCCATGCATCCAATAATCTGGTTGAATGGTTCCCAGTCCAAAGTTGAAAGAAGTCGGTATAGAACTTTGAATTATTATAGGCATTTCTGACCATTCCAATCATTAAAACTGATAAGTCAAAAGCTTTATAAGAAACACCCAAATTAATACTTCCCTGAAATTTAGGCTGATCAGAACCTAACCAGGTCATATCTTTTTGATCAATCATACCATCTCCATTTACATCAACATAACGAATGCGTCCCAAACCTTTTCCTGATTGAATTGGACTATTGGCAACTTCTTCAGCAGTTTTGAACAGGCCATCCGTTTTGTAGCCAAACCATGATCTGATAGGTTGTCCAACAATTGACTTGTTAATACCATTACCGCCACCGTAGGTATAATATATGTCCTCTGGCAGGTAAGTTACTTCATTTTTGTTTACAGAACCTGAAACCGTAATATCGTATTTGATGTCGTTAGCAAATTGATCCCGCCAATTTCCAATAGCTTCGAAACCATTGTTTGTCATGGAGGCTCCATTATACGACATTGATCCACCTTCACCGATTACTCCAATGTAAGGTCTTTCTATTAACATGTCTTTGGTATCTTTCCGGTAATAATCAAGGGTTAGCGACAAGCGATTATCGAACATTGCCAAGTCTAAGCCAAAATTCTTTTGTGAGGTTGTTTCCCATTTAATATCAGGATTTCCAGACCTGACTTTATAAATACCGCTGGCAATAGTTCCTGTGTTGGCTCCTGCCAGATCGTATCCTGATAAAATTGCATTAATAGCATATTTTGTATAGGTGGCTTCGTTGTCGGCATTGTCATTACCATTTTGACCCCAACTAAATCTGAACTTCAAATCTGAAATTGCTGTAACAGGTTTCATGAAATTCTCTTGGCTAATTCTCCAACCGGCAGTAAAAGCAGGGAATATTGCTGAGTTATTATTTGACCCAAAGCGTGAAGTCGCATCACGCCTTACTGTTCCTGAAAGTAAATAACGATCTGAGTAGGAGTAATTTAACTTTCCAAAAAAAGATGTAATAGCATAACGATCTGCAAACCCATCGTTTGTTTGTTTACCACCACCTGCTCCCAGATAACGGTAATCCAGGTTTTCTATAAGGAAATCTTCTCTTATTCCAATTAAAGTTTCATTTCGGTTGTCTTTAGCTTCCTGACCCAAAAGGGCATTGAACGAATGATCTTTGTATTTCAAATTATAGGTTAACGTATTAGACCAAATCCACTCTTTGGAATAATCATTTTGTGTAGTCAGGCCGTTTTTATCAACAACGCGATCTCCTTCTGACCATTTGGGTTGGAAGTTTGAAAAGAATTCATTTCGGTAATTTATCCCAAAGCTAGATCTGAGTACAAGATTCTTTACAGGTTCAATTTCAACATAGGTATTCCCAAAAATACGCCAGTTTGTGTTCCTGTTTTCTTTTTGCTGATCGAGCAAGCGAATAGGATTTGGTTTATCTCCCAGACCTTGTGTTGGGCCTGCATAACCACCGTTAATGTCATACACAGGTATTAACGGATGCTGAGCGATTGCAAGTTCTTCAATTCCATCAGATTTAAGTATCTGATCCCAGTTGCTAATGGTTACGTTCTCACCAATTCTTAACTTGTTGTCCAAAAAGCTATAGTTGGAGTTAAAACGGGCGTTGATACGGGTAAAGTTGGTATATTTTATCAAACCGTCCTGATTGAAATAATTGAGAGAGAAAGTTGAAGAACCATTGTCGCTACCTTTTGATACTGACAGGTTATAATTTTGTTGTGAAGAAGTATGATAAACTTGCTTTGCCCAATCAGTATCGCCTGAGCGAATAGTTTGCTGTGGATTAATAAATTCAGGAATAACCGGAGTAAGACCACTTCCATATTGATCGTGACTTGGAACTTGCCCGTCATTTAAATAAGCGCCCCAATAAACATCGCCCCATTGCTGAGCGTTGAGCATTTTAATATTTGAGTGGTAGGTCTGTGCAGTAAACTGGGCATCAAAGTCAACTTTGAGTTTGCCTTTGTCTGCCTTTTTGGTTGTAATAATAATCACACCATTAGCAGCCTGTACTCCATAAATTGATGCTGACGCGGCATCTTTTAATACTTGAATTGATTCAATATCATTGGCATTCAATAATGTAGACAGGTTTTCCCTGGTTTGAACCCCATCAATTACCAAGAGCGGTGAAATGTTTCCGTTGGAAGTAATACCACGGATAGCTGTGCTTGTACCTACACCACCAGGGGTTCCATCAGTAGTTATACTAACACCAGGCAAACGACCTACAAGAGCAGACAGGGCATTTCCGGTAGGAACACTCATAATGTCTTTCATTTTGACTACAGAAACTGCTCCTGTTAAGTCGGCTTTCCGTTGGGTGCCATATCCAACAGCAACAACTTCATCTAAGCCGATTGCTTCCTGGATTAAAGTCACATTTATTGATGTCTTATTCCCAACGACAATGTCCTGGGTTTTCATCCCAACAAAACTAAAACTCAGTGTTGTGTTTTTAGTAGATTTGATGGAATAGACACCATTAAAATCGGTGATTGTTCCATTGGTCGTTCCTTTTTCAACGATAGTCACGCCCGGTAATCCGGCGCCCGTTTGATCGAAAACTTTACCTGTAACTGATACTTCCTGGGCATATGCCCCGATAGTCCAGAGTAGTGCCAGCAGTAGGAAAATTCCTCTGGCCATTTTTTTCATGTTAAGAGATTTTTTCTTCATAGTTTTGATTACTTAGAAATGATTAATTGTTCAATTTCGAACCTATTGTATTCAGGAGTAGCTCCTGCTTTGCTTGCTACAAAAGAGCCTGCTGCGCAGGCAAATTCGAGAGCCTTGTCGTTTGTTTTTCCTTCGTAAAGTGCGGCAATAAATCCTGCCAGAAAAGCATCGCCGGCGCCAACGGTATCGACCGCATTGACTTTAAATCCGGGATGTTCAAAAAATTCGCCGTCAGCAAAAAGTATGGCACCTTTATCGCCTTTGGTTACAATAACCATTTTTGATTGATAATGGTTGGCAAACCAACTGATCCGGCTTTTTTCATCCTGAAGTTGCACCTCGTTCCATTGGGCAAACACCAGCAGTTCATCGTCGTTTAGTTTCACCACATCCGATTTTCGGATCAGCACTTCAACGATTTCACGAGTGTCGTATGGTTTCCGGAGGTTGACATCGATGAGTTTAAGGGCATCGTTTTCAAGAAGGTTCAGGATCGAGTTTCTTGAAACTGCATTTCTTGAAGCCAGTGATCCATAAATAATAAGTCCTGATTCTTTCGCCTTTTTCGAAAGCGAATCAGTGAGGGTCAGATTATCCCAGGCAACCGGTTCGCAAATTTCGTAAGTCGCATTATTGTTTGCATCCAGGTGAACCAGTACTTCGCTGGTAGGAAGTGTCTCATCAACCGGCACCAAATCAATGTTTAATCCCGATATTTCCAGAAAATCCAGCAGCTTTTTGCCTTGCTTGTCGTTCCCGACTTTACTGGCAACAGCTGCCTGCTGCCCAACCCGGTTAAGGTGTAGAGCCACATTCATAGGTGCGCCTCCGGGTTTTGCTCCGGAAGGAAGATTATCCCAAAGGATTTCTCCGATACACAGAATTTGGTTGTTCTTAATTTTCATAAGTTAAAAAATTGATATAATGTCATATATATTAATAGCCTGATTTCTTTACTCACCCCATCGCATCTGCGATGCTCTACCCCTCTCTACGAGTAGAGGACCGAGCCTTCGGTCTTCGGGGTGAGTGAATTTGAAACACAACAATAAATTGATTGAATTACTTAGTCTTTAGATTTTTTTTCTGCGTTCAGTAAATTCAACCTGAATTTCTTCCAGCGATTTTCCTTTGGTTTCAGGAATAACTTTCCAGGCAAAAAAGAAATGAAGCACCATCATCACGGCAAAGAATGCGAATGAAGGTCCGCCGCCTACACCGGGCATTTCAGCAAAAATAGGGAAACCCCAAATCAATGCGGCTGCGAAAATCCAATGGGTAAATGTTCCTAATGCCTGACCTTTTGATCGTACTTTATTAGGAAATATTTCAGAGATAAATACCCATAGAACGGCTCCCTGTGAAAAGGCAAAAAACGCGATGAATCCCATGAGGTAAATCATAACACCGTATCCGCCGAACTCGCTAAAGTTGCTGGTGAAGAAAGCTTTGGAAAGCATTCCGAGGAAAAAAATCATTCCAACAGAACCGACCATTAGCAGCGTTCGACGGCCATAACGGTCGATTAAAAAGAGAGCTACAAAAGTGAAAAGTAAGTTGGTCGCGCCAATAGAAATAGATTGCAACAAAGCTGCATTGTTTGTAAAACCAGCCATTTCGAAAACACGGGGAGCATAAATCATGATAGCATTTATACCAGCTAACTGGTTGAATGCAGCTATCAAAATAGCGAAAATGATAGGGTACTTGTTTTCTTTAACGAATAGTTTTCCATGACCTAATTCGAATTCCTGTTCCACTGATTTTTCGACAATGGCAACTTCTTCTTTCGGGTTTTCAGCCTGAATTCGGATAAAAACGGCTAAAGCCTCCACGCTTCGGTTTTGGTTAACCAACCAGCGCGGACTTTCAGGAACTATAAAAAGTAAGCCGAAAAACAGAATGGCTGGAAGACTTTCAACACCAATCATCCATCTCCATGATCCTTCGGTAATTAACTGGGCTAAAAAATAATTCACCACAAAAGCCAGAAATATGGCAGATACCACGAAAAACTGATTGAGTAAAACCAATTGTCCACGTTTTTTTGCCGGAGAAATCTCAGCTATAAACATAGGAGTAACAACTGTGATACATCCTAAAAGTACTCCGGTAATAAACCGAAAGAATAACAGCAATTCCCAATTAAAAGAGGTGGCACTACCAAGAGTTGCTAGCGCAAATAAACCAGATAATATTATTAAAGATTTGCGGCGCCCGTATTTTTCGGCAGGCTTACCTATTATTAAGGTACCAACGATTGTTCCGAGAATAGCTATGGCGACGGTAAAACCAAGCCATGTACTATTTAAATTAAAGATGGATTCGAGTTGTGAAGTAGTTCCCGACATCATGGCGATATCGTACCCAAACAGAAATCCGCCGAGTGCGATAATGATTGCGACTGTAAATACATTTTGCTGTTTCATCTTTGAATCGAATTATTGGTTTAAAATTCTGAATCAAAGATATGGTAGCACACATGGGGACGCTATAAGAAGTGTTACCAAACGTTAAAACCATGATACAAACAACGACCTATGACACAGGCGTTTACAGTGCATGTAACATTTCAGAAATTGTATGTAACAATTTCAAAAATGCAAAAAATGCTATTTTCTCTTTTGAAAAATAACAACACAAAACAGATAAACTTAATGCATTACATGTTTCTTATTTCCTTTTTGTATTGAGAAGGAGTTTTGCCAAATTTTTTCTTGAAGATTGTAGAGAAACTAGCTAAAGACCCACAGCCAACCATTTCAGATATTTCTTTCATGCTTTTATCGGTCATTGTCAACAAATGAATTGCCTGGTTAAGTCGAATATTTGTAATAAATTCTGCCGGAGAATAATTTGTCAGAGCCTTTACCTTTCTATAAACCTGAATACGTGAAAGGCCCAATTCCTGACTTAAGCCTTCAACGCTAAGTCCCGTATCAGATATTCTCTCCTCTATTTTCCTCTGTAAAATATCGATAAAAGATTTATCTATTGGCGGCAATTTTAATGACTGTTGAGATTTGTTCTTTTCATTATCAGTAAACAAATTTCTTAACTTGTTTCTTCCTTCAATCAGCGTTCGAATCCGAACCTCAAGGATTTCAAAATTCACAGGTTTGGTCATATAACTATCGGCTCCGCTTTCAAATCCCACGATCCGTTTCTCGTCCTGAGTATTTGCAGTTAACAGAATAATAGGTATATGGCTCGTCGAGAATTCTTTTTTTAAGTGGATACATAATTCAACGCCGTCAATTCCTGGCATCATTACATCGCTAATAATCAGGTCAGGAATATATTTCATTGCCTTTCTGATTCCTTCAATTCCATCGCGTGCTTCAATAACTGCATATTTATCTTTTAATAAAGATTTCAAAAAAGAACGGATTCCCGGATGGTCATCAACAAGTAAAATAGTCGTTTCATTTTCATCAAAATGGTCATCAAAAATGTATTGGTCGTCAGAAACCAACAACTGCTCGATTATTCCAGCTTTATCTTTTGGTTCTGCCGATATTTGGGGTTTAGAAAATTTTTCTGAATTACTTATTTCAGTTATTACAGTTTCTGCTTTCTGGATTTTAGGTAAAATCAATATAAATCTCACAAAACCACCCTCGCTTGAAACATCTATTTTTCCGTGGTGTAAATCAACATAAGCCCGGACTAATGCCAGACCAATTCCTGAACCTCCTTCTTTTGAGCCGGCCTGATAAAATCGGTCGAATATATTTTGTATGTCACTCTGTGAAATCTGTTTTCCGGAATTGGCAACTTCCAGAACAACTGAATCCTGGTTTTCACCTCGTCTTTCCTTAAGAGTTACCAAGATTGTTCCCTTATCGGGGGTAAACTTGAATGCATTGGATAGAAGATTTGTATAAATCCGCTCCATTTTTTCCACATCAAAATCAAACTCAAACTCATTTTCGTCCGGCACATCAAAATGAAAATTGATTTGTTTTCGGGACTTTACTTCCTTGAAAAGTTCGTTCCAGTTGAGTAAATGCTTTTTTAATCCAGTATGAACAGGACTAAAACCATGTGCACCTAACTCATATTTCCGGAAATCAATAATTTGTTCGATTAACTTCAAAAGAATAGAAATATTTTTATTTGCAATGTCCAGTAGCTCCGATTGTTCTTTTGTAATATTTTTCTGTTTAAGTAGATTGTTTACCGGTCCGGAAATGAGGGTTAAAGGAGTTCGGAACTCATGCGAGATATTGGTATAAAAGCGCAAACGCTCCTGGGTGACTTTTTCCAGTTCGTTCGACATTCTTTTTAATTCATTATTCTGTGTTGCAATTGCAACATTTTGGGCTTCAATTTCTCCTTTTTGTCTTTCCAGATTCAGGTTGGCTAATTTCTTTTTCCTGAATGCACTATAATACATCACCAATAAAACACCTATCAGAAATAAAAGAATTGCCATCACAAACAATAAAACATGTTGAGTTTTGTATCGTCCGTCTAGGATTTCAAGCATGTGCTTTGACTTAACAATGTCAGACTGCAAAGCACTGATGTTATTGAATTGCAATCTGGTTATTTCAACATTACTACGATCGATTATAGTTGTTGGCAATAAGTTTTCTTTTTTGAAAGGTTCTTTATGAAGGATTTTTGAAGCAATTTGTATGGCTTCTTTTCCTCCGGTTGGATATATTAATGTAGCTGAAATGATACCCTCTTCAACTAATTGTATACCTCCTTCTTCATTAGGCAAACCATCAATGCCGATAATTAGTATTTTGTTGTCTCCCAATGATTTCTTAACAATTCTACTAGCATCTCTGGCAGTATTATCGTTAAAAGAATAAATAGCTTTTACATCAGGATACCTGTTTAAAATTGCAGGAATACTGTCAAATATTATATTGCCATCCCAATTTGTATCAATCTTCTTTACATTTATAAGCTCCGGATATTGTTTTAAAACGTCATTAAATCCATTGGTGCGCTCTCTAGCCGGTGACATACTCATTGCTCCCAGTATCTCAATTATCTTTCCTTTATTTCCTAATCGATTGGCAATGTAATTAGCTGCCACTTTTCCGATCAGATAATTATCTCCCCCTACATATGCCGTATATAAGTCAGATCCAATTCTTCTATCTATTAAGATTACCGGAATCCCCTTATTGTAAGCTTCTTCGATTACAGGCTGAATCGGGTTAATTTCATTGGGAGATACTATTAACAGGTCAACGCCCATATTCACCAACTCTTTAATCTGCTCAATCTGCAATTGACTGTTGTCTTCTGCCTGTTTGATTACCAGAGACAATTCCTCATGAAACATTAACTCGGTTTCCATTTCCCGTTCCATATTTTGACGCCAATTTTCATGCTGTCCACATTGAGAAAAACCGATAACAAAAGTTTCACTAGTAAATGCGGCAAGGTAAAAACAGAGTATGGTCGTTAATAGACAAATTTTTAATTTCATATTAAAAAAGACTTAGTACATGACAAAAATACAAATAGCTGATTATCAGCAAAATAAGTGTTGAAATATTAGGATAAAATTCTGAATATCAGTATCTTATAAGAAATTACCACGCTTTAAAGTAAGAATAATGATACCCAGAGTAGAGTCTAAAAGTAGTGAATTTGTCACCATTTCCCATGAACAATCAGGTTGAAATTTGGCACGAATAAAGTTCTTTGTTTTAATGATCAGGGCACTATGCAAAGTGCAAACTGTTGGTTTTGAGAAGTTAGCTACAGTTTTTGACTGCTGTGCAGATATTAGTTCTTCTCTGCGTAGAATTCAAAGGTTTATGGCTGCATACCTAATTGATACTGATTTGATTGCTAAGATTATATTCAGTATGTTCCCACACAAACCACCTTTCCGTCTGGCAATGGACAGGACCAATTGGAAGTTTGGGCAGCAGAATATCAATGTTTTGGTGATCGCAGTAATTTATCAAGGTGTTGCATTCCCATTGTTGTTTAAAATGTTGCCCAAATTCGGCAATTCCAACACCAACGAGCGTATTGAACTGATTGAGCGATTTATCCATCTTTTTGGTGCAGATGCATTGGATTGTTTGACAGCCGATCGCGAGTTTATTGGAGAAAAATGGATCAAATACCTGAATGATCAGCAGATCCAGTATTATATCCGCTTCCTCGAAAACTTTTGGGTATTGCAACCTCACAATGGCAAACGAGTAAAAGCCAGCTGGCTGTTTTCAAATTTGCCATTAAATGGTTGCCGGGTGAATCATCGGATTGTGTATCTGAACAATCAACTGTGTTATCTCGCTGCCTCAAAAGGAAAGGACAAAAAGGGAAAACCTGAATTACAAATTATTATCTCGTTCAACAATCCAGAAGATGCACTCCAGTCATTCATATCTAATCACTGTGGGGTTAGTTCCCCGCTGCTTGCAGCGAATTGAAGGACTAATTCCTCTGTGATACCCCGTCTGCTTGCAGCGGAGTAGTTCATTAGCCATATTAATCATCTTTCTAAGACGTTCAATATGCTTCATTACTGTATTGTTCTCCATCGGTCGTTGATGGTCAACAGGTGAATGTTTTCGGAGGAAATATTCAAAATCAACCAGAAATTTGTAATTCAGACTTTTTAGATAAATGTCAGAAGTCTTATACTTTTCTTTTAGAAAGAGTACAATATATTTCTGAGTTGTAAAATAATTTTTTAGCGTTCCCCACCTTAGGGTTTCTTTGCAGTTAGTATTGTGATAGTCGATCAGTTTGCATAAGGTTATGTCAGAAATATCCAGACCTAAAAACTTATTTTTAATAGCTTCTGTTGTGATGACTTGTTTACTCAACACAAGATCCTGGTAGGCTTCGACGATCATCTTTCGAATTTGTTCTAAGTAAGAGTTTAATTGCTTATTCTCAATTGATGAAGGTTTAGCTATCCCTTTTCCGAAGTTCCAGCTTTCCATATAAATTTTCCGCTTAATTGAGATTTCACACCGTTTTGAATTTACGGTAATACGAGCATGGACTGGCGCTATACCATTGGTAATCTAGTTTATACGAAGAACAAAATGAATTCCAAATGTTACTTTTTCCATGATGATTTCATTTTAAATTTTTATATACAAAAAAGGTTCACGGATTTTGATAAAACTTGATCTCAAAGCGAGTCAAAATCAATCAAAAACGATCAATCGATATGATTGCAATTCACTGCAATACATGAGGTTACATCGACACTCGTGAGCCAAATATAAAAACTAAAAAAGGTCACCGGATAGTTCACGTACGAACTGATATAAATAGGTATATCTTGATGGGGTATAAAAACAAAAAGACTACAAAATTAATGTTTTGCGGTCTTTTATTTGGGTTTGTAATCCAGTTTTGTCGGGGTGACCGGATTTGAACCGACGACCTCGTCGTCCCGAACGACGTACGCTACCAGGCTGCGCTACACCCCGAGGAACATGTTGAAAACGCGTTTTCTTTTATCGGAGAAAATCGTTTATACTGATTAAAATTCGAATTTCTAATTGTGCTTCAAATCTAAATTTTTCCAGCAGATTTAAGATACTTTAAATAAAGAAATTCGATTGCTGAATGTGATTTTTTATTCGGTATATGGTTTGTATTTCGGAGAAGATAAAAAAAGAAACCGTTTCAAGCTCTTGCTTGAAACGGTTCTTCTAATCCACACAATCAATCCACACTAAAAAACCAATCACCACCTAATCGCGTAAAATGATTTGTTAATAACAAAACTCAATTAACCAACAAAACCAAACAAATCATTTACTTTAATCAACCTTCCCAAAATATTTCAGACCTAATGATTGTGCGTTTTTATCATTTAAAGTCTGTTGATATAAACGTAAATTCAAGAAAAAGGTTGTGAATTTTTACCTCTTGTACATACAGCTTTCATGTTTTCTAAATAGTGGATCGTATATTTTTATACTTATTTTAGGATGGGTTTTGATAATCTATGGAAATAAAAATCCGACTCAATTTTGATTCGGATTTTTTTATCTAATCATTTATCAGGCTTAAGCGTGTTCCTTTTGCCATAGATATCAGGTTTGGATTGGTGATCAGAACTTGACTGACTCCGTTTTTCATGGCACTGAATCCGTTGTCGAGTTTCGGAATCATACCTTTGTTAATGATTCCTTCAATCTGAAGTATTTTAAAACGATCGTAACTTAATTCAGAAATCACCGAATTTTCGTCATCTGGATTGAGCAAAACTCCATTTTTCTCGAAGCAATAGAACAGATTGACCGTATAATAATTCGACAATTCAACAGCAAGGCTGGCGGCAATGGTATCCGCATTCGTATTGAGCAGTTGACCTTTCGTGTCATGTGTTATTGGGGCCATTACGGGAACTACTTCTTCGTTTAATAACAATCGTAATTCTTCAGTATTTACTCCCACGATGTCTCCAACAAAGCCATAATCGATGTCATTTACAGGTCGTTTCACTGCACGGATCACATTCAGGTCAGCACCGGTTAGTCCTACAGCATTGCTTCCTCTGGACTGAAGTCCTGCTACTATATTTTTATTGACAATGCCAGCGTAAACCATTGTAACAATCTCAAGAGTGGCGGCATCGGTTATTCGGCGACCTTCAACCATTTTTGTTTCAATACCAAGTTTATCGGCAAGACTGGTTGCCAGACTTCCGCCTCCGTGTACCAAAATGCGTTTTCCGCGAATTTGAGAGAAGTGGTTCAGTAATTGCTCAAGAGATTCTTTGTCTTCAACAACTTTTCCACCAACTTTTACTACCGTTAATCTTTCCATTTTTATTGATTAATAAGTGTCTAAGGTGTCTGAAATAAATCTTTTCAATTGAAATATTCCAGGTTAATTCAATTCTTCCAGCATCATTTTTAATACAGCCTGCGCAGAATATAAACGGTTTTCTGCTTCCTGAATAATGATTGAATTTGGGCTGTCAATTATTGCATCGGTAACAATCATGTTTCGTCGTACCGGTAGACAATGCATGAATTTGGCATTGTTTGTTACGGCCATCTGTCGTTCGGAAACAGTCCATGCGCGATCTTTAGATAAAACTTTTCCGTAGTCGGTATAAGATGCCCAGTTTTTAGCGTAGATGAAATCAGCACCTTCAAAAGCCTTCATTTGATCGTATTCAGGTTTCAGATTGCCCATAAATTCAGGAGCGAGTTCATAACCTTGAGGATGTGTTACTACCAGTTCGTAATCAGTCTTACGCATCCACTCCACAAACGAGTTCGGAACAGCCTGTGGTAATGCCCGTGGGTGCGGTGCCCAAGTTAAAACTACTTTTGGACGTTCTTTGGTTTTAAATTCCTCGATTGTTAAATGATCGGCAAATGACTGTAACGGATGGCGGGTCGCAGCTTCCATACTTACAACAGGAACTCCTGAATAGTCAACGAATTGCTGAATGATTTTTTCAGCGTAATCGTCTTCCTTGTTTTCGAACCTGGCAAACGACCGGACGCCGATAATGTCGCAATACCGTCCAATTACGGGAACTGCTTCACGGATATGCTCAGGTTTGTCACCATCCATGATTATGCCCAATTCCGTTTCAAGTTTCCAGCCACCTTCGTTGATATCAAAAATGATAACATTCATTCCCAGATTTAATCCGGCTTTTTGTGTACTCAAGCGGGTGCGGAGACTTGAGTTGAAAAAGACAAGCAAAAGCGTTTTGTTTTTTCCTAAATACTGATACTTATAAGGCGATTTTTTAATTTCAAATGCGAGTTTTAATGCTTCGTCCAGATTATTAAGGTCGTGAACTGATGTGAAGTGTCTCATTGTAATGAATATTATTGGCTTAAATTAATGCTGTTTGCTGTATGACAGTAGTTTAATTAGGTCGGTTTTGTCGCCTAAAGATAAGCCTATTTTCCTCTTCTTTAGATGTTAATTTAATGCCTTTATTTTGGTCTGATTTGTCCGTTACCTTCAATAATCCATTTGTAACTGGTTAGTTCCTCAAGCGCCATTGGTCCACGGGCATGTAGTTTTTGCGTTGAAATGCCTATTTCTGCTCCCAGCCCAAACTGTGCTCCATCAGTAAAAGCAGTTGAAGCATTGCAGTAAACAGCCGCTGCATCAACCGATTTTCGAAATACTTCCAGAGTATCTTTATTTTCTGAAACAATAGCTTCGGAGTGTTTGGAACTGTATGTTGCAATATGATCCAGTGCTTCGTCGAAATTGTCAACTGTCTTTATTGACATTTTATACGAAAGGAATTCAGTTCCAAACGATTCTTCAGTAGCCGGTTCAAGCAAATTTGGCGGGTATTTCCCTTTAAGGGCCTGAAATGATTTTTCGTCGGCATAAATAACTACCTGACTCTGAGGTAATAATTCGGTCAATACAGGCAGGTCGTTCAGCCTTTTTGCGTGAATAATCAGACAATCAAGTGCATTGCATACACCCGGACGTCGGGTTTTTGCATTGTTTACAATGGCCTTCCCTTTGGCTGTATCACCAAATTCATCGAAATAAGTATGACAAATTCCGGCACCGGTTTCAATTACAGGTATGGATGAATTTTCGCGAACAAAATTAATCAAACTCTGCGAACCTCGGGGAATAATCAGGTCAACCAGTCCATGTGCATGTAAAAGTTCCGTAGTAGCTTCACGGTCAACCGGAAGAAGTGAAAGTATATTCACATCTATTGCATGCTTTTGGAGAACTTCCTGAATGACTTTTACGATGGCAACATTCGAATCGTTTGCATCGCTTCCACCCTTTAAAACACAGGCATTTCCTGATTTCAGGCACAGGGAAAATACATCAAAAGTAACATTTGGACGGGCTTCGAAAATGATCCCAATTACCCCGAATGGAACTGTTATTTTTTTGATCAGAAGACCATTCGGACGGGCAGTCTCGTTTGAGATATGTCCAAGAGGAGAGGGCAGGGAAGCTACATTGCGGATATCAGAGGCAATTCCTTTAATCCGGTCAGCTGTCAGCATCAAACGATCATATTTCGGATCAGCTGGATCCATACGGCTCAAATCTTTGGAATTCTCCTGAAGGATAAACGCTGTGTTTTCGATTGCAGCGGTGGCTACATCTTCTAAAATCTGATTTATTATTTTAACTGAAACGAGGTTCAGCTTTCGGCTGGCTTTTAAAACCAGTATAAGTTGTTCTTTTACTGTCATCATATAGAATTTTAGTACATGCGTATATGAGTTTAAATGACGGTTTACTCATTCAAATAATTCAATAGTTTCACCCATTCAAACAGCAGCAACCTTCCACTTTTTTTGACGTGCTAAGATACAAAAAAAATGAAAAGCCCCCTTCCAGGGGGGGAAGGGGGTATAACTCAGGGATTTGCTGCCAAGGGTAAGGCAATTAAAAAGGGTCTATGAAAAGGGGTGTCAGTACACAAATCCCGAGTTAATATTTTTATCATTCCATCAAATACAAATAATCATAATGAACTACAGCTTTTTTATTTTTATTTCCTTTTAATTTTTCAGCTTTATCGGAATTGAATTCTGATTTTCCAATTCCGATCAGATTTCCTCTTTCGTCTTTAATTTTCACCAGGTCACCTTTTTCAAAAGTACCTTCAATGGAAACGATTCCTATCGGCAAAAGACTTGATGCATGGCTCGATAAAAGTGCTTTACTGGCACCTTCGTTAACTACAAGTTCTCCCTTGGCAAAACTTTCGGAATACGAAATCCATTTTTTAACATTGGAGGATTTCTTATTATCCGATAAAAACCTGGTATGAACGATGTTCTCTTCTGTATTCATGATCAGAAGAAGTGTATTTTCTTTTAATCCGTTGGCAATGTGTACATTGATGCCGCTTTTGGCGACTTTCTTTGCTATGCTGTATTTTGTCAGCATTCCGCCTCGTCCAAAACCCGATTTGATCGTTGAAATAGCCCCACTCAACGGTTTGCTCTTTGAGGTAATTTCTCGAATTACTTCTGATTCGGGTAATTCAGGAGAACCATCGTAAATGCCATCAATATTGCTCAGAATAATCAAGGCTTCTGAGTCTACCATTGAAGCGATCAGGCCTGAAAGTTCATCGTTATCGGTGAACATTAGTTCTGTGACAGAAATGGTGTCATTTTCATTTACAATGGGTATCACCTTGTTTTCAATCAGCGTCGAAATACAGTTTTTCATATTCAGATAATGAACTCTGTCACCGAAATTTTCTTTGGTGGTGAGTACCTGAGCACACGACATTCCGTATTTCCTGAACGCTTCAGCATAACTGTTAATGAGTTTTACCTGACCAACTGCAGACCACAACTGCCGGGCCGATACGGTGTCCATTTTTTTTCGGATTCCGATTTCACCCCTTCCGGCAGCTACAGCTCCCGACGAAACCAGCACAATTTCAACACCTTTCTGATGAAGGAAAGCTAGCTGGTCGGCCAAATGTGAAATATTCGCATCATTTAACGTACCATCAGACTTAGTTAGAACGTTACTGCCAACTTTGACAGTGATTTTTTTATATCGCAAATTCATTTTCAATACGGTCTGATTAACCTTTTTCAATTTTGTTGAAAGAGGCGAGTAATCCCTGAATTAATGAAGAACTGAAACCTTTGTGCTCCATTTCATTTAGCCCGGTTATGGTGATTCCCCGGGGTGTGGTAACTTTATCAATTTCCTGCTCCGGATGTTGTCCTGATTCGAGGATTAAGCCGGTTGCACCTTTTACTGTTTGCGCAGTAATGAATTGGGCCATTTCAGCTCCAAAACCTATTTCGATACCACCTTGCATGGCCGCACGGATATACCGCAAAGCAAATGCAATTCCGCAGGAGGCAAGCACCGTGGCTGAAGCCATCAAATCTTCGGTGATGATCATTGCTTCTCCCAGCTGATCAAAAATATGAATTACCTGATTACGTGTTTCTTCTGATTTTACATTGGTTGAAATCAATGTCATCGATTCCTGAATGGCAATGGCCGTATTGGGCATCGCCCTGAATATCTGCACGCTTGTACCGGCCGTTTCTTCCAGTTTGGGAAGTCCAACTCCAGCTACCAGTGAAATCAATATTTGATTGGGTTTTAAAACAGGTTTGATTTCTTCGATGATCGAAAGAACCTGATACGGTTTGATTGCGAGGATGATAATGTCAGCATTTAGCGAAGCTTCAATGTTGTCGGTGGTAACACAAACTCCCTGTTGCTGAAGTTTTTCCAATAAATTTAACCTCCGCCGGGTAACAGTAATGGCTGTTGGTGGCAGCAACTTTGATTTGATTAATCCAAATGCTATTGCACTTCCAAGATTTCCTCCTCCGATGATGGTTATTTTCTGATCAATCATTTTATTTTTCTGAATAGATTATGCTTTTATATTGTAGCAGCCAGTGCATCTAGAAAAACATCAGCCTGTTCTTGATTCAAAGTTAGCGGAGAAAGTAACCGAATGGTATTTGCTCCGGCAACTCCGGTAAAAATATGATGTTTTTTTAACAAAACATGACGAATGTCACTTATTTGTTGATCAAATTCCAGCCCGATCATTAAACCGAGTCCTCTAACTTCTTTTATTTTTGAAAATTCCTTCAGTTTACTGATGAGATAACTACCCACTTTTTCGGCATTTTCAACCAGTTTTTCACTTTCCATGATTTCCAAAACGGCCAGACTTGCTGCACAAGCCAGGTAATTTCCTCCGAAGGTAGTTCCCAGCATACCATGCCAGGCTTTGATTTCAGGGGCAATCAGAAGTGCTCCGACCGGGAATCCGTTGCCCATTCCTTTGGCTACAGTAATTAAATCGGGTTTAACTTTTGTATACTGATGAGCGAAGAATCTACCGCTTCGCCCGTAGCCTGATTGTACTTCGTCCAGTATCAGTAATGTTCCGTATTGTTTGCAGAGTTTTTTAGCCTGAACCAAAAAACCTTCGGCTGGGACATGAATGCCTCCGATTCCCTGAATCCCTTCAATAATTACACCTGCAATTTCGTTGGTTTTCAGTTGTTCTTCCAATAATTCCAGATTGTTGAACGGAAGGATAACCGCATTGCTGGTTTCGTTAATTGGAGCGATAATTTTGGGATTATCGGTTACTGCAACCGCGGCAGAGGTACGTCCGTGGAACCCTTTTTTAAAGCTCACAATCTTTTTTCGTCCGGTTATGAAAGAGGCCAGCTTGAGTGCATTTTCATTAGCTTCAGCTCCGGAGTTTACCAAAAACAGTTGGTAGTCGGGATATCCGGAGAGTTGGCCTAATTTGTCAGCCAATTCTTTTTGCTGCGGAATCTGCACCGAATTGGAATAGAACCCGATTTGATTAATCTGATTGGTGATTCTGCTGATATAATGTGGGTGCGAATGACCGATAGAAATAACAGCATGGCCACCGTATAAGTCCAGATATTTGGTGCCATTTTCATCCCAAATATAGCAGCCGTCGCCTTTTACAGGTGTTATGTCTAAAAGTGGATATACATCGAATAAATTCATTGTCAAAGAGTTTAAAAGCCCCCTCCAAACCTCCCCCGAAAGGGGAGGCTTAAAAAGTGCGAGATTATTTTCTATTTTTAAGCGAATTCTTCCCGAGTTTTTATGCTGAAAAACTCCCCCTCTTTCGGAGGGGGCTGGGGAGGCTTCTATTTTTAAAACGCCACTGCTTTCAAACCAAGTCCAGCAGTTTCTGCCAGACCAAAAATCAAATTCATGTTCTGAACAGCTTGTCCGGAAGCACCTTTCAGTAAATTGTCGGAAACTGAAAGAATCATGAGTTTATTGCCGTGTTTTTCAAGATAAACAATGGCTTTGTTGGTATTCACCACCTGTTTTAAATCCGGATTGGTTCGACTTACAAAAACAAACGGATGTGATTCGTAATAATCCTGATAAATCTTCTGAGCATCTTCGAGTGTCCCGTCAAATTTGGTGTAAACCGAAGCAAATATGCCACGGGTATGATTTCCGCGAACAGGAATAAAATTGATCTCGTGGCTTAATCCCGGTTGCAATTGTTTCAGACTTTCTCCAATTTCACCAAGGTGTTGGTGTTCGAAAGCTTTGTAAACCGAAATGTTGCCGCTTCTCCAACTGAAGTGTGAGCTTGAACCTGGCGCCTGACCAGCTCCTGTAGAACCAGTAATGGCGTTTACGTGCAATTCATCCTGAATTAAACCGGCAGCTGCCAATGGTAATATGGCGAGCTGAATTCCGGTTGCAAAACAACCTGGGTTCGCAATTTTACTGGATTGGCGAATAAGTTCGCGATTCAGTTCAGGTAATCCGTATACAAAATCATTTCCTTCCCGTTTTAGCCTGAAGTCATGACTCAAATCAATGATTTTTACATTTTCAGGAACGGCATTTTTCTGAAGAAATTCTTTCGATTTTCCATGACCCATGCAAAAAAAGACTACATCGATCAGCGAAAAATTGGTTTCACTCACAAACTTGATATGCGTATTTCCCAATAAGTCGGTGTGAACATCCGATAAAAGGTTTCCGGCATTGCTGCTGCTTTGCACAAATGTCAGTTCAGCCTGCGGATGATTAAGCAATATGCGGATCAGTTCGCCCGCTGTATAACCGGCTCCCCCAATAATTCCAACTTTAACGGTCCCCTTCCCGTTCCCCCGGAGGGGGAAAGCTTCGGACTCGGTAGGATCGTCAATTAATTTATATTTGTTCATGCTTTCAGAAATTGTAATTCTAATTTTTTGTAATGCTTTGAATAATGAGCAAATAATCAGTGTTTCGCAAAATTCTCCCCCCACGGGGGAGTTAGAGGGGGCCTCTAAAAAGTCTTGTTAACAGAATTGTGGATTTTGAGCGATGTTGAAAGTACTTTGGTAAAACCTTTCACGTCGTCGGCGGTCCATGCCGAGTTTTTTTCACCGTATTCTCCAAATTCCGAGCGCATCAAATCGTGATCAGATTCAACTCCAACCAATATGAAATTGTACGGTTTCAGGCGAATAATCACTTTCCCTGTAACAGTTTGCTGCGAGTTTTCGAGGAATTTTTCGATGTCGCGCATCACAGGTTCGAAGTATAGAGCTTCGTGAAGAAACATTCCGTACCAGTTTCCGAGTTGTTCTTTCCAGTATTGCTGCCATTTGGTGAGTGTGTGCTTTTCGAGCATCTGGTGAGCTTTAATGGCAATGATTGGCGCAGCAGCTTCGAATCCGACACGACCTTTGATGCCGATAATGGTATCGCCGATGTGCATATCGCGGCCGATGGCATAAGGCGAAGCCAATGCATCGAGCGCACGGATGGCATTCACCGGATTTTCAAAGCTGTCGCCATTTACTCCTTTCAATTCGCCTTTCACGAAATCGAGTGTAATCTCTTTTTCTTCGGTTTCGGTCAATTGCGAGGGGTATGCTTCTTCAGGAAGAGTTTTGTCCGATTTTAAGGTTTCTTTTCCTCCGATGCTTGTTCCCCAAAGTCCTTTGTTGATGGAATAATCCATTTTTTTCCAGTCAGCCTCGACGTTGTGGGCTTTCAGGTAATCAATTTCTTCCTGACGGCTCAGTTCCAGATCGCGGGTAGGAGTGAGGATCTCAATTTCCGGCGCCAGAATCTGGAAAGTCAGGTCGAAACGAACCTGATCGTTTCCTGCTCCGGTACTTCCGTGTGCTACATATTTTGCTCCGATTTTTTTTGCGTATTCAATAATGGCAATGGCCTGAAAAACGCGTTCCGAACTTACTGAAATCGGATAGGTATTATTCCGGAGAATATTTCCGAAGACCATATATTTGATGCTTTTTTCATAGTAAGTGTCAGTCACATCAAGCGTTACGTGTTTGACTGTTCCCAGATTGTAAGCTTTTTTCTCTACGGCATCCAGTTCTGCCTGACTAAAACCACCTGTGTTTGCAATCGCGGTGTAAACATCCAGATTTTTTTCAACCGACAGGTATTTTGCGCAATACGAAGTGTCCAAACCTCCGCTGAATGCTAAAACTACTTTATCTTTCATGATTTTTTCTTTTTAAATAAAAAGGTCAAAATTGCTGCCTCTTTAGGTATTGTTCCGTTTTTATTTCGCTTTAGTTTATTGACGATATCCAGTAACGTGCCTTTAATGGCCCAGCCACCGTTTTGTTTTTTCTCCCCTTTTTTATCTTTCTCCCAGGTTGGATCAAACACCATGGCAGTGCAAAGGCATTTGCTTTTGTTGGTACGCTGTAGAATATCGTAATTCACACAGCTTTGACATCCTTTCCAGAAATCTTCATCAGTAGTTAATTCTGAAAAAGTAACGGGTCGGTAGCCCAGTTCGTGGTTAATCTTCATTACAGCCAATCCGGTAGTCAATCCGAATATTTTGGCGTCGGGGAAATGTCTTCTCGAAAGCATAAATGCTTTTCGTTTAATTTCAGTAGCCAGACCTATTCCGCGAAAATCTTTTGCTACGATCAATCCGGAATTGGCAACAAACCTTTTTTCTCCCCAGGTTTCAACGTAGCAGAATCCGGCAAAGGTTTCCCCGTTTTCAAGAGCTATAATGGCTTTGCCTTCCGACATTTTTTTTGCAATGTATTCGTGCGTACGGCGTGCAATACCCGTTCCGCGTTCTTTTGAAGCGCTTTCAATGGCATCATTTACCTGATCGACATACTTTAAATGCTCCTCAGTTGCGACTAATACTTGAATGTTTTTTAAATCTTTCATTCTCTTCTGTAAATAAAGTTCATTTTTTATTCAGGTATTCGGAATAAATCCTCTTTGCCCTTTATCCTTGACTAATTCAGTGTTTATTATTTTGTACTATCTAAATTTCTCTTCTAATTTTGGCATAACAAGTATCAGGCTGTTGATCAGGTCGCTGTGAGTGATTCCTTCGCGCATGATAATCAGTATGGTATCGTCGCCGGCAATTGTACCAATGATTTCAAACGGTTGGGCTGTATCGATTGCCGATGCGAGGCTGCTTGCATAGCCAGGCATGGTTTTCATTACAGCCATGTTTCCTGAAAATTGCAAATCGCGAAAGCCATCAGCCAGAAAATTAATCCGTGTATTCTCACGCTGCGATTCAATCGTTGCACCTTCAGGAATTACATAAACATACCCCAGTGTATGATCTGATACTTTTGCAACTTTCAAAATTCTCAAGTCGCGCGAAAGCGTAGCCTGGGTCAACTCGAAGCCCTGATCTTTCATGATGCGCAAAAGCTCATCCTGATTGCTGATCCGACCACTGATGATGACCTGCTTAATTGCCAGCTGTCTTTTGGTGCGATTCTTCATTTTGAATATTTATACATTTACGGTGCAAAAATATGCATAAAATAAATAAAACAAACTTTTTTTTCGAAAAAAAATATCTATTTTTGTGACCAGAAATGAAAAATACCAACGAATTGAAACTTGAAAGACACCAGGTCGAAATTACGAAGTCACATAGTAACGAGAGTTTGTTAAGAAATAACAACCATGCGTTTGCCCTACAGCCGTAGCCAAACGCATTTTTTATAATATTTAGCATTGCAACGATGACACAACTTAGAAAAGTCAGATTGATTCTTGAAGATGGGACAACATTTGAAGGAAAATCTTTTGGATATGAAAAATCAGTAGCCGGAGAAGTCGTTTTTTACACCGCTATGACTGGCTATCCTGAAAGTTTAACAGATCCTTCATATACCGGACAGATCCTGGTATCAACTTTCCCTTTAATTGGAAATTACGGTGTCCCAAACGATTCGAAAGTACAGGGTTTGTCTGAATTTTATGAATCAGACAAGATTCATATCACAGCTTTAATTGTTTCGGATTATTCATTTGAATACAGTCATTGGAACGCTATCAAAAGTTTGGGCGACTGGCTGAAGGAAAATAAAGTTCCGGGCTTGTTTGGGATCGACACCCGTGCGTTGACCAAAATAATCAGGGTGAAAGGTTCATTGCTTGGTAAAATAGAATTTGAAGACGAAGCCATCGATTTTTACGATCCAAATCAGGAAAATTTAGTTGCAATTGCCAGTTGCGATAAGGTTGAAACATTCGGGAACGGAGAACATCGCATTGTTTTGGTTGACTGTGGTGTAAAAAACAATATCATTCGCTGTTTGATGAGCCGCAATGCAACAGTTATTTGTGTGCCCTGGGATTACGATTTCAGTGGGGAGAATTTTGATGGAATCTTCCTGTCGAATGGCCCGGGCGATCCGGCATTGTGTGATGCAACAGTCGAAAATATCCGTAAAACAATGGATGCCGGAAAGCCAATTATGGGAATTTGCCTGGGAAATCAGTTGTTGGCAAGGGCAGCCGGTGCAGAAACATACAAATTGAAATTTGGTCACCGCAGCCACAACCAACCGGTATTGCTACAGGGAACCGACCGTTGTTTCATCACCTCTCAGAATCACGGGTTTGCTGTTGATACGAAAACATTGCCAATCGACTGGGAGCCTATGTTTACCAACGTGAACGATAATACCAACGAAGGAATCCGCCACAAAACAAAACCGTTCTTTTCAACTCAGTTTCACCCAGAAGCAGCCAGCGGACCGGTTGATACCGAGTTTTTATTCGATGATTTTATGAATAATGTGATCGAATACAAAAAAACGAAGAAGTAAAAAATGGATACGGGAGATAGGAAAATGGAGGCTGAAAGAAACCGTAACTCGAAACCCGCAACTCGTAACTCGAAAAAACAAACATCATGATAAATAAGGAAATAAAAAAAGTAATCGTTCTGGGCTCGGGAGCGTTAAAAATTGGAGAAGCAGGAGAGTTTGACTATTCCGGATCGCAGGCACTGAAAGCGCTGAAAGAAGAGAATATTGAAACCATCCTGATCAACCCCAATATTGCGACCATACAAACTTCGGAAGATATTGCCAGCCGGATTTACTTCCTGCCGATAACTCCTTTTTTTGTTGAGCAGGTTATTCTTAAGGAAAAACCAGATGGAATTCTTCTCGCTTTTGGCGGACAAACAGCTCTCAATTGCGGTGTTGCTCTATTCAGAAACGGAATTCTGGACAAATACAATGTGAAAGTGATCGGAACTCCGGTTCAGTCAATTATAGACACCGAGGACCGCGAAATTTTCTCTCAAAAGCTGGCTGAAATTGACGTTTTAACGCCACGCAGTATTGCTTGTCTGAATATGGAAGAAGCTTACGCCGCGGTAAAAATTGTTGGTTATCCAATTATTATTCGTGCGGCCTATACGCTTGGTGGCCTGGGTAGTGGCTTTTGTGTCAATGATGAGGAACTGGAGTCACTGGCATCAAAAGCATTTACCTATTCTCCCCAGATTTTGGTCGAAGAATCGATTAAAGGTTGGAAAGAAGTCGAATACGAGGTGGTTCGCGACCGTTTTAACAACTGTATCACCGTTTGTAATATGGAGAACTTCGATCCTTTGGGTATACATACCGGCGAAAGTATCGTTGTTGCACCTTCGCAAACACTTTCCAATTCTGAATACCATAAATTACGGGCACTGGCGATCAAAATTATCCGTCACATCGGAATTGTGGGCGAATGTAATGTTCAATATGCACTTGATCCTCATTCGGAAGATTACCGCGTGATCGAGGTCAATGCCCGTTTGTCGCGCTCTTCTGCTCTGGCTTCAAAAGCAACCGGTTATCCGCTGGCTTTTGTGGCTGCCAAACTTGGTCTGGGCTACGGACTGCACGAACTGAAGAATCAGGTTACCAAAGTGACTACTGCTGCATTCGAACCAGCACTCGACTATATTGTTTGTAAAATTCCACGTTGGGATTTGAATAAATTTTCAGGAGTATCGAAAAACCTGGGAAGTTCTATGAAGAGTGTGGGCGAAATCATGTCAATCGGCCGTTCGTTTGAAGAAGCTATCCAAAAAGGAATCCGGATGGTAGGAATCGGAATGCATGGTTTCGTTGCCAATAATGAAGAAATCACTATTGAGCAGATTGATGAGGAATTGATCCATCCGACAGACCGCCGGATTTTTGCCATCGAAGAAGCCTTCAATAAAGGTTACTCGGTTGACGAAATCTACGAAAAAACAAAAATTGATCGCTGGTTCCTGCAAAAACTGCACAATATCCATGTGACCAAAGATAAGCTGGAGAAAGTAAATTCGTTGCCAACATTGGATGACTCGCTTTTGATTCAGGCAAAAAAAGAAGGCTACTCCGATTTTCAAATTGCGCGTCTGGTCTTGAAATCCTCGAATAAAAATATTAATGATGACTTGCTGAAAGTGCGTGAATGGCGTAAAAGCAAAAACATCCTGCCTTCAGTAAAACAGATTGATACACTGGCCGGAGAATATCCCGCACAAACGAATTACCTGTACCTGACCTACAACGGAAATGAACATGATGTTGAATTTCAGCACGATAATAAATCGGTGATTGTATTGGGTTCGGGAGCTTACCGCATTGGAAGTTCGGTTGAATTCGACTGGTGTAGTGTGAACGCGATTACAACCATTCACAAGGAAAATTACCGTTCGATCATGATCAACTACAACCCGGAAACCGTGAGTACCGATTACGATACCTGCGACCGATTGTATTTTGATGAACTGACTTTCGAACGTGTGATGGATATTGTTGATCTGGAATCTCCGAAAGGAGTTGTACTCTCGATGGGTGGGCAGATCCCGAATAACCTTGCGATGAAGTTGCATCACCAGCAAGTACCGATTCTGGGTACTTCTCCGTTGAATATTGATCGGGCTGAAGACCGCAAAAAATTCAGCTCACTGCTTGATGTTCTTAAGATTGATCAGCCACGCTGGTCGGAACTGACCACCATTGAAGATATCTTTCGGTTTGTCGATGAAGTTGGTTTTCCTGTTTTGATACGCCCTTCCTACGTACTTTCGGGTGCTGCCATGAACGTGGTTTCGAACCGAGACCAGCTGGAACATTTCCTGACTTTGGCAGCCAACGTTTCGAAAGAACATCCTGTAGTTGTTTCCGAATTTATTGAACAGGCTAAAGAAATAGAGATTGATGCTGTTGCCAAAAACGGTGAATTGGTAGCCTATGCCATTTCGGAACACGTTGAATTTGCCGGAGTTCACTCGGGCGACGCTACCATCGTTTTCCCTCCGCAGAAATTATATGTGGAAACCATCCGCAGAATCAAAAAAATAGCTAAACAGATTGCCAAAGGACTCGAAATAACCGGGCCGTTCAACATGCAGCTGTTGGCTAAAAATAATGATATCAAAGTGATTGAGTGTAATCTTCGCGCTTCTCGTAGTTTTCCATTCGTATCGAAGGTCATGAAATACAACCTGATTGAAGTCGCGACTCAGGTCATGTTGGATGTTCCGTTCCGGAAACCGGATAAATCGTTGTTTGAACTCGATTATGTAGGTGTTAAAGCGCCACAGTTTTCATTTGCACGTTTGCTGAATGCCGATCCTGTTCTGGGAGTCGACATGTCGTCAACCGGAGAAGTGGGTTGTATTGGTGAGAATTTTTACGAAGCGATTCTGAAATCGATGCTATCGGTGGGGTATACCATTCCGAAGAAAAATATCCTGATTTCGTCAGGTCCGGCACGGTCTAAAATCGAATTGCTGCAAAGTGCCCTGTTACTGGCTGAACGTGGCTTTAATCTGTTCGCGACAGGTGGAACGCAAAAGTTTCTGAGCGAAAACGGTGTTGAATCAACATGTGTGTATTGGCCTGATGAAATTGATAAACACCCGAATACACTTGAATTAATTAAGCAAAAGAAAATTGATTTGGTGATCAATATACCGAAAGACCATACCACCCGGGAAATTAGTAATGGTTATACTATTCGCCGGAGTTCGATCGATTACAGTATTCCGCTGATTACCAATTCACGTGTTGCCAGTGCGTTTATTTACGCCTTCTGCAAATACAGCGTTGAAGATTTGTCTATCAAAAGCTGGGACGAATACAAGGATTAAAAAAGTTTCAAGTTCCATGTTTGCCCAGAGTATCGGCATCCTCACAATCAACTTTTCACCATTGGCGTGAAATTTCCCATTAAAAAGGTCATTCTGAAGTAAAATTCGGGATGACCTTTTGTTCGCAGAAGATTTTACCGGGATTGAGATTAGTTCAGCCTTATTCTCTAAAATTTAGGATAGTTACTGAAATCGTCATTGGTAGCTTGTTCTTGAAAACTTAACATTGGTTCATTTTAACTGTATTTTTCTGTCGGCTTGTATTATTCGACTAAATTTGGTTTCTATTTCATAAATGAAAACAATTACATGAAAACAAACTATTGGAGGAAAGTGGGAATTGCTCAATTTCTGCTGTCAGCTCTGCTTTTCGTGTCGTGCGACATGATCGAATACCATCCCTATGATCTGAATTCTAAAAATCAACCGTCAAACCTCAATCAAACTTACATTAGTCAGATTGAAAAATTGAGTGACGATAAGGATACGATCAGATTTGTTTTTATGGGTGATACCCAGCGGTTTTATGATGAAACTACTGATTTTGTGAATGATGTAAATAAACGTAGTGATATTGACTTTGTTATTCACGGAGGTGATATTACCGATTTCGGCATGAGTAAGGAGTATGTATGGATTCATGATATTATGAAAAATCTAACTGTCCCTTACGTGGCCCTCATTGGAAATCATGACGTTCTGGGACATGGGAAAGACGTATATCAGCAAATTTATGGAGATTTTAATTTTTCGTTTGAATTCAGAAAGACACGTTTCATTTGTCTGAATACCAGTGCTCTTGAATTTAATTATGCAACGCCAGTTCCTGATTTTGATTTTATGTCTGGCTTTCTAAGTGATACGGCATCAATTGAACGTACAGTAGTTGTTATGCATGCTCCTCCGTTTGATGAACAGTTTAATAATAATTCAAGTTTAATGTTCAACTATATAATTGAACGGTATAAAAACCTGCAGTTTTGCCTTCATGCACACCTGCATGAACTTAGTGTAACCGATTGTTTTAAAAATGGAATACTCTATTATGGCTGCGATGATATTTCCGGGCGAAATTACCTTTTATTTACTATCGTCGGAAATTCATATAGCTATCGCGTTGTCAATTTTTAATCCCTGATTTATGAAGAATTTTTCTTTTGTTTTTTTTGTCCTCTCAATTCTTTGTATGAATCAGCTTCACGCTGAAACGCCGCATGATAAAAAACTTGCCAGATATCAACGGAATTGGAATCGGATAATGCCCAACCAAACGAAACTTCAATTTGCCGGATCGATGGGAATGTTTTCGGCCGGGCCAGGGTGGAGTTACGGAAAAAGGAATCAATGGGAAACAGATTGGTTCATTGGATTTATACCGGAGATTGAGGAGGTTCAGGGACATATGACCACCACAATCAAACAAACTTATACCCCTTTTCGAATTCGGGTGAATGATTTTATCAGTTTGGAACCTGTAACTACAGGAATTTATATTAACAAAATTTTCGGTGAATATTTTTGGAGTAAATTACCCGAAAAGTATCCGAAGAATTATTATTTCTGGGCGGTAAATACACGATTCAATGTTTTTCTTGGTCAATCGGTAGCTTTCAGGATGGGAACCAAAACATTGGGAAAAGAGTTGTCCTTTTTTTACGAGTTTAACACCAATGATCTCTATTTAATAAGTGCCTTTGGTAATGAAACCATCGGATTAAAAGAGATTGTTGGTTTGTCGTTTGGAATTAGATACCGTGTATTTTGAGTTGCCTGAAGAACAGAAAAGTATAATCTATTTTTGAGGAAAAAATCTTTCTATAAAGCAACCTGAAAAGCATTTGTTCCGTAATTCTGAAAAAAAAACTTTTAATTGAATTTTTAAAAAAACCAATTATGGCAAGTTCAGCTGATTCAAATCTGATCTGTTGTCCTGAATTTGACACAATTCCATGGGATGATCAAACAGTAATTTGGGAAAACAAAAAGTTCATCAAGGACAAAGTTTTTACTCTCTTTTACATGCCCGTGAATTTTGGGCAGGTGATGAAACGGTTCGATGAAAAACTGACCAAAGCTGGAGCAACTATGCCCGATTACCTTGGACTGTCGGACCATACTTCGAAATGGAACATGGATCTCTATCTCGCGGTTGACAAGGAAATTCCTGATGCCGAAAATACCACACTGAGTGGGAAGTTTTACAGTAAAGTGTATGAAGGCCCGTTTCGGGATACCGGGAAATGGTGTAAGCATCGCTAAAACCAACGGATTCACTATCAAAAAGTGGTACATGTGGTACACCACTTGCCCCAAATGTGCCAAAAAATATGGAAAGAATTATGTGGTGATTATTTGTCAGGTAGAATAAACTTATGTTCCTGATTCGGTGAACATGAAGTCAGATCAGTTCACATACTATTTCTTCACTGCTTCCCACATCACTTCCACCGGATGCAGCGCTTTCCGTCCGGTCCCGTCTTCGATGTGGTGGCGGCAGGAGGTTCCGGGTGCTGCAATAATTTCTTCGGAAGTCGCTTTTCGTACAGCCGGAAACAAGTCCAGTTCACCAATTTGCATACTTAATTCGTAATGTTCTTTTTCGTAGCCGAACGATCCGGCCATTCCGCAACAGCCACTTCTAATTTCCTGAACAGAATAATTAGCTGGCAATTCGAGCATTTTTCTGGTGGCCAGGGTTGAGGCCACCGCTTTTTGTTGACAATGTCCATGTAATCTGATCGTTCTTTCATCCGAACAAAATTGCTCGCTCCGGATATTTCCCTTCTCTATTTCCTGAACCATAAATTCTTCCAGCATCAGTGCATTTTTTGCCAGATTTCGGGCTTTTTCCTGAAGTGGCTTTTCAACCAATTCCGGATATTCATCCCTGAAGGTGAGGATGGTCGATGGTTCAATTCCGATTAGCGGTGTTTCTTCCGAAATAATTCCGGAGAGTTGTCCGACATTAAACGTTGCGATTTGTTTGGCTTTTCGCACCAACCCTTTCGATAAATAAGTTCGTCCGCTTTCCTTGTGTTTCGGAATGACGACTTCGTAGCCCAGTTTGTTCAGCAGTAAAATAGCTTTTATCCCGATGTGGCTTTCATTGAAATTGGTGAACTCGTCGGCAAACAGATAGACTTTTCCGGATTTCTTTTCCTGCAACATCGGCTGATTTCGCGACCAGTTCCGGAGTGTTTGGGCAGCCAATTCCGGAATTTTGCGTTCCGGAGCAAAACCGATCATCTTTTTAAACAGATTGGTTGAGGTAATCAGGTTGGTAACCGGTCTGAAAAACATTCCCAGACTATTGATTCGTGGTAAATACGCGATCAATAACGATCGCATGGGAAAACCATGTTTCTGGTAGTATTGCTGTAAAAATTCGGCTTTGAATTTAGCCATGTCGACATTCGACGGGCACTCCGATTTGCAGGCTTTGCACGAAAGGCAAAGATCGAGCACCTGAAGCACTTCTTTCGAATCGAAAATATTCGCTTTTTGTGGTCGGGTAAGGTATTCGCGTAAAACATTGGCCCGTGCACGGGTCGACTTATCTTCGTCGCGAGTGGCCATGTAAGACGGACACATGGTTCCGCCAATCAGGTTACTTTTACGGCAGTCGCCCGAACCGTTGCACATCTCAACAGAACGTAATAAGTCGCCATGAGGAGCATAATCGAATAGCGTATTTGCCTGAAATGAAGATTGACCCATGAGCAGACGCAAGTCTTTGGTGATAATCGGTGTGTCCACAATTTTCCCTGGATTCATGATGTTTTGTGGGTCCCAGGTGTGTTTCAGCTTTCGGATCAGTTCGTAATTGTGGTCTCCCAGCATGAGCGGGATAAATTCACCACGCAATCGTCCGTCGCCATGCTCGCCGCTGAGTGAGCCACGGAATTTTTTCACCAATTGAGCAACTTCCCGGGCCAGCAAATGGTAAATCCGGACATCTTCCGGGTCTTTTAGGTTCAGGAGCGGACGAAGGTGTAATTCTCCGGTGGCAATATGACCGTAATACACGCAGGTCAATTGGTATTTGGCAATAATCTGGTCGAATTCGCGGATATAATCTGGTAAATAATCAGGAGCAACAGCTGTATCTTCAATAACTGTTACATTGCGTTTGTCACCCGGAATATTTGAAAGTAATCCAAGTCCGGCTTTCCGGAGTTCCCAGATTTTCCGGATGCTTTCCTTGTCGGTGAAAAGTGGAAAATGATAACCATAACCTTCTTTCCGGAGATCTTCTTCGAGTTTTGCTGCCTTCTCCTGAATTTCAGTTTCGGTTTCTGCTGAGAATTCAATGGTCAGAATTGCCTTTGGATTGCCCTCGATAAAAAAACGGTTTTTGCGTTGTTCGATATTCTCAAGCGTACAGTTCAGGATAATATGGTCAGTCAGTTCGATGGCGTCTGGTTTGTGCCTGAGCGCAATGATATTGCCGTAAAAAGCATCTTCGAGTGTGTTGAAATGTGCACAAACCAATCCCTGAAATTTAGGAGGAAGAGGAACCAGGTTTAACTTTATTTTAGTCGCAAACATCAAGGTGCCTTCAGATCCAGCCAACAGCTTACAGAAATTAAAAGGCTTTCCATTTTGAGTAAACGGATCGGTTTCGAGCAGTACATCCAGCGCGTAACCGTTGTTTCTTCGGGTTACTTTCGGATCAGGATATTCGTTCCTGATTTCCTGCTGATTGAATTGATCTGCAAGGGTTTTTTTTATGTTTTTGTATATTTTTGTTTCTAAAATCTCCGGATTTCCTGCACATTTGGTTTCAAATTCTTCGGTTGTCAGCGCTTTAAATTTTACTTCAGAGCCGTCAGCCAAAATGCCTTCAACTTCCAGAACATGTTCGCGCGTGCTTCCATGAATCAGAGAGTGAAGTCCACAGGAGTTGTTTCCCAGCATTCCGCCAATGCAGCAGCGGTTGGCTGTTGAGGTTTCCGGAGCAAATTGTAACTCATGTTTCGATAAAAACTGATTCAATTCAGCCAGAACAACTCCAGGTTCCACTTCAATCCAGCGTTCATCGATATTTAATTCTCCGGTTTTATTCAGGTATTTCGAAATATCAACCACAATTCCTGAACCCACAACCTGACCAGCCAGCGATGTTCCTCCGGCACGCGGAATCACTGAATTGCCTGTATGTTGGGCAAAGTCGATGATTTTGCGAATGTCTTCCTTGTTTTTTGGCCGGGTAACTGCTGCCGGAATTTCACGGTACGAAGAAGCATCAGTAGCATAAATCACTTTTTGCACCTGATCGGTATATACATCTCCATCAAGAGATTGTTTGAGCGAAAAGAAAGGATCGGTAGGTTTCATGGATTTTTTTTCAAAAATAGTTAAATTAACTTTCAGATAAGGATTAGGCAATCGATTGTTTTAAAAACAAATAGGTTATTGGAAAGTGCTTTAGGATAATTAATTTTGTTAGTTCCAAGCATATTTTAATTGATTTCAGGATACAGAAAGGTATATTTTAAGTACTTTTGTTTCGAATTTTTTACTCTGCAGTTTAAACTTTAAATAAGCAATGGAAATCTTAAAACGTATATTTCAAAACGCCCAAAAATACCAGAAAAGGATTGTTTTACCCGAAGGATCAGAACCCAGAACTTTAAGGGCAGCCGAAATCGTTCTTAGCCAAAATCTTGCCCAGCTTACTTTATTGGGTAACGTGGAAGAAATAAATAAAGCTGCCAGCGAGATTGGAGTTAACATCGGGGGAGTTACAATCGTTGATCCTAAAACGGATCCAAGAAGAGGAGCGTATGCCGATTTAATGGTTGAAATCCGAAAAGCAAAAGGTCTGACACGTGAAGCTGCTCTTGAGTTGCTTAACGATCCACTTTATTTTGCTCCTTTGATGATTAAAAGCGGTGATGCTGACGGCGAATTGGCTGGTGCTATTAATGCGACCGGCGATGTGCTTCGGCCAGCTTTGCAATATGTCAAAACCATGCCTGGTGTGAGTGTCGTTTCAGGAGCATTTCTGATGTTTGTTGATCCGTATTTTGGTCATGATGGTATTCTGGTTTTTGCCGATTGCGCTGTAATGCCCGATCCTAACGAACAGCAGTTGGCCGAAATTGCTGTTACAACAGCAAAAACAGCCAAAGCAATTGTTGGAATGGATCCACGTGTTGCTATGCTGAGTTTCTCAACCATGGGAAGCGCACAACATCCAATGGTCGATAAAATGGCGAACGCCACCCGTATCGCCCGTGAAATGGATCCGGACTTAAAGATTGACGGTGAAATGCAGCTCGATGCCGCTATAATTCCTGAAGTCGGACGGTTGAAAGCGCCAAACAGCGAAGTGGCAGGCAGGGCAAATATCCTTGTTTTTCCAAGTCTTGAAGCTGCCAATATTGGTTACAAGCTTGTTCAGCGACTCGGGAAAGCAGAAGCTGTTGGACCTGTACTTCAGGGAATGGCTGCTCCGATCAACGACCTTTCAAGAGGATGTTCGGTCAGCGACATTGTTAATATGGTAGCTATTACAGCCAATCAGGCTGCTGCCCTTTTCGAATAAACAATACTCAATAGATATAATCATGGCGAGTGAAGTTATTTATGAACCGATCGAAGAATTCGGTTTAAGTAAAAAAAATGCAAGTAGAACTCTTTTTTCCAAAATTGGAATTGTTGGTTGTGGTCTGGTTGGTCAGAATATAGCCCGCGTTGCCAGTTTCTACGGAATTGAAGTTGTTTTTATTGAAGTCAGCGAAGATAAAATTCGTGAAGCCTACAAGAACATTGGAAACGTGTTGGATGAACGAATTGAACATTGGGGATTAACCCAGGGAGAGCAACGTGCCATCATGTCGAGAATCAAGGGAACGCTTGATTACAAAGATTTGAAAGGTTGCGATTTCGTGATTGAAGCCATCAGGGCTATTGATCGTGGTGGAAAAATTAAGGAACGTAAGGAGATTTTCCAAAAGATAGAAGAAGTCGTTGACCGGGAATGTATCATTGCAACCAATTCAACCACCATTGTGATTACTGAACTTGCTGCTGATCTGATTAACCGCGACCGTTGCGTAAGCCTTCATTTCATGGTTTCTTCTCAGGAAGCACGAATCGTGGAAGTTGTCCGGGGATTATACACCTCCGACGAGGCTTATGAGAGAGTGTGCAAATTTGTCAATCTGATCAACCGGAAAATGGTACCGGTTCAGGAATCAGCAGGACTGGTGAGTGTCAGGATTTTTGTGGTACTTTTGAATGAATCCTGTGAAATTCTGATGGAAGGTATTTCGACCATTGAAAACATTGACCTGACGATGAAAGTTGGCTACGGAATGCGACTTGGTCCATTCGAAATAGCCGATAAGATGGGACTCGATAAAATTGTTCGCTGGATGGAAAACATCTACAATGAGTTTGGAGATATCCGCTATAAACCAAATCCTGTTCTTCGGAAACTGGTTCGGGCCAAACATCTTGGAATAGAATCACGGGAAGGGTTTTATAAATATGACGAAAACGGAAAACGAATAATTCCGGAAAATAAAACATGCTGATTTCCATCAGCCCGATAATTAAATAAAAAGAAATAGAATGAAGATTCTTGTATTAAATTGCGGAAGCAGTTCCATCAAATACCAGCTTTTTACCATGGCTAACCGAACGGTTATTGCCAAGGGAGGAATTGAAAAACTTGGGATGAAGGGAAGTTTTCTTAAACATGTCCGTCAGGATGGTCAGGTTGTTATTTTTGAAGGTGAAATATTAGATCATAAAATAGGAGTTGAATACATTCTTGGAATTTTAACCAACGAAAAATACGGTTGTCTCAAAAGTCTTCAGGAATTGGATGCTGTTGGTCACCGGGTTGTACACGGAGGAGAACGTTTCAATAAAAGTGTGCTTTTAACCGAAGAGGTTTTGGACGAAGTAACCAAATGTATTGATATCGCTCCGCTTCATAATCCGCCAAACCTCAAGGGTATCCGTGCAATGGAAGAGTTGATTCCCGGAATACCGCAGGTAGGTGTTTTCGATACTGCATTCCATCAAACGATGGAACCCAAAGCTTACATGTATGGCATTCCTTATGTGTTGTATAAAAAATACGGAATTCGCCGTTATGGCTTTCATGGTACAAGTCATCGTTTTGTAACCAAACGTGCCTGTGATTTGCTTGGTGTTGACTACAATACTCAGAAAATTATTTCATGCCATTTGGGTAATGGAGCATCAATTGCTGCGGTGAAAAATGGCAAATCGTTTGATACTTCGATGGGGTTTACTCCAATTGAAGGATTGATTATGGGAACCCGTTGCGGCGATCTCGATGTTGGTGTGGTTCATTACATCATGGGAAAAGAAGAAATCGGAATCAAATCGGCAAGCACTTTGTTTAACAAACATGCCGGGATGCTTGGGGTTTCAGGAGTTTCATCGGATATGCGCGAAATTGAAGCTGCTGCAGAAAAAGGAAATGAAAGGGCAAGCCTTGCCCTCGAAATGTATGATTACCGGATTAAAAAATACATTGGCTCTTACATTGCTGCTATGGGTGGTGTGGATATCCTGATTTTTACGGGAGGAGTTGGCGAAAATGGCGATCTTACCCGTCATGGTGTTTGCAGCGATCTTGAATTCATGGGTATTTCTTTGGATCAAGAAAAAAATAAAGGATTTCGGAAAGAAGGGCTTATCAGTTCTCCTGAATCAAAAGTGAAGATCATTGTTGTTCCTACTGATGAAGAGCTGGTGATTGCTCTTGATACGGAAGAAATCGCATTTACACGCAATAAATTGTAAGCAGGATTGAACTCCTTCTGTGTGAATCAGAAGCAAGCTACTTCTTACGTGAACGTATTGAAAGGTCCGGTGTTAAACAACATCGGACCTTCTTTTTTCAATAGTTTAAAAACATTTAGCTTGATGATGTTTGTTTGGTGTTTATCTTGAACGAAATGGTATTTTTACCTTTCTGATGCGTGTCATCCTAAAACTTCCGGCAGTAACCTGGCAGGAGAGTTCCATGGGAACGTACATCTGGTTAATTAATTAAAATAATTTCGAATGAAATTGGAGCGGTTAACTGGTTTATTTGAATATACAAAATCTCTCCGGAAGAGGACTCTGGTAGCTGTAAATGCTGCTGATGTTCATAGTCTGGAAGCAATTGCTGAAGCAGTGAAACTAGGAATCGTTTCGGCTATTGTGACTGGAAATCAGGATGAAATTTTGAAACAATGTGAAATTCATCAGATTGATCACAAATTATTTCAGATCATTCATGCTGAAACGAAGGAAGAAGCAGCTGTCCTTGCGGTACAGCAGGTTCGGACTATTCCGGGCAGTATTTTAATGAAAGGATTAATCAGCAGCGATAAATTTATGCGGGCTATTCTCAACAAGGATGCCGGATTATTACCTCCGGGCGGAATTCTGAGCCATGTCTCGGTCATTGATAATCCGAATTATCACAAGCTTTTAATTGTGAGCGATGTGGCTATTATTCCATATCCCACCATTCCACAAAAAATAGCCATGACACATTATTTAAAAGACATGGCCATAGAACTCGGTATTGTGAGGCCTAAAATTGCACTGATCGCACCAACCGAGCAGATCCTGAAATCGCTGGTTTCGTGTACCGATGCGGTTGAAATCATGAAAGCAGCAGAAACCGGGCAGTTTGAACCAGCTATCGTTTTTGGCCCGATGGCTCTTGATGTGGCTCTTGATCCGGAATCAGCAAAAATTAAACAGATTACTTCTGAAGTGGCCGGTGATGTGGATTGCCTGCTATTTCCAAACATTGATGCCGGTAATGTTTTCTATAAAACTAACACTAAATTGTGCGGTGCCGAACAGGCAGCAGTGGTTATGGGAGCCAGTATACCTGTTGTTTTGTCTTCCAGAGGAGATAGCATCCGGACTAAACTGAACTCAATTGCTCTTGCTGCGTTGTTAAGTAAATAAATCTGATCAATGAGCGAAATTCGGATACTGGCCATTAATCCCGGTTCAACATCAACCAAGTTTGCTGTTTATTTTGACGGGGAATGCAAGCTGAAAAAAAACCTGCGACACTCCATCGAAGAGTTATCCCTGTACGAAAATACAATCGATCAGTTTGAATTCCGAAAAGGTTTGATTATTGACTCATTGGTTGAGGAAGGTTTTGATGTTGATAAAATCAAGTATATCATAGGAAGGGGAGGATTGACATATCCTCTGAAATCGGGAGTTTATCTGGTGAATAACCGGATGCTGGAGCACGCATGTACTGGTATCTACGGTCAACATGCCAGTAATCTCGGTCCTTTGATTGCTGATTACATCGCCTTACAGATTCCTGGTGCGCGGGCTTTTATTGCCGATCCGGTAGTGACTGACGAAATGGAAGAAATTGCCCGTTTTTCCGGACATCCGGCATTCGAAAGGCGTTCCATTTTCCATGCACTGAATCAGAAAGCAACAGCCCGTCTTTATGCAAAAAAAACAGGTCGCAAATATGAAGATTTAAACCTGATCGTGGCTCATCTGGGTGGAGGCATCACGGTAGGAGCACACCAAAAAGGTCTGGTTGTTGATGTTAATAATGGCTTGGATGGTGAAGGTCCATTCAGTCCGGAACGTAGTGGAACACTGCCTGCCGGACAACTGATTGATCTTTGTTTTAGTCAGAAATACCAGAAAGACGAGATTCGACGGATGGTGATTGGCGAAGGTGGTTATGTAGCCTATCTGGGAACCAATGACGCGCTGGAAGTTGAGCGACGGACTGAAAACGGCGATGAACTGGCTATCAAAATACAGGATGCACTTGCTTATCAGGTTGCCAAAGCTATTGGCGAAATGGCCGTTGTGCTGAACGGATCTGTTGATGCAATTATTCTCACCGGAGGTATGGCTTACAGCAAATATCTGACACAATACATCACTTCGAAGGTTGAATTCATTTCGGTAGTTCATGTTTATCCGGGAGAGGATGAGCTGGAAGCTCTTGCCTTAAATGCGATGAGGGTCGCTACCGGGGAAATTGAACCTTTGGAATATCCCAACTGATTTTTACCTTTATGATCTAAATCCTGAAATCATTAAATAATGAGAGGTATTGCTTTTTTATTTCTACTTTCCTTCCTGATTCTGCCGACTGTTTACGCACAGCATGAAAATGTCATCTCTAATGAATCGAAAGTTCCCGAATATCAACTCCCTGATGTGCTTACTCGGTTTAATGGACGCAAAGTCAAGTCAGCGAAAGTGTGGTTTAAAAAGCGACGTCCTGAGATCCTTGAATTATTTACCAGCGAAGTTTACGGAAAAGTGCCCGGCATTCAGGATATTTCTGAAATTCAAGTTTGGGAAACTTCGGATGATGCGGTTGGTGGTTTAGCCATTCGCAGACAATTGTCGTTGTTCTTCAAAAAAAATGATCGGAATCTGGAGGTCAATGTGCTGATGTATTTACCCAAAACAAACCGGAAAGTACCGGTTTTTCTGGCTTATAATTTTACCGGAAATCATGCCGTTTATAACGATCCAAATATTCGGCTGACCGAATCTTGGGTAAACAATAATCCTTCATTGGGAATCATTAATAACCAGCTGACCGAACAATCGAGAGCAACAGCTTCGAACCGATGGCCGGTTGATGAAATTATTAAGGCCGGATATGGGTTGGTAACGGTTTATTACGGTGATATTGATCCGGATAAAAATGATTTTTCGGATGGCATTCAGCCATTTTTTTATCAGGAAAATCAAACGCAGCCAAGATATAATGAATGGGGTTCGATTGCCGGCTGGGCCTGGGGTTTGTCGCGGGTTTTGGATTACCTGGAGACAGATTCTTTGGTTGATTCAAAAAAAGTGGCCGTGCTGGGCCATTCCCGGCTTGGAAAAGCTGCCTTGTGGGCCGGAGCAAGCGATCAACGGTTTGCGATGGTCATTTCCAACGAGTCGGGCTGTGGAGGGGCCGCCCTTTCACACCGGAAATTTGGCGAAACCATTCAGATTATCAATACCTCTTTTCCTCATTGGTTTTGTGATAATTTTCTGAAGTACAACGATAATGAGGACCTTCTTACGGTTGATCAGCATATGTTGCTTGCATTGATTGCTCCACGTCCCCTGTATGTTTCCAGTGCCGAAGACGACAAATGGTCTGATCCGAGAGGTGAATTTTTATCGGCGAAATATGCATCAGCCGTTTATGAGATGCTTGGCCTGGAGGGCCTTCCTGCGAAAAATATGCCTGAAGTGAATCATCCGGTAATGGGTACCATTGGCTACCACATCCGTTCCGGGAAACATGACCTGACTTTATACGACTGGCAACAATACATCCGGTTTGCTGATAAACACTTCAAAGGACTGGAGGATTGATGGATTGAAGGACTGAAGGATTATTTTCCAGCTTCAGGCAGCTCTTTCTTCAGGATTGCACAGGATACACTTTTCGTTGATTCTGACTTTCTTTGTTTTGAACAAAAAATGATGATTCTAAAATGATGAATAAAAGATATTTTTTGGCTTTTGATCTTGGCGCGTCAAGTGGCCGTGCTATTTTGGGTACCTTATCGAATGGTAATCTTGAACTGACGGAAATACATCGTTTTGTGAATCAGATGCAATTGATTAACGGACACTATTTCTGGAATGTTTTCAGCCTGTTTTATGAATTGAAAACCGGCCTGAAAAAGTGTATCAAAGAATTTGGTATTCAGCCGGAATCGATTGGAATTGATACCTGGGGAGTCGATTTTGTACATCTGAACAGGGAAGGCCTCATCCTTTCGCTTCCTTTTGCCTATCGCGATTCGCGTACAAATACCTCCATGGACGATTTGTTTCAGCTTGTTCCGCAAGAAGAAGTTTATGCACAAACCGGTATTCAGTTTATGCAATTCAATAGCTTATTTCAGTTGTTTTCGATGGTGAAGGATCAATCATCGCTGCTCGAAATAACCGAATCAATTCTTTTTATGCCTGATGCGCTGAATTATTTATTTTCAGGAGTCAAAAAGAGTGAATTTTCGATTGCCAGTACCAGCCAGATGATCGTTCCCGGAACGTGCAAATGGAATTATGAACTGATTGAAAAAGCCGGAATTCCTTCCGAAATTCTACATGATATTATTCTACCGGGGACTATTCTTGGTGATATTCTAAAAGATGTGGCCGATGAAACCGGTAGTAAATCGGTGCCGGTCATTGCTGTTGCCGGTCACGATACCGGTTCTGCCATTGTTTCGGTGCCGAGTACCCTAAAAAATTTCGTATACCTCAGTTCCGGAACCTGGTCGATTATGGGAATCGAAAGTGATCATCCAATCATTTCGGAACAGACACATCAGCTGAATTTTACCAACGAGGGTGGGGTTGATGGGACAACGCGGTTCCTGAAAAATATTATGGGCATGTGGTTAATTCAGGAAGTGCAACGAATCTGGGCTGAACAGGGGACTGTTTATACCTGGGTTGCAATGGTTGAACTGGCCCGAAAATCGCAACCGTTTAAATTTCTGATCAATCCTGATGATCAGATGTTTTTAAATCCCAAAGATATGACGCAGGCGGTGAGGGATTTTTGCTATCAAACTGCACAGGGAACGCCACAAACACACGACGAAGTGATTCGCTGTATTTACGATAGTCTTGCACTAAAATACCGTTTTACGCTGGAACAAATACATGATGTTACCGATCAGCCGATAGAGGTGATTCATATCATCGGTGGGGGTGCCAACAACCATTTTCTGAACCAGCTGACATCTGATTCTACTGGCTTGCGTGTTATTGCCGGTCCGATTGAGGCAACTGCCATCGGTAATATTCTGATTCAGGCAAAAGCCCTGGGTTATGTAGGTTCGTTGACTGAAATCCGCCAGATCGTTGCCGATTCTTTCGATTTAGTGCAATTTGTTCCATCATCCGAACTTGATTGGGAAGATGCCTACAATCGCTATCTGAAGATCATGTTGTAGAGACAGGGTAATGCTGTAGAGACAGGGCATTGCCCTGTCTCTACCAACCGACCGACCAACCCTCGGCCCGGCACAAAATCCCGATAATTTCCTCACAAATCCTGTCGCCGGACCGAAAATGAAACCCATCAGGCTCGTGAACCTCAATGTTGGGGTCAGAATGATTGAAACCGGGGTCGCTGACCTCAATGTCAGGGTCGAAATGAAACCCACTGATGTAAAAATGAAACCCACCAGGCTCGGGAACCTCAATGTCGGGGTTGAAATGATCGAAACCGGGGTCGCTGACCTCAATATCAAGGTCGAAATGAAACCCACTGAGGTGAAAATAAAACCCATCAGGCTCGGGAACCTCAATGTCGGGATCTAAATGGTCGCAATTGGGGTAGGAATGAAACACATCGAACAAATTTTGTTCGATGTGTTTCATTTTTAGGGCGAGTATGAACCAAACTTTTTTAGGCGAGTATGGCCAGGACATGTCCTGGCCCTGGAGTTTGGATTTAACTAGACAATGGCCAGAACATGTCCTGGCCGTACAGGTATTTTTATTTTTTTTCTTTTTGGTGTGTTCATTGGGCGATATTGATTCGCGCATGGAAGTATTTAAGATAAAGCGAGACTAAGGCGGACATATCAACCTGAGTTCGATATATTAGTTTCTGAGAATAAACCACATAAAAAGATTAAATTCGATATAGTCCCTTATATCCCCCAAGCTTGGGATTTTGCATCCTGCAAGTTCTGAAAAAACACTCTTTAAAGAACAAAAAACAAGAACTTCAGCATCCGAAACTCCCTTCCCTCATTGGGGTAGGGCTGGGGCTGGGGCGATTATATAAATTTCGTACAAACAATTTTAAATCGAACTCAGGTTATCAGGGAATGAAATGCAACGAATAGATTCCGTAGGAATGATTTCTGTTGTTGTCTGGATTTGAATCCGGAGAAAAATGGACATAAAAAAACCTTGCAGAACAAACGACAAGGTTTTTTTTGTGGGTAAACAGGGCATGCCCTGCTCTACAACTATTTTTTATTTTTGTTTTGTTCTTCGGTCGAAATTGACTCACGCATGGACGTATCGGCCATGATGTTTTTGTACTTCATGTAATCCATGATTCCCAGATTCCCACTCCGGAAAGCTTCGGCAATTGCCATCGGGATTTGTGCTTCGGCATCAATTACTTTGGCACGTGCTTCCTGACCTTTTGCCTTCATTTCCTGTTCGAGGGCAACAGCCATGGCGCGACGTTCTTCAGCTTTTGCCTGGGCAATATTTTTATCAGCTTCTGCCTGGTCCATTTGCAAACCGGCGCCAATGTTCTTACCGATATCAATATCAGCGATATCAATCGAAAGGATTTCGAAAGCAGTACCTGCATCCAAACCTTTACCCAATACAACTTTCGAGATTGAATCCGGGTTTTCGAGAACCGCTTTGTGGGTGTGAGACGATCCGATGGATGATACAATACCTTCACCAACTCGGGCCAACACCGTTTCTTCGCCAGCGCCTCCAACTAATTGTTTGATGTTGGCACGAACTGTTACCCTGGCTTTACAGATCAACTGAATGCCATCTTTCGCAACAGCGGCAACGGGGGGGGTGTCAAGTACTTTCGGGTTTACCGACATTTGTACAGCCTCAAAAACATCGCGTCCTGCGAGGTCAATGGCAGTAGCCATTTTAAAGCTGAGTTCGATATTTGCTTTTTGTGCCGAAACCAGCGCATGAACTACTTTTTCGACGTGACCACCTGCCAGATAGTGGGCTTCCAATTCATCACGGTTAAGCACCAAACCGGCTTTCGTTCCTTCAATCATTGCACGAACGATGATTGATGGTGGTACTTTCCTGAACCGCATCAGGAATAATTGTAACAGTGAAATCCGTACATCGGAAACGAGTGCCGAAAACCAAAGTCCGACAGGGATATAATACAAAATAATGACCAGAAGAATAAAAATTCCCACGATCATTCCAAATACTCCAAGGCCTTGAATTTGTTCCATTCTTATTATATTAAAGGTTCAACTGTAATTAATGATTTTTTAATTTCCACAATTCTGACTTGTACTCCCGGATCGATAAAACTCCCGTTCGATCTGACTTCAACGACTTCACTGTTTACTTTTATTTTACCCATGGGAGCCAGTCTCCCAATGGTAAGGCCAATGTCGCCAATTTTTACCTTATCCGTATTCACCTCGTTGGCCACACCTGTAATAACGGCACTGAGTAACATTCTTTTTCCGCTTTTTCCTTTAAACAGATAAAAGATAAGTAAAGGAGAAACAATCAACACAAAAGCAAGAGTCAGGAAACCGGCAAGTGTTCCATAGCTGGTGAATGCCAGATAAATACTGTATATGAAAAGCATGAACCCACCGACTCCGGCAATGGTTATTCCGGGCAAAATAGTGAATTCAATGAGCAACAAAATAATACCAAGAATGACGAGAAATATAATGATCAGGAAGTTCATAAAATTCGGATTAATCGATAGTTGCTTTTAACTCTTTCTGGACCAACGCATTTTTCATCGGTCTAAGGTAAGAAAAACTTCCTTTTTTAACATCACATCTTCCTTTATAATGAATCAACTGGGTGCATTGTTCGGCCTGAATCAAATCGTGTTTGCAAATTTCCATTAATGCACTGATCACATAGTCGAACGTGTGATAGTCGTCGTTGTGCAAAATCAGCATTCTTTCCCTTTTTTTTCGATGCTCATTTTGTTCATCTTTTTCTTTCTGAGGGGATTCTTTTGATGTCATAGCTCTTTGTTTAATTTTCTGGCTTCATTAACTGATATTTTTTTCCCGTTCTTATAAGCAGTAATTGCAGCGTTCTTTATACCTTCCTGTTTAACCTGATTCTGCATCGTAACTGCTTCCTCATATTTTTTTAGATTTCCGGTTGTGTAGACGTTAACACCGTCTTCATTCGTATAGTTTTCTACTTGTCGCAATATGGAAAGCTTTTTAATTGATTTTCCGGCGGAATATGGCACTTTCCCTTTGTAGGCCCCGATCTCAATTTTGTATATGATTCCTGTAGAAACCTCCTTTTTCAGAACGGGTGACTGTGATGATTTGTAATAGGTAATGGTATCTGAACGTTTCGGATTGAACGGGGCAGTTTGTTCGCTTTTCAAGGTAGAAATTTGCCGGATACTATCCTGAAATAGTTTAATTTTTTCCTGAAACATCATTCTCTCACCGGCAGTGACTGATTGCCAGTACAGGTTCTCTTTATCCCTGGCTTTTTCGTACAGAACCGGAATTTCCTCATTCAAGGCAATTGAACGTTCTTCTGCCTTTAAAATCAGATCCGAGATAGCTTCTTTCCGGTCACTGGAAGAGTTGGCGTAGGCTTTCCTTAAACTGTCAGTCTGAGCTTTAAGTATATTAACAACCTTTTCATCGAGCCATGCTTTGTAAAATATCTCTTTGGACTCATTATTTACAAAATGACTGAAACGAAAGTAGCTGATTTCTGAATTCACCTGAAAATCGATGGGTTGATTGGCCAGTTTGTCGGGAATGCTGAATTCGGCTTCCGGACTGATCTCAGGTATTTCAGCTGTAGTTCCTTTTGTAATGGTATCTTCCGGAAATGTAGACGCAGGTAAATGTCTGTTGTTTTTATCCGGATGTTGCTGAAGCTGACTGGCTGCAAACAAAAAAGATCCTCCGCCTGTAAACAATAGGAGAATGAGACTTGTTTTTAGGATTGTTTTATATAGGATTAACATATTTCAGTGTCTGATTGATTCGGGCTTAAAATTACAAAAAATGTACCAAGCACTGCGTATGTTTGATCTGGTTTATTTTAAGAACAAGCTTATGCCTGTCCTGCTTTATATCATTAATTCAAGTATATTTGTCTAACTTAAAAAACAACCAATAATGGCAAGTTTAAGTAAAGGAGATAAAGCTCCTGAATTTCAGGGGCTGAACCAAAATGCTGAATCCATTTCGTTAAATGGGTTCAAGGGGAAGAAGTTGATTTTGTACTTTTATCCGAAAGATAACACCCCGGGATGTACAGCTGAATCGTGTAATCTGAACGATAATTATCAATCCTGGCTTTCCAAAGGCTATGAAGTTGTTGGTGTTAGTCCGGATAGCGTTGCTTCGCATAAGAAGTTTGCCGATAAGTTTCAATTCGGGTTTAACCTGATTGCTGATCCGGAAACTGAAATCCTTCAGGCTTACGGTGTTTGGGCCGAAAAAAACATGTATGGCCGAAAGTATATGGGCGTTTTGCGCACCACATTTATAATCAATGAAGTTGGAATTATTGAAGATGTTTTCGAAAAAGTAGATACAAAAAACCACACCGATCAAATAATTAAAGCATTAGATATCAAGTAAAATGGCAAAAGAAGAAAAATCAAATCAGAACGCGGAAAAACTGAAGGCTCTACAGTTGACAATGGATAAAATCGAGAAAAGCTATGGTAAAGGCTCGATTATGAAATTAGGTGACCGGGTAGTTGAACTGGTACCCGCTATTTCTTCCGGATCAATCGGTTTAGACATTGCGATGGGCGTAGGAGGTTATCCAAAAGGAAGAATTATTGAAATTTACGGACCTGAATCCTCAGGTAAAACAACTCTTGCAATTCATGCGATTGCTGAAGCTCAAAAAGCAGGCGGAATCGCTGCTGTTATTGATGCCGAGCATGCATTTGATCCGGGTTACGCTGCCAAACTGGGAGTTGATATCAATGAGTTGTTGATTTCGCAACCTGATAACGGTGAACAGGCTTTGGAAATTGCCGATAACCTGATTCGTTCGGGTGCTGTGGATATCATCGTTATTGACTCCGTAGCTGCTTTGACTCCCAAGGCTGAAATTGAAGGAGAGATGGGTGACTCGAAAATGGGACTTCAGGCTCGTCTGATGTCGCAGGCTTTACGGAAGCTGACCGCCAATATTAATAAAACGAAAACCTGTGTGATTTTCATCAACCAGCTTCGTGAAAAAATCGGTGTCATGTTCGGTAATCCTGAAACTACAACCGGTGGAAATGCTTTGAAGTTTTATGCCTCAGTTCGTTTGGATATTCGTCGTATTGGTCAGATTAAAGATGGAGATGAAGCACAGGGAAACCATACCCGGGTGAAAGTCGTGAAAAACAAAGTCGCTCCGCCATTCAAAAAAGCTGAGTTCGATATTATGTATGGTGAAGGAATTTCAAAAACCGGCGAAATCATCGACCTGGGTGTTGAATTGAACATCATTAAGAAGAGCGGTTCATGGTTTAGTTATGGCGAAACCAAATTGGGCCAGGGACGTGAATCCGTTAAAGTGATTCTTCATGATAATCCGGAATTGGCTCTGGAACTGGAAGCGAAAATTTTGGAATTTGTTACGGCAGCAACACTGGCAAATTAAATAAAGTTTAATAATACAGTAATGTCCGGATTTAACAGCTGAGCTGTTTCATCCGGATTTTTTTTATACTATCTTTTGCGCCTCATTCTATGGATCTATTCAGAATGGGGGCGTATTTGTAATGAATTATAATCTGGCGGCCTGAAAAGCTTGTATTTTGAAGGCTTCCGTTAAATGTTGGGTTATGAAAGTTTTAAAGTTTGGAGGTACTTCAGTAGGAAGTGCTGAAAATATTCAAGGGGTTAAGGAAATTCTGATGAGGCAGGACGATGATGTCATCGTTGTGGTGTCAGCGATGGGTGGAATTACCGACAAAATTTTGAGTGCAGCAAGAATGGCTGCGATTGGAACCGGCTACTTTCAGGCTGAATTGACGGAAATCAGCACGTGTCACTTTGAAGCCATTGAAAAATTGTTTGAAGGTGCAAGACAGTCGGAGGTCAAAGAGAAAGTTCAGGTAATGATTGAAGAACTGGAACGCATTGTTCACGGGGTTTCACTCATTGGCGAATTGACTCCCAAAACGCTGGATAAAGTTGGCGGCTTTGGCGAACGCTTATCTTCACTTATCATTTCTGAATACATTCCTTTAGCTCAATGGTTCGACTCCAGTAAACTAATCCTGACGAACAGCGATTTTGGCAAAGCCCTCGTCAATTTTAAACAGACCAATCAGCTTATCCGGTCGACTTTCGATTCATTCTCCGGAATAGCAATTCTTCCGGGTTTTATTTCGAGCAACGAGGCCGGTGAATACACTACGCTTGGGCGCGGAGGTTCAGATTATACCGGTGCTATTCTGGCTGCCGCTCTGGATGTGTCATCGCTCGAAATCTGGACTGATGTGAATGGTTTTATGACAGCCGATCCGCGTGTGATCAGCAAAGCATATACCATCAAAACACTCAGCTATTCAGAAGCGATGGAACTTTCGTATTTTGGTGCCAAAGTGATTTATCCGCCTACTATTTTACCGGTTTACCAGAAAGGTATTCCTGTCCGGATAAAAAATTCCATGAATCCGGATGCCGAAGGAACTTTGATTACGAAAAGCAAACTCAACGGAAAAGATTTACCAATTAAAGGGATCTCTTCCATTTCAAATATTACGCTGATTACCATTCAGGGATTGGGAATGGTTGGCGTCACCGGTATTTCAGCACGCCTGTTTGGTGCATTGGCTCGTCAAAACATCAATGTAATTCTGATTTCTCAGGCTTCTTCTGAAAATTCAATCAGCTTTGCCATCGATTCGGCAAGTTCCGCTAAGGCTGAATCTGCCATCAGGCTGGAGTTCGATCGTGAAATTTTGCACGACCAGATCAATAAAATTACCATCGAGGAGAACCTGGCCATTGTGGCCATCGTTGGCGAAAACATGAAACATGCCAGTGGTGTTGCCGGGAAACTGTTCAATACCATTGGGAAAAACGGGATCAACATCATTGCCATTGCGCAGGGTGCTTCTGAGCTGAACATTTCCTGGGTAGTGAAAGTTTCCGATTTACGCAAAACCCTGAATGTCGTTCACGAATCCTTTTTCCTTTCTGAAAATGTTGAACTGAATGTGTTTTTGCTCGGAATCGGTTTGGTTGGTGGAAATCTGCTCAAACAAATCAAACAACAGCAACCTAAGCTCCTGAAGGAAAAACACCTTAGGATTAAACTCGCAGGTGTTGCCAATTCCAAAAAGATGCTTTTCAGCCGCGAAGGTATTGATATCGCTGATTTCCGTGAAAAGTTAATGGAAGAAGGACAGGTATCAGGTTTGGACGCATTTAAAAACGAAATCATCAGGCTGAATATGTATAATTCCATTTTTGTGGATTGTACGGCCAACGATCAGGCGGCCGGTTTGTATTCCGAATTACTGAATTCCAATGTATCTATAGTAACTGCCAACAAGGTTGCAGCTTCTTCGGATTACGAGAATTATTCACATCTTAAAAAAACAGCCAAACGAAAAGGAGTCAAATTTCTGTTCGAAACAAACGTTGGCGCCGGTTTGCCAATTATTACCACTTTGAACGATTTAGTCAATTCAGGCGATACCATTCTGAAAATTGAAGCGGTACTTTCCGGAACTCTGAACTTCATCTTTAATACGATCAGCGAAACGGTTATGTTGAGCGAAACTATCCGGATGGCAAAGGATGAGGGTTATGCCGAGCCTGATCCGCGCATCGACCTGAGCGGCGTAGATGTTGCCCGCAAACTGTTGATTCTGGTTCGGGAATCGGGATACCAGTTCGAGATGAAAGATATTCGGATCAACACATTTATTCCTGAAAAATATTTCAAAGGAAGTGTGGATGATTTCTGGAAGAATATGCCAGATATGGACGCTGAATTTGAAGCTAACCGGAAAAAACTGGAAGATGATGGACGTTACATGCGGTTTGTGGCCAAGTTCGAAAATGGCCAAGCTGAAATTGGACTTCAGGAGCTGGAAGCTGGTCATCCGTTTACCGATCTTCAGGGCTCTAACAACCTGGTGATGTTCACCACCGAACGTTATCACGAGTTCCCGATGATTATCAAAGGATACGGAGCCGGAGCTGTCGTAACTGCAGCTGGTGTATTTGCTGATATTATCCGTGTATCTAATATTTGACGGAAATACTCATCAGTGAAATTTTGTTGCAGGTAAGAAATTGGATTTATTAATTTTCACACCATTTGTTGATTGGTACTCTTGACTATGAAAGATTTAATGAATATTATGAATTTCGTTGTCATTCTAATCTGAACCTTCAGGAAATATAAGTGTTCATTGATCTGTCAAAGCATTCATTAATTATTGTCATTAGTTTCACATCATTTATTGAATACAATAATATCATGAATGACCACTCTTGGAATTTGAAACTTGAAACTTTTTTATGAAATATATAATTGTATTGGGAGATGGAATGGCCGATGAGCCATTAGCGGATTATGGCGATAAAACTCCGCTTCAGATGGCTGATAAACCTGTCATTGACAGTCTGGCGAAAAAAGGAAGGACAGGTCTTTTGAATACTGTTCCTGAAGACATGCATCCGGGAAGCGAAATCGCCAATATGTCAGTTTTAGGTTATGATGTGCATCATGTTTTCGAAGGTCGTGGTGTGCTTGAGGCAGCCAGCATTGGGGTAACACTGGGAGAGAACGATATGGCTATGCGCTGTAACCTGATCTGCATTGAAAATGAGCATATCAAAAGCCACTCGGCCGGGCATATTTCGAATGTTGAAGCTTATGAGCTGATTGAATTTCTGAACAAAAAACTGGGCAACGAAATCATCCGGTTTTATCCGGGTGTTTCATACCGGCACCTGCTGGTCATTAAAGGAGGCATCAAGTACCTGAATTGTACTCCACCTCACGATGTTCCCGGAAAGCCTTTTCGTCCAAATTTGATACAGACAGAAAATCAGGAAGCAGCTGCAACTGCCAAATTGTTGAATTATCTGATTTTACGTTCTCAAGCTTTGCTGGCTGATCATCCCATCAACATCAAACGAAAAGAAGCCGGAAAAGATGTGGCCAGCAGCATTTGGCCATGGTCGCCGGGATACAGGCCACAAATGCCAACTTTAAAGGAATTGTTTGGTATCGAAAGATCTGCTGTTATTTCGGCTGTCGATCTCATTCAGGGAATTGGTATTTATGCCGGAATGGATGTGATCAAAGTGGAAGGCGCTACTGGTTTGTACGACACCAATTACGAAGGAAAAGCGCAGGCTACGATCGAAGCATTGAAGGATCATGATTTGGTCTATCTGCATGTGGAAGCCAGCGACGAGGCTGGTCACGAAGGTAATGTAGAGCTGAAAACTAAAACCATTTCGTACCTCGATCAGAGGATCGTGAAATACCTGGTTGAAGAAATAGAAAAGATGGATGAACCGGTTACGATCGCTGTTTTACCTGATCATCCAACACCTTGTGCAACAAAAATTCATACGAGAGCTGCTGTGCCGTTTCTCATTTACCGGCCGGGCGAAACACCTGATAATGCTCAGTTCTACGACGAATTTGAAGTCACAAAAGGCTCTTATGGAGTACTGAAAGGTGATCAGTTTATGAAAGAACTACTGCGTTAAAATTATCAATTAACTAATAATTATTTAAAGTTGAGAATGAAAAGTAAATCATATGATTATTATTTTTATACCTTGAACTTTGAATTACTACCATGAAATATTTCAGCACAAATAAATCAATTCCTTCAGTTTCGCTGATGGAAGCAGTAACCAAAGGATTAGCAAGCGATAACGGCTTGTTTATGCCTGAAAAGATTGAAGAGTTCCATCCTGATTTCTTCAAGAATATACATCGGATGAGTTTTCAGGAAATTTCGTTCGAAGTTGCCAAAAAGTTCTTCGGAGAGGATATTCCTGATCAAATATTAAAAAATATTGTTTACGACACTCTTAGCTTTGATTGTCCTGTTATTCAGGTGAATAAAAATATTTATTCGCTTGAATTGTTTCATGGGCCAACCATGGCATTTAAAGATGTTGGCGGTCGGTTTATGGCCCGTTTGCTTGGATATTTCCTTCAGGGTTTTAAAAAGGAAGTCAACGTTTTGGTTGCCACTTCCGGAGATACAGGAAGCGCCGTGGCCAATGGATTTTACAAAGTTCCCGGGATTAAGGTTTATGTGCTTTACCCTAAAGGACTGGTGAGCGATATTCAGGAAAAGCAGTTTACAACGCTTGGAAATAACATTACTTCGCTCGAAATAGACGGTACTTTTGACGATTGTCAGAGACTTGTCAAGTCAGCTTTTCTCGACAAAGAGTTGAATAAAGCTTTGGTTTTGACTTCTGCCAATTCAATCAATGTGGCGCGTTTTCTCCCGCAGGCATTTTATTATTTTAATGCCTACGCCCGTTTGCGCGAAGCCGGAATCACAGACGATCTTGTCTTTTCGGTGCCCAGTGGTAATTTCGGGAACCTGACTGCCGGATTGTTTGCCAAATTTATGGGCTTGCCCGTAAAGCGTTTTATTGCTGGCAACAACGAAAATGATATCGTTTACAAATACCTGAAAACAGGAAAATATAACCCACGTGCATCGGTTGCTACCATTGCCAATGCAATGGACGTGGGTGATCCAAGTAACTTTGCCCGTATCCTGGAATTATACAATCATTCGCATAAGGACATTTCGGCTGACACTGTTGGTTACCGTTATTCTGACGACGAAATTCGTGAAACGATGAAACAGGTTTTCGAAGATGACAAGTATATGGTTGATCCGCACGGAGCTGTGGGTTACAGGGCCTTGAAAGCTGATTTGAAAGCTGGTGAGGTTGGTGTTTTTCTTGAAACGGCACATCCTGCCAAGTTCACCGAAACCGTTGAAGGAGTATTGGGGAAAGGAACAGTAATTCTTCCTGAAAAACTGGCGGCCTTTATGAAAGGTGAAAAACTTTCAATCGAACTCCGTACTGATTTCGATGATTTTAAACATTTCTTACTGAATGAACAATCTCGGAACCTTGGGGCAAGCCCGCGAGGTATCAAAAAAACTAACGGACAAGGCAAAATCAGAACCGACCCAAAGGTGGGGGTATTAAACCAAAAAGAGAATAAATAAGATTTTACCATTCCCAAAAGCCGTTTCGGAACCAATCTGAAACGGCTTTTTTTTGTCTTCAGTGGATGATTGTATTTGCCAGTACCCTTATTTTTCAATCGATTGGTAAATTCTTACATAATCGACTTCGTAACGGATCGGGAATGTGCTTGTTTCCGGATTTCCTCCATTTCCACCAATGGCCAGGTTCAGTAGCAGATACTGAGGTTTTGTAAACGGGTTGCTTCCATCTGGATTGATTGTTTCACTGAGTGGGGTAGTATTCAATAAAACATCATCCAGATATAGCATGATCGATTCCGGAGTCCAGTCCATGCGCCAGATATGGAATTTTTTGGCCCAGTCAGGATCAGCTGTTTTAAATTCTGAAAAGGGTGTTTTTTTGGATTGCCATTTAGCCACATATTTCTGATTGGTTCCCCAGGCTACATTCGCTAAAATTGTTGGTGTGTCGTTAATTCTGTAAAATTCCATCAGATCAATTTCTCCGTTCAAAGGCCATGAATTTTCCAATCCAAGAGTCCAGATGGCTGGCCATGATCCCATTGTTGTATCTATTCTGGCCCTAACTTCGAACCGTCCGTAAAGCCATTGTTTCAGCCCGCGGGTGTTGATGCTTGACGAGGTGTATCGCGCAAATTCCCGGTTCGTTTTCCAGCTCTGACTACCAGCCTGATAGTTCGGATTGGCTATTTTCTCATGGCGTCCTTCTATGATCAGGACTCCGTTGGCACAAATGGCATTGTTTTCCTGATACCATTGCAATTCTTCGTTGCGCACAAATCCTTTTTCGAATTTCCAATACTCCGGATTGAGCTTGCCGCAGTTTTCGAATTCTTCATTCCAAACCAGTTTCATACCTGGAATTTTCGGCGCAAAATTCGTATCCGGATTTCGTGGATTTGGGTTTTGAGCCATACTTGAACTGATGGTAAATCCCAAAATGATAGAAAGGAGCAAGTTTTTCATGCTTGGAAGTTTTAGTTAAAACCGATTATTATGTGAATTTTCGAAACCGGTGATTTTTATTTATGAAAAAGGATTCCGCTCCTTTCGAAACGAAATCCTTTTATATGAAATTTCTATATTCCGGACATGCAGAATTATTTGGCCGGAATGTTTTTTAGTGTTTCAAGCAGAAAATCCCAGAATTTGCTGACTGATTCTATGTTTACTTTTTCGTCGGGAGAGTGTGGAAAACGGATGGTTGGTCCGAAAGAAATCATATCCCAATTGGGATAAGTTCCACCCAAAATTCCGCATTCCAACCCGGCGTGAATCGCTTTGATTTCAGGAATACGACCAAATTTGGCCTGATAAATCTGTTGCATGGTTTTCAAAATAGGCGAATTCATATTCGGTTTCCATCCCGGATAACCGCCGGTAAAGCTTACTTTGGCCCCGGCTAGTGTAAATGCTGAGTCCATTCTGGACCCCAGTTCAGCTCTTGCCGAATCGACAGAACTGCGCATCAGGCATGAAATCTGAATTGTTTTCGTTTCTTGATCTGATTTTACAATGGCCAGATTGGTTGAAGTTTCAACAAGTCCGGGCATGCTGTCGCTCATGCGGATTACTCCGTTGGGACAAGCCACAATGGAGTGAGTCAGATTGGTCTGCGTTTTTTCGTCAATCAGCGATTCTGGCATCTCCGTTTTCGAGAGTTCGATTTTCAGCGTAGGTTCGGTTGCCGTCAGCTCGCGTTTGATAATCGTAGCAAGTCCTGCTACTAAGCCTACCAGTTTATCGGCATTTTCATACGGAACTGTAACAATAGCAAATGACTCGCGGGGAATGGCATTGCGCAGGTTTCCGCCATTGATTGAGGATAAACGTAAGCCACAAACTTTAGAAGCTTCTTTCAGTACACGAAAGAAAATTTTGTTCGCATTTCCACGTCCTAATGGAATGTCTAAACCTGAATGTCCACCTTTTAGTCCGGTAACATTCAGTTTAAAAGCGATCGACTCTGCAGGTACTGGAACTTCGCTGAAATTAAACTGAATATTGGCATCTTCGCCACCGGCACAGCCCACATACAATTCACCTTCGTCTTCCGAATCCATGTTGATTAGGATGTCACCTTTCAGAATGCCGCCTTTCAGACCGTTTGCTCCATCCATGCCCGTTTCCTCGGTAGCAGTAAAAATAGCTTCAACTGGTCCGTGAGCAATGTCTTTGGATGCCAATACAGCCATTGCTGCTGCAACTCCAATGCCGTTGTCGGCACCAAGCGTGGTTCCGTTGGATTTTACCCATTCACCGTCGACCATGGTTTCGATCGGATCTTTGGTGAAATCATGATCCTTATCGCTGTTTTTTTGCGGTACCATGTCGAGGTGCCCCTGAAGAATAACGCCTTTGCGTTTTTCCATTCCTGCAGTTGCCGGTTTGCGAATGATCACATTCCCGGATTCATCCTGAATGGTTTCCAATCCAAGACTTTTCCCAAAGTCGGCAACAAATTTCCGGATTTGTTCTTCGTGATTGGAAGGTCGTGGAATTTGTGTCAACTGGTAAAAATTTTCCCAAACTTCGATGGGAGTTAATTTTGAGATTTCGTTACTCATATAATTGTTTTTAGAATAAAATTCAATGGAAAAAGGCAGAAGCTAAAAGTACAATTAATCCATGGAGATTGTTCAGAGAAGAACCTTTTTAAAAACTGCATTCTTTAAAAACGGATGCTGGCACTGTATTTCATAACTTTAAAAGTTATTTAATACTAAGCTTCTATGTTCGGTTTTTCGAGTCCATATCCTTTTTTACGGTCCTCGGCTTTTAGCAGAAAAGCAAACCCGATGGCAAGAAACCCGAAAAAGGCAAATATTAACATCGGGATTGTATAATTGTATTGTGTAATAACCTGCTCTTTGCCATCTACCAATTTATTTATAGTTCCAGTGATACAATATTTATCCAACACAATACCGATAAGCAAAGGAACGCCCATCAAGCCCCAGTTTTGAACCCAGAATGTCATGGCGTAAGCTGTGCCCAGTTTACTTTCAGGAATGATCTTGGCAATTGATGGCCACATGGCTGATGGAACCATTGAAAAGGAAATGCCCAAAACCATTACTAATCCAATGGCTACAGGGAGGCTGTTTAATGAAGGTGCGGCGAATAATAAATGAACACAAACCAACAGAATGGAACCAATAATCATGATCGAGGCGCCTTTTCCTTTTTTGTCGAACAAGCTACCAAAAACCGGAGTTAGAAGTAATGCACTAAAGGGTAATAAGGCAGGAATATAACCAGCAAAAGAGTCTGAAATTCCAAATTTCTGGACAATCATATTGGTAGCAAACTTAATAAAAGGGAAGACTGCTGAATAAAATAAGACGCATAAAATGGTTATGTACCAAAACGCACGGTTTTTACCTATTTCTACAATATCCGAGAATTTAAACTCTTCATCGGTCATGCCGGCATCAGCATCTTCCTGATCCAATTTCCGATCCATAAAGATGAACAGGATAAAAATCAGCATTCCAATACCCAGTAAGAAAAGGGAAAGGATTACCGGTGCACTGATATCACCAGTCATTTTGATCAGAGGGATTGGTGTGAACATGGCTAAAGCAGTTCCGATACGACCTGTCGAAGTGTTTAATCCAATGGCCAATGCCATTTCTTTTCCACGAAACCAGCGCACGACTGCCTTGTTGGCCGCAATACCAAACATCTCGCTTCCTACTCCAAAAATGGCAAAACCAAATCCTGCTACTACTGCTGATTTAGCGGTTGGAGTAATCATTTGCCACGAACCGATGGTTAACTCGTACATGCCCTCCACGTGTCCCGAAATAGCCCAGTATTTAATAAATCCGCCAATCAGCATGATTCCAATAGCAAGTACTCCGGTGAACCGGACTCCCAGTTTGTCAAGGATCATTCCGCTGAAAACAAGCATCAGCAGAAATACGTTGAACCAGCCATAACCGCTTGTAAATAATCCATAGTCGGAAGCCGACCATGATAAACCAGCCTGTAAGCGTTCCTGCAAAGGTGCCATAGCATCCGTCAGGTAATACATACACATCATGGTAAATGATACCAGCCCAAGCATTATCCAACGTGCTGATTTCGAGTCGCGAAGTGATTTTTTATGTTCCTGCATTTTTAAGAGGTAAAATGGTTATTGAAATAAATTATTTTGATTTTCATCTAACTGACTTGTTACCGGAATTGGTCTCACCTGTGAATTGTGTTTAGTGAAAATCCACGAGGCAAGTGTGGTCAATGAAAGAATAATTTATGTAGGCTACCTGAAATATTATTATGTTATATTTATTGTTTCCATATTAAATTCTATTTTTTTTATCGTGTACTAATATATGTAGTAAGAATGAAATAATGGGCATAAGTTTTTCCCTTTAGTCGTAAATTTCTGAAAGGGTAATCGTTTTATCCTTATGTATTTATGATGGTATAAGTAAAAAGTAAATTTAGGGGTTTTGGTGGAAAATAAGACCATAAATCGTTTCCAATACTCAAAAAACAGATAGTTCAAGCTACACTTTAAAAACAGGACAAAAAAATCCCGGAAGCTTTGCTCCCGGGAAAATATTTTGCACAAACGTGATTGTATCCGTTTCTTATTTCTTTTCTGTTATGCTTTTAACCGCTCCGGTGCTTGGATGGAATTCCAGTTTATAACTTCCTTCGAGCAAACTCTCCGGAACTGGCGCAGTTGTTCCAAATTGGGCGATTGGAGCTCTTGCTCCGGCAAGTTCGGTGCTTCCATCCAAAATGCGGATCTCGGCGATGCCAGGCATCCGATAGTACAAACCGCTTTTGCCGGCTTCTAAATTGTCAGAAGTACTTAGTCCGTTTTGTTTTGCAGCCAGGGTTTCAGCTTTTATCACTTCAATAACGATTGGCCGTCCTGATAAATCAGATTTTGGTAATACGCCGCGGTCTTCGCTGAACCGGAAAAAAACTTCACCTTTCACTGTTTTTTGTCCGGGTATAAAATCGAAGCTGAATTCATAGGTTTGTCTGGAGGATTTCCCGATAAAAAGTGCCACATAATTTTCTTCCATTTCGCCAAGTTCTTTGGTCATTACTTCAAATGATTTACCATCAGGAAGTGGTTCGTCATTCTCATTGGTCAGCAGGGCAAAACGTGAATTTCTCAGGTTGAATATGGTTTCTGCTGCTTCTGCTGCTTTCTGATCCATATTCTTTGAAACCATTTTATATCTTTTAGCTGAGTCGGCCGGCGAATAAAAACTCCAGATTGACAAGTCAGTGAATTTAACCTGTTCATCCAGATTTTTGGTCAGGAATGATTGGGTTTGAATTCCGGATTCCTGTATTTTAACATCGGTGTTAATTCCTGCAAGAATTCCTGATTCGGTCAGGCTGACCATTTGTGCTGCCTGGCCTATGGCTTTATGAACCTGATCGGGATCCGGTTCACTGAATACTTCGATATGCATATCGTCCATATTCCATCGGTCGCTGCTGGTGGTCGGAACATTGTCGATTCCAAGCATTTTCTGGGCATACATGTAAAATGGGCCATTCACAAAGCGTTCGCGGGTGGCTTTTACGTGAACGCGGATACCTGTTTGTGGAAGTGAGTAGACTACCCCTTCAACAGAGCCGGTATTGTCTGCTTCTTTTTTCTTATCGTCTTTGTCTGACGCAAATAATGATCCTGCCAGGAAGATCATAGTTAGAAAGATTACTGATGTTTTCATGGTTGTATATTTAAAATTGTTTCCTTTTTATAACTGTAATTATTACTGAAATGTAAAGTTTGATTATTGTTTTACGGATTTCTTCCTCTGCTTAAAAACTCAAAAATAGCCAAAATATTATTCAAGCTGTAGAAAAGCTGATCCTATCTGATTTATAATATCCCCGGCGATGAGTGATTGTTGACTGTATTGGACAGCTGCGAAGTCCCCGGCCAGTCCGTGGAGGAAAACGCCGATTAATGCTGCTTCTTCCGGAGTATAGTTTTGTGCCAGCAACCCAAGGATGATTCCGGTCAGTACGTCGCCACTGCCAGCAGTTGCCATTCCCGGATTTCCGGTGCTGTTAAAGAAAACCCGTCCATCAGGAAACGTAATACAGGTATGTGCGCCTTTGCAAACGACAATGACTTTGTATTTTTCTGAAAACTGAAGCTGAATATGCAAGCGCTCAAATGAGTTGGCTGATGAACCGGCAAGACGCTCAAATTCCCTGGGATGCGGAGTCAGAATGGTATTTTCAGGAAGTAGTTGATACCAATCTTTATTTTGAGAAAGAATATTTAACCCATCGGCATCAATGATCAATTTGTTTGGTTTTGCATCGAGCAGCTTTTTGAAAGCATCCTGAGTTGTTGCTTTTTTATCGAGCCCCGGCCCAATTCCAACAGCCGAAAATGCTGAAATATCCGGAATCTGTGAAAAAACGGAATCTGATGGATCGATCGAAGTCATGGCTTCAGGAATTGAATTCTGAATAATTTCGTAACCCAAACGTGGAACATGACTTGTTAACAAGCCTACTCCTGCGCGCAAGCAAGCTTTTGAAGACAGAACCGATGCGCCCATTTTCCCATAACTCCCGGCAATAAGCAGAGCATGTCCAAAAGTGCCTTTGTGAGAATACTTGTCGCGCTTTTTAATCTTTCCTGAAATGAATTCTTTCGTCAGGAAATAATAGTTGCTTTCTGTCTGTTCAATAGCTTCCCAATTTAATCCAATGGGCAGAACTTCCCAATTTCCAACAATCTCATCGTTTTCAGGAAAAAGAAAACTCAGTTTTGGAAACTGAAAAGTGAGTGTCTGATTAGCCCTGACTATTCCTGAAAAATTATTTTGAGAATTATCTTCACCAAATAGTCCGCTCGGAATATCAATGGAAATGACCTTTGCTCCCGACTGATTTATTTTTTGGACAATTCCAAAGGCCAATCCGGACAATGGTTTGTTTAATCCGGAACCGAAAAGTCCGTCTATTACAATGGCTTCAGCAGGAATTGATGGAATTGAATCTTCCGAATCAATTCTTTTCAAAAGAACCTTATTTTGTTCTTCAAGACGCTTCCAGTTGATGGCCGGATCGCCTTTTAAATCGTGGCCCAAACAAGTCAGATAAACGGTGCAGCTGAAATTGCAAAAGGCCAGCATTCGGGCAACGGCCAACGCATCACCTCCATTATTTCCCGGTCCGGCAAAAAAACAGAACGGCTGATTGTTTCCAAAATGATTAATGATCCAGTTCGCCACTTGAGTTGAAGCTCTTTCCATGAGAGCTATAGAGGAAATGGGTTCCATCTGCGTTGTTAACCGGTCAATTTCGGCGATTTGCGTGGTTGCGAATATTTTCATTCAGCTGTATTTTACCGGGATAAGTTGGTTTAGGTTTTTAATAAATTGATCGAAAATACAAAAAAAAATACTGATTTCGGCAGAGACCCAATGTGTCTGGGGGCACAAATTGATATTGCTGACTTTTTACCAGTTATAAAAACTAAAAGATAATTACATTTGCATTCAATTTCTAATTAATACAAAGAATTTTGGCTAAAAATAACAACACTGCCTTCTTCGGGCACCCGGTAGGGTTATCGTCATTGTTTGCCACTGAGATGTGGGAAAGGTTTAGTTACTATGGGATGAGGGCTTTGCTGGTGCTCTTTTTAACAGCAACATATGCCAATGGTGGATTTGAAATGGCCGAGCTGGATGCCTTTACCATATATGGTATATTCACAGGACTGGTTTATGTGACACCAATCATAGGAGGTGTGCTTGCTGACAAAATACTTGGACAACGAAAAACAATATACATTGGTGGAATAACCATGGCCATTGGTCAGTTTTTGCTGGCAACCAGTGCCATGCCCAACGAAGGAAGCATTGCTTCCCGTCATACGATCTTTTTTGCCGGGCTGGGAATTCTTATTCTTGGAAATGGTTTCTTTAAACCCAATGTCTCCACCATGGTGGGTGAATTGTACGACAACAACGACCCGCGCAAAGACGGTGGTTTTACGATATTTTACATGGGCATCAACCTTGGAGCGTTTTTCTCCCCGCTTGTTGCCGGATATCTAGGAGAACAAATTGCCTGGCAATATGGATTTTTCTCAGCCGGTATCGGTATGTTAATAGGAACCACCTGGTTCTTTTTTCGCAGCCATACCCTTGGAAATATCGGAATGCCACCTAAAGCAAAAGCAGAAAGCACACGTTTGGCACTGAAGGACTGGTGGAGTATTTTATTTTATGCTGTTGGAATTGTAGTTCTCATTTGGGTATTTATTCTTGGCTGGAGCTCAATTTCAGAAACATTACGCAGCTGGTTAATCTATATGGCTGCTATTGGTGGCGTTGGTTATTTAGTGCTAAGTATTTTCAGGGGAACCACTGGAAAAACAGAATGGAGTCGTGTAGCGGTTATTTTAGTGCTGGCCGTTTTTAATATTTTCTTTTGGAGTGGTTTCGAACAAGCAGGAACGACCTTTACCATTTTTGCCAAAGAAAACACCCAGCGCATGATTGGTAGCTGGGAAATACCAGCGACCTGGTTTCAGAGCGTCAATGCTATTTTTATCGTGGTCTTTGCTCCACTTTTCAGTGTATTGTGGCTTCAACTCAACAAGAAAAAAATCAATCCCAATACTCCAATGAAATTTGCATGGGGAATGATCCTGCTTAGTCTTGGATTTGTAGTGATGGCTATTGCCTACACCAGATCAACAACTGGCTCGGCTGATGGCTCGATTTTATTGGTCAGCCCACTTTGGTTGGTTTTTGTGTTTATGCTTCACACTTTTGGCGAACTGTGTTTGTCCCCGATCGGACTTTCAATGGTAACCAAACTTTCACCCCCAAAACTCGTTTCAACCATGATGGGCGTCTGGATGGGATCATTTGCTGCCGGTAATTTTGTGGCTTCACAGATGAAGGCCATTTCTATCCATCTACAAGCAGCACTTGGTCAGGAAGTTCAGGTGTTCTGGTTGATTGCCATTCAATCTTCGATTATTGCAGTCATTCTGGTCGTGCTTTCGCCTTGGCTAAAACGTATGATGAAAGGTATTAAATAGGGTAATCTCAATAATATATCCGGCCCGGGCAAGTTGTCCGGGCTTTTTTATTTGACAGAAATCAATGATAAGTTTATATTCATGAGGAAACTCCTGAAGCATAATTGCTTGCCAGCCCCAATCCAAATTTCCCCTTATTCTCTAATTCAAAACCCTCGCAGGCCAAGCGCCAAAAATACACCTTTTACTTATTTTTTAATTGTGCTATATTAGTCCCCTGAAATGTCAATTGATCCGAAAATACTACCACTGGAAAATTTGTGTTTTTATCATTTTAATTACCTGATGGATGACATATCATTGTAAAAAATAACCAAAACAAGATCAATTATGCTACTAAACAAACATCCAAAAGGATTAATGATCCTCTTTTTTACCGAAATGTGGGAACGTTTTGGCTATTATCTGATGCTCGGTATTTTTACTTTATACATGATTGCACCAGAGACAGCCAAGTTTGCAGGTTTAGGATTAAGCAATATGCAGGCGGCCGATATTTATGGAAGCTATCTGGCAATGGTATATCTCACCCCATTTTTCGGCGGTCTGATTGCAGACCGGTTTCTGGGTTACCGCAAGTCTATATACATTGGTGGGTTTTTAATGGCGGCAGGTTACATTGGCCTTTCCATCCCGGACAGTGTGATGACATTTTACATTTCACTGCTGCTCATCATTCTGGGAAACGGTATGTTTAAACCCAATGTATCGGTTTTATTGGGTAAGTTATACGAAAAACCCGAATACGTACATTTAAAAGATTCGGGGTACAATATTTTTTACATGGGCATTAATATTGGTGCTTTCGTCTGTAATTTTGTTGCTGCCTGGTTGCGCCTTACCTATGGATGGGGTTGGGCATTTGCTGCTGCAGGTATTGGAATGCTTGTAGGTATGGTGTGGTTTGCGTTTGGCAACATGTGGGTTCCTGAAATTAAGGAAGCCGACAAAATTTCACCAAAACGGGCGGGTGATTTATCTCTTGGAAAAATATTCGCTGTCTTATTTTTACCAGCTTTTGCTGCAGCTACTCTCGGTTGGTTTATTCCTGACAATATTTTCGGATCAGACTCGAACGATGCATTTATATTTTTCTGTTTGCCAGTTCTGTTATTCTTTTACAATACATGGAGAACAGCCGATAAACATGAGAAAGCACCCATTGCAGCCTTACTTTCTATTTTTGGAGTGGTTATCATTTTCTGGGCTGTATTTCATCAAAACGGATCGGCTTTAACCTATTGGGCAAAAAATAATACCAGTCGTGAAGTCGGCCCCAAAATGGAACAGGTAATGAATACGATTGCCAGTACTGAAGAAGTATCTACTGTGCCTAGAGAAATCCGCTTGGTTGGAGTACACGGTGAAGAGTTGGGTACGAAAACAGGACCAAGTTATTACTTTGACAATTATACCAAAGAGCTGCCTGCAGGTAATCTGGAAGGAAAGCCCCGGGACCTGACTGAAAGTGAATGGGAAAAAGTCCCGGAAAGTTCTTTAGATCAATACGGGAAGTTGGTTTTGTGGCCAACCGAACTGCAGGCTTCCATTAATCCTTTCTTTGTGGTTATCCTTACCCCGTTGGTCGTCGCATTCTTCATTTTTTTAGGAAGCAGGAAAAAGGAACCATCAACACCCGGAAAAATTGCCTGGGGTATGTTGATATCGGCTGTCTCCTGGCTGGCCATGGTCGCGGCAGCAATTGCATCAGGTAATGGATTGGATAAAGCATCTGTTGGATGGCTGTTCGGGGTATATGGGGTGATAACCGTTGGTGAATTGTGTCTGAGCCCCATGGGTTTATCACTGGTTTCGAAATTGGCGCCCAAACGACTTGCTGCCTTAATGATGGGAGGTTGGTTTCTCTCGACTGCAATCGGGAATAAACTGTCAGGTGTTTTATCGGGTATGTGGGATTTGTTTGAGAAAAAGTCCAATTATTTTCTCACCAACGCACTTCTGACAGCTGGGGCTTTCTTAATTATTTTACTATTGCTTCCCTGGCTAAGACGGGTTTATAATGAAAATGTTCCCCATTAACAACAGGTAATTTCAACTCATTGTTGTTGTTCAGATTCTTGTACTAAAAAAGTTTTAACCCAATCGATAAAAAATATACTTTTGAAAAACTCACATAAGCTACCTGATTTTATCAAACAACGAAATTTAAATTATGCAGGCAAGATTTCTAATTAACCGGTTATGTTTTGCTCTTTTGATTCTGCTTGCATCGTGTACCGTAAAAACGGTCAAAGAAGTATCCCCGAAATTTCAGCCTTTTTTCGAAGAATATGGTGTTCGTGGTTGCTTTTTGTTATACGATGTAAAAAATGATTTGTATCAGATTTACAATTCAACACGCTGTGAGCAAGGTTTTTTACCTGCTTCGACGTTTAAAATCCTGAATGCCCTTATTGGTCTGGAAACCGGAGTGATAACCGATGAAAATATGGTGATTCCTTGGGATGGAGTTGTACGAACGGTTGAAGAATGGAATAAAGATCATTCACTTGCAACAGCTATTCCATATTCAGTCGTTCCGTATTTTCAGGAGGTGGCCCGAAGAATTGGTCCTGAACGGATGAAAGAATATGTTGACGATACGGATTATGGCCACATGGATATTACCAAAGTGAACATCGATCGTTTCTGGCTTTGGGGCGATTCGCGGATTACTCCATGGGAACAGATGAATTTTCTCCTTCATTTTTACACGAATAAATTGCCCTTTGATCAGGGAAACATTGATCTGGTTAAAAAGCTGATTATTCTGAAACAGACTGATAAATGGATTTTCAGGGGAAAAACCGGAATGACTATTCAGGATGGAAAAAATATTGGCTGGCTGGTTGGGTACCTGGAAGAAAACGGAAATGTATGGCTTTACGTTTGCAACATGGAATCAGGAACTGATAATACTGAAAAATTCAAGGAAAGCCGCCGTGGAATTACTGAAAAAATCTTTAAGTCAATGGGTTTGATGGAAGAATGAGTAATCGTAAGGCCACGAGATCTCGTGGCCTTACAACAAACCTTTTATCGTTTCACTTCAACCAGCGCTCCGTCAATAATTTGAACAACAACATCTTCATCCAACAGAGTGGTTATGTCTCCCAGATTGGTGGCATCACCTTCGGCCACTTTCCGGAGTATCCTACGCATAATCTTTCCTGAACGTGTTTTCGGCAATCCCGGAACCAGCTGAATCAGGTCCGGGCGTGCAAAAGGACCAATCATATTGGTAACCGCCATCTTTATACTTTTCCGGATTCCTTCTTCTCCGCCGGTTGAAAGTTCACCGCAAACCACAAAAGCATAAATTCCCTGTCCTTTGATCGCGTGCGGATAGCCCACCACTGCCGATTCGTTCACCAATGGATGTGCATTAATTGCATTTTCAATTTCAGCAGTTCCAAGCCTGTGACCTGAAACATTAATCACATCGTCGACACGGCCCAGAATGCGATAATAGCCGTCTTCGTCGCGTTGTGCCCCATCGCCTGTAAAATACAGATTTTTGAAAGTTGAAAAATAAGTTTGCCTGAAACGGTCGTGGTCGCCCCAGATGGTGCGTGCCATTCCCGGCCATGGGAACTTTATGCAAAGATTGCCTTTTACACTGTTGCCACTCATTTCCTTGTTGTCTCCATTCATAATGACGGGTTGAACTCCGGGTAATGGCAGTGTCGCGAAAGAGGGTTTGGTCGGGATAACTCCGGGAATAGGACTGATCATCACTCCGCCGGTTTCAGTTTGCCACCAGGTGTCCACTATCGGGCAGCGGTTTCGTCCAATGTGGTCGTGATACCAGTGCCAGGCTTCTTCGTTGATGGGTTCTCCGACTGTTCCCAAAACTTTGAGCGATGATAAATCCTTGTTGGAAATGTGCTCCATTCCGAGGGCAAGCAGCGAGCGGATGGCTGTGGGTGCCGTGTAAAACTGATTGACCTGATGTTTGTCTATCACATCCCAGAATCGACCGGCATCCGGCCAGGTCGGAATACCTTCGAACATCAGTGTCTTTGCCCCGTTCAGCAGTGGTCCGTAAACAATGTACGAATGACCGGTGATCCATCCAATATCGGCTGTACAGAAATAGATGTCGCCGGCATTGTATTGAAATACATTCAGGAAGGTATAAGCTGTGTAAACCATATACCCACCAATCGTGTGCACAATTCCCTTGGGTTTGCCGGTTGATCCGGAGGTGTATAAGATAAACAGATTATCTTCAGCATCCATTTCTTCCGCCGGGCATTCTTCCGATTGGCCATCAATGGCTTTGTGCCACCAGATGTCGCGACCCACAACCATGTTTATATTCGATTTGGTTCGTTTATATACCACAACGGTTTCGACAGACGGACAGCTATTCAACGCTTCGTCAACAATATCTTTGAGCGGCGTAATTTTTTCTCCCCGGAAACCACCATCTGCTGTCAGAACTACTTTGGCTTCCGCATCGATAATACGGTCGGCCAGCGCATTGGCCGAGAACCCGGCAAACACGACCGAATGAATGGCGCCGATACGGGCACAGGCCAGCATCGCTATGGTTAACTCCGGAACCATTGGCATGTAAATAGCCACACGGTCGCCTTTGCGAACATTGAGTCTTTTTAGTGTATTGGCGAACTTGTTAACTTCCCGGTATAATTCGGAATAAGTTAAAATTCGGGTTTGTTCTGTCGGATCATTCGGTTCCCAGATAATGGCCGGCTGGTCTCCAATTGTATAGAGATTTCGTTCAAAAATATTTTCTGTAATATTTAGTTTCCCTCCGGAATACCATTTGATGGAGGGACTTTCAAAGTCCCATTCCAGAACTTTGTCGCAGCGTTTGTGCCAGTAGAAACCTTCAGCAACTTCAGCCCAAAAGGCTTCGGGATTGGCAATGCTTTTCTGATACTCGTGGATGTAACCGCCCAGACTGTGAATTTTTGAAGTCATCGTTGATCTGAATTTAGGTTAAAAAAAAGGATCTGTTCGTCTGAAAATTTAGTATAGTTAACAAGTTAAATGAGATTTGGTTGTCAGAAATCAGGTTCTATTTCGGTGTGAAATAAACTAAAGATGAACTGCTTTAAATTAGATCCGGAGTGAGGATTATAATTTGGATCTGATTTTTTTTAGACTTTTGGTTAAACAATTTGGTATCTTCAAGGTTCCGTTCATATGTGAATATGAACATTAAACGATGCAGGATAAAACATAAGAAATATGAAGACATTTGATCATACAAAACCGGTTTTAGTTACCGGAGGTACCGGATATATGGCTTCCTGGATAGTCAAATTATTACTTGACGAGGGAAGAGAAGTTCGAACAACAGTCAGAAACCTTGCACAAAAAGACAAGTATGCACATTTGACTAAAATCGCTGCTCAGGGCAAAGGAAAACTTCAGTTTTTCGAAGCTGATTTACTCCACTCCGGAAGTTTTTCGGAGGCTATGGATGGATGTGAACTGGTTATTCACACTGCTTCCCCATTTAAGATTTCAGGAGTAAAAAATGTACAAAAAGAATTGCTTGAACCTGCCTTGGAAGGAACGAAAAATGTACTGGAATCGGCGAATAAAACGAAAAGTGTAACCCGGGTCGTGCTGACCTCCAGTGTGGCAGCCGTTTATGGCGATGCTATTGATATGGAAAAAACCGAAAAGGGTATTTTTACTGAAAAGCACTGGAATTTTTCGAGTTCGGCCGATCATCAGCCGTATTCCTATTCGAAAACACTGGCCGAAAAGTTCGCCTGGGATTTGGCCGGTCAACAAAATCGCTGGGATCTTCTGGTCATAAATCCCGGATTTATTATGGGGCCTTCACTCACCAAGCGAACAGATTCAACAAGTATTGACATCATGATTCAAATGGCTGAAGGTAAATTCAAAACCGGTGTGCCTTCCGGCGAAATGGCCTTTGTGGATGTTCGTGATGTGGCCCGGGCACATATTCTGGCAGGATATTCTTCAACGGCCTCAGGTCGTCATATTTGTGTCAGCGCTCATAAAAACTTTTTGGATCTGGCGAATGCAATCAGATCTAAATATCCACAATATCCGCTTCCCACGAAGTTTGTACCCAAATGGCTGTTTTGGCTGATTGCCCCCATTGCGGGGTTTTCGCGTAAATATGTGAAACTGAATGTTGGAATCGATCTGAAAATGGACAATAGTTATATTCAAAAAGATTTATCGCTGGATTTTATCCCTTTTGAGAAAACCATAACCGATCATTTTGAACAGTTATTAGCCGATGGAATTGTTAAAAAATTATAGTATGGAACGAGTTGCAAATGTAATAGGAGCCAGTGGATTGGTTGGACAACAGTTGGTTGCTCAATTACTTGAAAATCCTGAATTTAATACCATCCGGATTTTTGTCAGGAAGGCAAGTGGTTTTCGGCATCCTAAAATCGACGAACAAATCATTGATTTTGATCAACCTGAAAGTTGGAGCCATTTGGTGAAAGGTGATGTGTTATTTTCGACGCTGGGCACAGCCATCAAAACGGCCCGGACGAAAGAAAATCAATACCGTGTTGATTACACCTACCAATACGAATTTGCCCGGGCGGCTGCCGAAAATAGTGTTCCGGTTTATGTTCTGGTTTCATCGATGGGTGCAGATTCCAAATCTTCAGTTTTTTATTCCCGCATGAAAGGTGAACTGGAGGATGCCGTGGCAAAACTGAATTTCAGAAAATTGCTCATTTTCCGCCCTTCAATTCTGGATGGTAATCGTCAGGAGAAAAGGCCAGGAGAGAAGATCGGTTTGGTAATCAGTAGGCTTGTAACCCGGGTTATGCTGAAAAAATACAAACCAACACCAGTTTCAGTATTAGCCGGAAAAATGATTCTTCTGTCGCTCAGTCAAACCGCTGGATTTCTTCTGGTGGAAGGGACCGAGATCCTTCAGGCAAAAATAAAATAACTAATTCACTACTCGTGTCCAATTTTAAAGATCAGGATATTATTCAATGGTGTATCGAAAAACTGGCTGATGTATACGGCACTTCGGTTAGGTTAAACAATACGCGTTCGGTAGGAGGGGGTTGCATCAATCATGCCGTGAAAATCAGCTGTACTGCAGGTGATTTTTTCCTGAAGTGGAATGAATCGGCTCCTTCTGATCTGTTTCTGAAAGAGGCCGCCGGTCTGGCTGAAATGAGTTCGGCGGATAATCCATTTTTAATCATTCCTAATGTTATCTGGAGCAAGGAAGCCGACGAATGGCCCGGCTTGTTACTTATGGAATATTTATCTCCGGCAAAAACAACTTCCGGATTTGATGAACGCCTGGGCAGGGGAATTGCTCGGCTTCACCGCAAAACGGCTTCTGCATATGGTTTTCATTATCCGAATTATTGTGGTGCAACTCTTCAGGAGAACACATGGATCAGCAACTGGCCTGATTTTTTCGGTCAGCATCGAATTTGGGCTTTGGTTCAACAGATCAGCGGCTCGCGTGGAATGCCGTCCAATGAGCTCCGTATTTATGAACGACTGGTTGCCAAAATGCCACAATTGCTGTCGCATCAAACAGTTCCTTCGCTGATTCACGGCGATTTATGGTCTGGTAATTACATGTACACCGCTAATGGTCCGGCTTTGATCGATCCGGCCTGTTATTATGCCGATCGTGAAATGGAATTGGGAATGATGCAGTGGTTTGGTGGCTTTTCTACCCGGGTTTGGGGTGCATACCAGGAAGCATTTCCGCTTCCGGATGGCTGGCAGAAACGAATTCGTTTGTATCAACTCTATCATGTGTTAAATCACTATTTGCTGTTTGGCGGTTCGTATGGATGGCAGGCTCTTGAAATTGCGAAAGAATATCAACAATGAAGAAATCTAAACTAATCGGGTTTATCATTTTTGGCATTTCATGTGTATTCTGGGGATTAATTCTGGTTGTTCCGTGGCTTGGTTTTTCTGCCGGTCAAATTGTAATCCTGACGACGGGATTAGTCATCGCTGGTGAGATCACTTTCTACTTAAGTATTTTCTTAATTGGTAAGGAATTTCTCGTCAGAATAAAGAATAAATTTCGGAAAACAAAAAACAGATCTGAACCTTAAGTTTACAAAGCTGAGTCCACTTCGAAAAGCATGTTTAGCCACAAAGGCCCAAAGACAAAAAAAAACTGAAAAACCTGAGTTCGATTTAAAATTGTTTATACGATTATTGTATAATCGCCCCATCCCCAGCCCTTCCCCAATGAGGGAAGGGAGTTTCGGATGCTGAAGTTCTTATTTTTTTGTTCTTTAAAGAGTGTTTTTTTTTCTTCTATTTTTCTGATAATCAAACGAATAAAATCGAAATGATGGTGACCATTGAATCAAAAACGATGATTGCTGTTTTCGACCGACTTACAACTCCACAAACCGGTTTTTAATGGCATAAACCACCAACTGTGCCGTGTTTTTGCTTTCGCTTTTTTCGAGAATGTTTGCGCGGTGCTTGTCGACTGTTCGTTTGCTGATGAAAAGCTGATCGGCAATTTCTTGGTTGGATAATCCCTGACAGATTAAAATCAGGATTTCCATTTCACGTTCCGAAAGTTCAGCATGAAACTCTTTGCTTTTGGGTGAAGATTTTAGGCTGTTTACAAGATTTTGAAGCAGTTCGGTCGAAAAGAATGAACCACCGTCATAAACCACATCCAAAGCTGTTTTTACTTCTTTGATGTCGGAGTTTTTCAGAAGAAACCCTTTTACCCCGGCATTGACCATTTTATAATAATAATCTTCTTCACCATACATCGAAAGGGTAATTATTTTCAGATCAGGATACTTCTCGTGGGCAATGGTTGACGCTTCAACACCATCCATAACAGGCATGCTGATATCCATCAAAACCAGATCAGGAACATCCTTTTCCAGCAGGTCTAAAAATAGCTTCCCGTTGGCAGCTTCGCCGGTAACACGATAGTTTTCCATGTTATTCAATAATATTCGCAGACCATTCCGGAATAAGGTATGATCATCAACAAGAATTATTTTTCGTTTCAATTGATTACTCGCCATTCATCAGTACTTTAATGGTTACAAAAGTTCCTTTTTTAAGTTCACTTTCAATGTTGATTTCGCCTTTAAGCGAATTAATGCGTGAATAGATGTTCGAAAAACCCATTCCACTGGTGGCAGGTTGTTCAATCACCTTACTTACATCAAAACCTTTACCGTCGTCTTCATAAACGATGGTCAGGTAATCGTCCTCTTTGGTCAAAGATATGTCGATCTTTTTTGCTTTTGCATGTTTGATCGTATTATTTATCAACTCACAGACAACCCTGTACAGTACAACTTCTACGTTTGTATCAAAACGTTCATCTTTCAGGTTCGATTTCAGATTGATGCGGATTGTTTTGGTAACATTAATTTTGTTCGAAAAATTGTTTAGCGCCCGAAGCAATCCGAAGTTATTTAAAATATGTGGACTCAGATTGTCCGAAATTTCCTTCAGACTTTTGATCGCCTCGTTGATAACCAACTCCGTGTTTTCGACAATCTCGCGCGAAGCATCATCGTGTTTCATTTGTGCAAGCGATGAAACCGACATTTTCACGGTCGAAAGCAGCGGCCCCATCCCGTCGTGCAGATCTTTGGCGAATCGTTTGCGTTCTTTTTCTTCGGTTTGGATAATGGCATTCAGGAACATTTTTTCGGTAAGCCGACGCGAATCTTCAACCCGCTTCATGTATTTGAAAATCTTCTGAATCATAAATACACCAATGGCAAATGCCAGCGAAGTGATTACCCCCATCCAGACAAATATTTCGCGGTAATCCTGAGGTTCGATATCGGTTACATAAGGAAGAAATTCGACCAGACGCATGACAGCCATGAGGATGAATCCAAGAGTAAGCAACATCCACGAAAAATTAAATTTGGTTACCCGGGTAAGTTTTATAGCCACACCTACAGCAAAAAACTGGAGGACAATCGCTATCACGAATAATATTTTAAGTATCATCAGCTGAATTTTAGAATGTTCAAAGGTACATTCGGCGACGGCCATTTCAAACCGGTTTGACAGATAACACCCATGTTTTCCCTGAAATGTTGGTTTTATTGGTAGGATTATCCTGATCTCGTTCACTAAAATGCTGAAAAATGCAAAGCCAGTTGTATAAGCCAAATAAACTATCGATTACCTTTTAGTAAGTTATTACTTAAAAAACATACGAAAATGTAGGATGCTATTCGGCTATTTGAGTTATGTGTACAGTAGATCAGTGTGGTAGGTTTTGTGGTATGAGGATTGAAACAGGCCAGACAATAATTTTCAGATAGGGATTTTATAAAGGAATCGAATGTTGAATTAAACCGATACAGCTATGAAAATAATTATACCAGTTATCGATAATAACAAAGCAAAAAATAGTATAGCCGGAAGTTTTCATAATACGGATTATGCCTGCATTTATAACTGCAGTATGCTATCTTACGAATGGATAGCTACACAAAGTATAATCAAAAAGGAAAGCAATTTAAGTACTGAACTTAAACGCAACGGAATAAGCGTGGTAATCAGTAAGAATATGCCATTAATGGCACTTGGGTTTTTTACCGAAAGCGGGGTAACTGTTTATAAGGCTGAAAGTGAAAGCATTGAGGAAAATATTCAACTCTTTACAGCTAATCAGCTTCAGCCCTTAACCAATGCTACCGTACAAAATAGTTCTGATTGTGCAGGTTCCTGCAGTTCTTGTCACACCACTTGTAAATCATAAATTCGAATCATTATGGCACTGGGAAAATCTATCAATTTTGTCAAACAATTCATTCGCGATCAGGAGTTCAGGTCTGAATGCAACAAAAGTACGAAGCTTGATTTGTTAAGTAAACTCGATTTTACCGAATTGGAATTCGACGATGCCATCAATATGCAGCTGGTCAAATGCCAGTCGTATGAGGAGGCTGATCGTGTTCAGCAAGTAAAACTCTGGTTTGCATTTTTATAGTTAGGGCGAATAATATTTGTTGCCAATAAACAACATTAAATGATATAGTTATGATACTTCGCGATTTGGAAAAAGTACGGGTAATGCTCAAAGAGGCTACTGAATTAGACATTGCTTATGCGTACGACGATCTGGTTTTTCCGGATCATACAGCCTTTATTATTCAGTTTGATGACGATAATGAGAATAATTATTTCTGTTATTTTCATGAAGATTGTTTGCCCGATTCAGAAAGGGAAATCATGAATGATTTATCCCAAACGTTTAAAAAACACCGGAGTACCCTGGTTTCAAAAGGTTTGTTTAATCTGAATCAAAAAGGAGAAGAAGTAGAGATTAAATTTTTATAAATTAAAGATGTGAGGTTAAAATACTGTTTAATTTTATATTGAAACCACTTCGGGGTTCTCAAGTTGATTGTTTCATTTGACTCCGGTTTCCCCGGAGGTTATTCAAATTTAAGTCCTTCGGACTTTTGGTTCTTTACAACCTTGATAGGGTGTGATTTTAATAACAGTGGGTGTTAACCCACGGAAAATGAATGATATAATCCAACAACCCTGGGTTGAACTTTGATACATGTTGAATAAATCAAATTTAAACAGTTTTTAAGTGTGCCATTTCTTTTTTGAGAGCTATTGAAACAAGTACAACTTGACACTCCGGTTAGCTGTTGTGTTTTTCATTATTTTTTCTTTCGGTAGAGAAGTGATTTAATTTTACCTTTAAGCCAGATTATGCTGTTGAAACAAGGCGAAAGGAACAAGGTAAACGAGAACTGGCGTTCAACTTGTTTATGTTGTGATACTTGTGCGATTGAATTTGAGCATAATCGGTTTTCGTAGAATAAAACTGAATCCTTGATCTGTCGGCCCATGAATCCTTTTTTGAAGCAAGTTGCTAATTATCTCTATACGAATCACCGCCCGGAATTGAGCGAATATTGCCTTGTATTTCCGGGTAGGAGAGCGGGCGTTTTTTTTACGGCCTACCTGAACGAGTTGATTGAAAAGCCCATGCTTTCTCCTGAAATCATAACCATCAACGAATTAATTTCTTCGCTGACGGGTTTGCAACAGGCCGATCCGGTTTCTCTGGTACTAAAACTTCAGGAGGTTTACAGTAAAGAAACTGGTCATCAGGAACCCTTGGATGAATTTTTCTTTTGGGGTGAAATCCTGCTGGCCGATTTTGATGACATCGACAAATACCTTTTAAATGCCGACGATTTGTTCACAAATCTTTCGGATATAAAAGAACTCGAAAATCAATTTGATTATCTGAGCGAGGAACAGAAAAAAGCGATCGATGAATTTTGGGGTAATCTGGATAAAGTTCCTCATTCGTTCAATAAAGATAAGTTCATAGGTATCTGGATCAAACTGGCTGCGATTTACCATCGTTTTAAGGACGTTCTGAAGCAGAACAGTATTGCTTATTCCGGAATGATTTACCGAGAAGTGGCCGAAGCACTGAATGAAGATCAGGCAGCTGGACTTGATGCAAAAAAATATGTATTTATCGGGTTTAATGCGCTGAATAATTGTGAAAAAACAATTTTCAGGAAACTTGAAAAACAACACAAAGCCATGTTTTTCTGGGATTATGACGATTTTTACCTGAAGGATCCTGAGAATGAAGCCGGACGATTTCTACGAACCAACCTGGTATTATTTCCTGCACCAAAAGGTTTTGTTCCTGAAAATCAATTACCGGCCAGAGATCGGAAAATTACCATGGTATCAGTTCCCGGAAATATTACTCAGGCTCAGGCGATTAATCTTCCGCAGGTTTTGAATGATTTCGGGCTAAGTAAACGTTTCGACAATACTGCCTTTGTTTTGGCTGATGAAAATTTGCTGATTCCGGTCATTTCCTCCGTAGGAACCAGTTTTGAGGAAATCAACATTACCATGGGGTATCCGTTTGTGAATACTCCTGTTTATGGTTTTATTTCGCAGTTAATCAGTTTGCAGAAAAACATCCGGAAATCGTCGCGGTCATTGGTATTCTATTACAAACCAGTGGTTGCACTTCTGAATCATCAGTTTGTTGTTAATCCGGAAATCAAATTGTTTGTATCCGGAATTCACAAAAAGAATAAAGTTTATATTGATGCCAAAGAGCTTAATTTTAGCCTGTTTGTAACGAAGATATTTTCATGTCCTGAATCCTGGCTTAATATTCTTGATTATTTTCTGGATGTAATCAAAGAGCTTTCATTGAAATTTAACAGCACTGAAAATGAGCAGGTCAAGCTGGAGTCGGAGTATCTTTTCCAGGCTTTTCTGGCCATTCAACGATTGAAAGATACTTTGACCGATTTAAATGTTCCTGATTTTCCGGTTAAAATTTTATATCGTTTGCTCGATCAGAGTTTGCGGCGAATATCTATTCCGTTTGAGGGAGAACCGCTAACCGGTCTGCAAGTAATGGGTTTACTAGAAACCCGGTGTCTCGATTTCGAAAATCTGGTTTTGTTTTCGGCCAATGAAGGATTTTTGCCCCGGATTGCTGCCGGTCATTCGTTTGTCCCATATCATTTGAGAAAGGGGTTCGGAATGCCAACCTACGAAGACCGGGATGCCATGTACGCGTATTATTTTTACCGGCTCATTCAGCGAACCGAAAAAACAGTGATTGTGTACAATTCGATTACCGAAGGAGTTGCGTCATCCGAAAAAAGCAGGTTTTTGTATCAGCTTCTGTATGATTCTGAATTTGCGATTGAGGAGCTGAACCTGAGTTTCAACTTTAAGGGCACAACCAACGAGCCTATCCGGATTGAAGCCAACGAGTCGCATATTCAGAAGTTAATTTCGGGATATTCCACCCGGAATCTGAGTCCGAGCGCCATCAATACCTATCTGGAATGTAAACTGAAATTCTATTTTAAATACATCGCCCGAATCAAAGAAAAAGATGAGGTGAAGGAAGAAATTGATGCCGTGCTTTTCGGGAATCTTTTTCATTATGCCATCGAGATTTTATACCAACCGTTTGAAAACAAAACAGTAGAAGCATCAGCCCTGAAATTATTGCGGGCCGATAAACGAAGAATTGAAGCAGTTGTTCTTCAGGCTGTTGCTGTGAAATATTACCAGATGGATCCGTCAGAGTCGGCACGCCTGAAACTAAGCGGACAAAGTATTTTAATTGCGTCACATATACGCGACTATATCCACCAATTGCTGGAAAACGATATGCTGTTTGCTCCTTTTCAGGTGGAGAGCCTTGAAAAGGAATATTCAGCGGAATATCAGTTTAAGTCCGGAGAAAAGACAATCAATATTTGTGTTGGTGGGATTATTGACCGGATGGATCGTACGGCCGAAGGATTGCGGATTATCGATTACAAAACCGGAAGAAATTTAAAGCTTGATTTCAAAGAATGGTCGCATTTGGTTGACAGGAATTACGGACTTCGCCGGAAGGAAATTTTTCAGACTTTAATTTATTCTGATATTTTGAGCCGGACAGAAAATGCTGTTTCGATCTTTCCGATGATTTATAAACTCGATGATTTATTTGATGATGAGTTTGTTCCCAATGTGATCTATCAGAATGAAAAACTTATTTTTCAGCGCGTGGAATCCGAATTCAGATCGGTTTTTGCTGAAGTCCTTTCTGAAATGTTCAGCATTGGAAACATTTACGACCAGACCAAAGATTCGCAGAAATGCAGCTATTGCCCGTATAACAAGATTTGCAGAAGATAGAAGTGTTTAGTGTTCAGTCGCAGTTGGCAAGTGTCATTGATCGTCATTTATTTCATTAACAGTAAGACTGTTCTTTTTTATCATGTAAAGACGCACGGCCGTGCGTCTCTACCGTTACCTATTACCTGAAACTCGCAACCAGCAACCTTTTCAGTCTTTCAGCATATCCGGCCTCAAACGTTTGGTGCGTTCATATGCTTGCTTCTCCTGATACTCTTCGATTTTTTTATCGTTTCCGGAGAGTAAAATTTCAGGCACTTTCCATCCCTTGTAATCGGCTGGTCGGGTATAAACAGGAGGACTCAACAGGTTGTCCTGAAATGAATCGGTGAGTGCAGAGGTTTCATCAGACAAAACTCCTGGAATTAAGCGTACGACACTGTCAACAATTACTGCTGCAGCCAGTTCTCCGCCGGTCAGGACATAATCTCCAATCGATATTTCCATGGTAACCAAATGTTCCCTGATACGCTGGTCAATTCCTTTGTAATGTCCGCAAAGTATGATGATATTATTCAGGAGCGAAAGTTTGTTGGCCGTCTGTTGTGTAAGTTGAATGCCATCGGGACTGGTATAAATTACTTCATCATATTCCCTTTGTGATTTCAGGAAATTGATTGCACTTTCGATTGGCTGGATGGTCATCACCATGCCTGCACCTCCGCTAAATGCATAATCATCCGTTTTCCGGTGTTTATCTTCCGAGAAGTCCCGGATATTATGGATGTGTATTTCAACCAATCCTTTGTCCTGACCTCTTTTAATTATGGAATGTCTGAAAGGGCTTTCGAGTAACTCGGGAACAACCGTAAGAATATCGATGCGCATTTTATATATTTTTTGCAAAAGTAATAACCTGTCTTTAAAATTGGTCTTTATTGTTAGGTTAATCGTAAAAAGTTGCAGGTCAAATAACAAGTAATTTCATTATATCTGATTGTTTTACACTTTTATTGCTTAAAATCTTTGAGTATTAGCCAGTAATATATATTTTCGTAGACTGAAAGAAGACCTAATTCTCTGTTAATTACAATGTAATTTTATATTTGTTATGGAACCTAAAGATCTAAAAAACTCAGATGTTGAGTTAAGTGGTGCACTTGTTGAGCCAGAAACGGTTAATGATCAAGATGTTACTGAGGAATCTGTTGAGCAGACTGAAGTGACTGAAGTAGCTGAAGTTGAGAATACTATTGAAGATGTAGCAGGAAATTCTGTGAATGAAGTAGTTGAATCAACAAGTCAGGAAGCTGAAAAAGCTGAGATACCTGAAATTAATGAAATTGCAGCTGAGACTGTAATTGAAGAAGATGCTGTTGCTGAGGTAGTTGTTTCGGAAACTCAGGAATCTGAAGAAACAGTTATTCCTGAAGTTGATCAACCCGTAGCTGAATCAGTTGAGGAAAAGGTAGAGGTGACATCTGTTGCTGATATTGTTGAATCAGTAGTTCATCAAGCTGAAAAAGTGGTTGTTGCTGAAGTTAGCGAAGCCGTTGCCGAAACTGCGGAGGAAGTAGTTGCAGAAGAAGATCAATTAAAAGCATCGGAAGCCGAAGTTCTTCCAGTCGAAAAAGTGACTGAAGTTTCAGCGGATAAACCCGAGTTGAAGGACGAAAAACTTTTAAAAGAAAGTCGTCCGGTTGTTCAGCAGGTTGATTATGCGAGTCTAAATGAAGTTGAACTCATTAATTCTCTGCGTACTCTGCTCGAAAGTGAAAAATTCGAGAACATCAGAGATGATGTTGATGCGATAAAAATCAATTTCTTCCGTCGTTACAGAACAAATATTGAAGCCCAGAAAGCCGCATTTGTTGAAGCAGGTGGTAATCTTGATGAATTTAAAGCAGAACCCGATCCATACGAATTAGATCTTCGGAACCTGTTGAAACAATATCAGGATATAAGAAGCGAGCACAATAAGAAAATGGATGAGGATAAAGATTCTAATCTCCAGAAAAAATATGATATTATTGAAGAGATTAAAGCTCTGATTAATAACAAAGAATCGATTAATAAAACGTTCCATGAATTTCGTGATCTGCAAGACCGATGGAGAGATATTGGTCTTGTTCCGCAGGCGAAGCTTAAAGATCTTTGGGATACCTATCATCATCACGTCGAAAACTTTTATGACTTTATCAAAATCAATAAAGAGCTCCGTGACCTGGATCTGAAGAAAAATCTGGAAATAAAAATGGAAATCTGCGAAAAGGCAGAAGAGCTATTAGTTGAGCCTTCCATTATCAAGGCCTTCAATGTTTTACAGAAATACCACGAACAATGGCGCGAAGTTGGCCCTGTTCCACGCGATAAAAAAGATGAATTGTGGGAGCGTTTCAAAGCTGCAACCTCAATTATCAACAAAAAACATCAGGATTATTTTGAAGGACGGAAAACGGAACAGAAAAAGAATTTGGATGCTAAAATTGCCTTGTGCGAAAAAGTTGAAGAAATTTCTAACTCTGAAATCGTTGTCCATCGCGATTGGGACGAAAAATCAAAAGAACTGATTGAACTGCAGAAAATATGGAGAACAATTGGTTTTGCACCAAAAAAGGAGAACAACAAAATTTACGAACGTTTTCGGGTTGCTTCAGATATTTTCTTTGATCGGAAACGTGAATTTTACAATCAGAACAAGGAAGAACAGCAAAATAACCTTCAGTATAAAACCGATTTGTGTATCCAGGCAGAAGCTTTAAAAGACAGTACTGACTGGAAGAAAACTGCCGATGAATACATCAGTATTCAGAAATCGTGGAAGGAAATCGGACCGGTACCGCGTAAATATTCTGATGTTATCTGGAAGCGTTTCCGCGCTGCCTGCGATTATTTCTTCGAAAATAAAGCGAAACATTTTTCTTCAATCGATGGCGAACAAATTGAAAATTTAAGATTGAAAAAAGAACTTTTGGAAGAAGTGAAATTGTTCGTACTGACTGGTGATGATGACTCTGATCTGGATAAACTAAAAGATTTTCAGCGCCGTTTTACCGAAATAGGGCATGTTCCGTTTAAAGAAAAAGATGTTATTCAAAATGATTTCCGTGATGTGATTAACCATCATTTTGACGCTCTTCGGATTGACGATAAACGCAGAAACCTTATGAAATTCAAAAATAAGGTTGTCAGCAATACAGCAACCGGAAGAGGTCAGAATAAAATGCGTTTTGAACGTGAGAAATATATGTCAAAACTGAAACAGATGGAAACAGACCTGGCATTGCTCGATAACAACATTGGGTTTTTCGCCAACACAAAAAATGCAGAAAGCCTTATCGATGATTTAAATCAAAAGATAACCGATACGAAGGAAAAAATCGAATTTCTGAAAGAGAAAGTCAGAATCATGGATTCGATGGAAGATGATGAATAGCTTCATAAAAAACCCGCTTAAATGTAGCGGGTTTTTTGTTGTAAATCCTATGTTAAGTTTTTAAAATCGCGATAATCGATTGATTTTTTCTCCTGATAGCAGGAAATTAACTTGTATTTCGTTCACAATTTTTAAAAATTGTGAATTAAGCAGGCTTACATTTTTTAGCAGTACATTTTATTCATTAACTTTGCTCGCTTTTAAAAACAATTAAATTTAAAGTTTTGTCAGCAACCAGGTACATATTTGTAACAGGAGGCGTAACATCCTCACTGGGTAAAGGAATTTTAGCCGCATCATTAGCTAAATTGCTTCAGGCCAGAGGTTATTCTGTTACAATTCAGAAATTAGATCCTTATATTAATGTCGATCCGGGAACCTTAAACCCCTACGAACACGGTGAATGTTATGTGACTTACGATGGCGCCGAAACTGATCTGGATCTTGGTCATTACGAACGTTTTCTGAATGTTCCGACCTCACAGGCCAATAATGTAACTACAGGTTGCATTTATCAGTCTGTAATCAATAAGGAACGTCGTGGTGATTACCTTGGAAAAACCGTGCAGATCATTCCTCACATCACGGATGAAATCAAACGTAAAATAAAAATTCTTGGTTCGAAAGGAAAATACGATATCGTTGTGACCGAAATTGGTGGAACGGTAGGCGATATCGAATCATTACCATACATCGAAGCTGTCCGTCAGATGAAATGGGAACTGGGCCATAAAGCTCTGGTTATTCATTTAACGCTGGTACCTTATCTGGCAGCTTCAGGAGAACTAAAAACCAAGCCGACTCAACATTCGGTAAAAGCATTGCTCGAAAACGGAGTTCAGCCAGATGTTTTGGTATTACGTACTGAACATGAACTTGGGATAGCACTTCGCAAAAAAGTGGCTCTTTTCTGTAATGTTGAAATTGAAGCTGTTATTCAGTCGATTGATGTTTCGACTATTTATGAGGTGCCGAACAAAATGCGCGAAGAACGATTGGATGAAATTGTTTTACGCAAAATGGACCTTCAATTGAAAGACGATCCGAAGATGGACGACTGGAATGAATTCCTCGATAAACTGAAAAAACCTACATCTGAAATTGAAATCGGACTTGTTGGAAAGTATGTTGAATTACAGGATGCTTACAAATCGATTGTCGAATCGCTGATCCATGCCGGTGCTATGAATTTGTGTAAGGTTAAACTTCGCTGGATTCATTCAGAAAAAATAACGGATGACAATGTTGGGAAAAAGCTGGAAGGACTGAAAGGTATTATTGTAGCTCCAGGGTTTGGCCATCGGGGAATTGAAGGAAAGATTATTGCTACCCGGTATGTCAGGGAAAACAATATTCCTTTCTTAGGTATTTGCCTCGGAATGCAGATTGCCGTGATTGAATTCGCGCGTAATGTTTTAGGTTTAGCAGAGGCCGATTCAACCGAAATGAATGAAAAAACCGAGTATCCGGTAATCGATCTGATGGAAGGACAAAAGGGGATAACCGAAAAAGGCGGAACAATGCGTCTCGGAGCCTATAAATGTCAGATAGTTGACAAAAAATCAAATATTTACAAGGCATACAACAAAACTGAGATAAAAGAAAGGCATCGGCATCGTTATGAATTTAATGATCAGTATCTAAAAGAATTTGAAGCCGCCGGAATGAAAGCCGTTGGTCTGAATCCCGATACCAACTTGGTTGAAGTGGTTGAAATTCCTTCACACAAATGGTTTGTCGGAGTTCAGTTTCACCCGGAATACAGCAGTACAGTTTTAAAACCACATCCGTTGTTTGTCGCTTTTGTAAAAGCAGCACTCGGAAAATAATTAATTTTTTATGGATAGGAATACGGTTATAGGTGTAGCCCTCATTTTTACAATCCTGATTGGGTTTAGTTATTTTAACAAACCATCAGAAGTTGAGATTGAAGCCGCAAAACGTTCACGCGATTCAATTGAACTGGTTCGTGCTGAGCAACAAAAAGAAATTGTTACTGCTGCAAAACTTGATTCAATGCAGTCATCTGCAGCTCCTGCTCTGAAGAGCGATAGTTTGAATTCATCAGAAAATAATACGCGAAAAGAAAAATTTGGTGTTTTTGCTTCGGCATCTGTTGGAAAGGAAAGTTTTTATATCCTTGAAAATAACCTTTTGAAGGTTACCTTTTCCAATAAGGGAGGTCGGATTTATTCAGTTGAACTTAAAAATTACAAAACATTTGATCAGAAACCACTCATTTTGTTTGAAGGTAATACCAGTAAGTTTGGATTGAATTTCTTTGCACAGAACCGTAGTATCGAAACTGAATCATTCTATTTTACCCCATCTGATTCCACTGCCGATCGTGTCATAAAGGGTCCGGAAGTGAAAAAAGGAAAGGAAGGTAATGAAGAGTTCAATTCCGAAAACAAAGGTGACTCGACGACTTTTTCGATGAAATTATTCGCTGGTGACGGAAAATATCTGGAGTACAAATACGCTCTCAAATACAATTCTTACCTGGTTGGATTTGAAGTTAATACTCAGGGTTTAGACCAGGTAATAACCACCAATTCGAAATACCTCAATTTTAACTGGAATATCCTTGTTCCACGTCAGGAAAGGAAATCCAGTTATGGTGAAGACAACTATACTACGATTTACTATAAATACCAGGGCGATGATGTTGATAAACTCTCTACAGGGAAATCAGGAGAAGAAAGTCTGCGTACCAAAACGAAATGGATTAGTTTTAAACAGTTGTTCTTTTCATCGACGCTGATTGCTGACGATGTATTTCCGACAGCCGACATCAAGACTAATATAACCAAAGAAGATCCGCTTTACCTGGGTGATTTTAATGCTGATATTGCGCTTCCTTACGATGGGAACGTCTCGGAAAGTATTAAAATGAAGTTTTATTTTGGACCGAATCATTATAACACCCTGAAACAGTACGATCTTTCAATGGAAAGACTGATTTATCTGGGTTATGCTATTGTCCGTCCGGTCAACAAATGGCTGATCATTCCAACGTTCAATTTCCTGCGAAAGTTTATATCCAATTTTGGTATCATTATCTTATTGCTTACCGTTTTCATTAAGCTTTTGATTTTCCCTTTTACCTTTAAATCGTATCATTCTCAGGCAAAAATGAAGGCTTTAAAGCCCGAGATTGATGAGATTAACGCGAAGTTCGGTAAAGAGAAGGCGATGGAAAAACAGCAGGCAACCATGGCTTTGTATAAAAAGGCCGGAGTGAATCCGATGGGAGGATGTTTGCCCATGGTGTTTCAGTTCCCTGTTCTGATTGCCATGTTCTTCTTTTTCCCGACGTCCATCGAATTACGTCAACAGAGTTTTCTATGGGCAACAGATTTATCAACCTATGATTCAATTATGAATTTGCCTTTCAATATTCCTATGTATGGAAATCATATCAGTTTATTTTGTTTGTTGATGACTGTTACCACTGTGATCTCGACTTATTTGAATTCACAGACTCAGAATACGGATGCAATGCCTGGAATGAAAACCATGATGTACATTATGCCGGTCATGTTTCTTTTTATCCTGAATAGTTATGCTTCAGGTCTTAGTTACTACTATTTTCTGGCAAACGTTATCACGATCGGTCAATTGTATGTTTTTCGAATGATGATTGATGAAGATAAAATCAGGGCGCAGATTCAAGTTAATAGGAAGAAGACAATTGTCAAATCCAAATTTCAACAGAAACTGGAAGACATGTCCAAGCAAAAAGGAATACAACCTCGAAAATAAGTTTAGAAAATATTCAAAAAAAATGCTGCCCATGGGCAGCATTTTTTGTAACTTGTTGTTTGTAAACTAACAACAGAAATCATGTATCAGTACAAAGCAATTATTAGTAAAGTGATTGATGGCGATACTTTGGAGATTGACATTGATCTGGGGCTTTCGGTGTGGATTCGTAATGAGAAGATTCGTCTTTACGGAATAGATACGCCAGAAGTGTACGGAGTTAAAAAAGGTTCAGATGAGTGGGAGAGAGGCAACAAAGCTTCTGAATTTGTTAAGAGGGTGGTTCTCGGGCATGAAGAGGCTACAGTGGAAACTTTCAAAGACAAAAAAGAGAAATACGGCAGATACCTGGCCGTTGTTTATATCAGGATTAATCCTGAAGAATTAATCGGTTTGACTGATATCAGAACCCACGGTGATTGTTATTGTCTGAACGATATTTTGATTGCTAAGGGTCTTGCTGTTCCATATATGATCTGAAAATACCTTATCGGATGTGTTTCAATCTGGTGATGAGGTATTTTCGATTCATTTTCTGAATGATGGCGCAAAATCTAAAAGGTTCAGAATGATCAATCATCCGACAGGGAATTATCACTTCTGAAGACTTGAATGTTGAATTTTTTCATTCTTCTGATTAATGAATCACGTGTAATCCCCAACAATTTGGCGGTTTTTGTTTGATTATAGTCTTTTTCCTTTAAGGCGAGGCTAATTATGTTGTGTTCATTCTCTCCCAGATTGAAGTTTATCTTTTCTTTTTGTGATTCGGTTTCGATAGATCTATTCGTTTGAAAATCATTTGTTGTTAATGATTCACTTTTACAAAGAATGAGAGCCCGTTCAACCATGTTCTTTAGTTCTCTTACATTGCCTGGAAATGAATAATTCTGCAATAAGTTAATAACGTTCTTTTCTATAATGAGAATTGGTTTATTTAGCTTTCTTGCAAATTCAGTTACAAAAAAATATAACAGAGGTTCAATATCCTCAATTCGTTCGCGTAAAGGTGGAATATGAATGTGGATTGTATTTAGCCGGTGCAATAAATCTAATCTGAATTTTTTTTCGTCAACCAGCTTATTCACGTCATGATTCGTTGCGGCAATTACCCTAAAATCAGTGGCTACAGGTTCTGTTTCACCTACTCTTGTAATTGTTTTTTCTTCGATTGCCCTTAATATTTTAGCCTGAAGGTTTATCGGCATATCTGCGATTTCATCCAGAAACAATGTGCCATCGTCACTAACTTCGAAGAAACCTTTTTTATCAGCAATTGCACCTGTAAATGATCCCTTTTTATGTCCGAAGAATTCACTTTCCAATAGCGAGTCAGTTATGGCGCTGCTGTTTACTGCGCAGAAGATATTATCTTTCCGGCTGCTGTCGTAATGGATGATGCGTGCAATATTTTCTTTGCCCGTTCCGCTTTCACCGGTAATTAATACACTTGTGTCTCGATACTTTGATGCTGTTAGAGCCAATTCGAGTACTGCCCTGATTTGGTGGCTTTCACCAATAAAATCGCGTTTTATTTTCTCCTGAAGGTTTTTGGAAATCAAGGAGTTCTTTTCCTCCATGCTTTTTAGCTTACGCTGAAGATCAAGAAATTTGCGGGTTCTGTAGATGGCTATTTGGATATCGGCGTGGCGGAAGGGCTTTTTTAGGTAATCAAGAGCACCGCTTCTCATTGCGGTAATTACTGTGTCCATATCACCGTGAGCCGAAACCATAATTATTTCTAATTTTGGATAAAGCTCTTTTACCTCTTTCAATATGTCCAAACCACTAACACCTTTTAACCGGATGTCAAGAATTAGTAAATCGATATCCTGGTTTTTTAATATTGCCCGTCCTTTGTGTACGTTGTTGGCTGTAAACGACATATAGCCCTGGTTCTGAAGGAATTCTTCCATCTCTTCAGTGAAACTTATTTCATCGTCAATGACCAGAACCTTCATTTGTGAATTTAATTTATAATCGTCTGATCGGACTATATTATTGAGTATTAACGGCATGGTTTCATTTTGTTTTGGTTTTTCAAACTGGTATTTTAATTAGTATTGACGTTCCGATTTGAGGTTTGCTCTGAATTTCGATTTCTCCGTTCAATTCTTTAATTATTCCATATGAAATGGATAATCCTAATCCTGTACCTTTCCCCGGAGCCTTGGTTGTGAAAAAAGGAAACAGAACTTTGTCAATGTCTTCTTCATTGATACCTATACCATTGTCTGTCACTTCAATAATTACCTGGTTGTTAATTAATTTAGTTGATAGATGAATCCTGTTTTTGAAATTTTTGCATTTCTTTTTTTGCATTTCATGGACAGCATCCTTTGCATTAATCAACAGATTCAGTATAACTTGTTCAAATCTGTAAGCATTGCCAATCGTGATTGGTATGTTTTTGCCAGGGTGAAAAGTAAGGTTGATTTTTTCATTCATAAAATGTTCCGAAATCATTGAGATACTATTTACGATACAATTATTGATTTCAAAAGTTGATTGTGTAAAATCGTTCTGATCTCTTGAAAAAGTTCTTACATGATCAATAATTTTCTTGATTCTGGTGATGTTGTCGAAGACTTTATTAAGCTTGGATTTCAGATAGGTTTCGGAAATTGTATTATTACTAATCGAAAACAGAACGTTATCGATTGAAAGTGAGATTGTATTTAGTGGTTGATTTATTTCATGAGCCATACCTGTAGCTAATTCTCCAATTCCGGCCATTCTTTCTGATTGTCTCATCTGTTTCTCGAACAATTTTCGTTCAGAAATGTCTCGGAATACGGCCATAAAGGCTTTTAATTCACCATTATTTCCCTTTATCTGTGATAAACTTACTTCCCCGGCAAATACAGTTTGATCAATGCGGTTTAGTTCTATTTCCAGATTCTGAACCATCCCTTCATGAAGTGTTGCCCTATATATTTTTATAAATGTTCTTCTCGATTGTTTTGGAACGAATTGTATAAACGGCATTCCTTCAATTTCGGATTTATTTTTATTTCCCAAAAGTTCGATGGCAATATCAGAGGCTTCAGTAATTTTTCCTTTTAAATCGGTTATGAGAATACCGTCAGGAGATGTTTTGAGCAATGAATGGTAAAGTTCTTCGGATTCTTTTAAAGCTATCTGAACTTCTTTTTGATCAGTTAGATCAACCATCGAGAGTAAACACTTTTGTTTTTCATCAATTAATCCACTTTCCAGATAAACATAAACTATCCTTCCTTTAACTTCCTTTAATTTTATTTCGCATCCTGAATTTGACTTACTTTCAAATACATGAGCCAAAAATGAATCCAATTCAGAAAGCATTTCAGAATCTACGAATTCTCTGAAATTGCGGTTGATTAGTTGAGTTGGCTCAGATCCAAACAGCCTTGCACCTTTAAGGTTAATTTCGAAGATTCTTCCTTCTCTGTTAATCGTGAAGTATCCTGATGGGGCAAAATCATATAACTTGATGTAATTTTTTCTGGATTGCTCCGTTTCCTTCTGAGCTGTTTGTAACGCTTTATTTTGTGCTTCGAGTTCATGCTGCTTCTGCACAAGCTCCAGTTTAGTTCGTTGAAGAGAATCATAACTTGAGAGCAAAGTTCTTTTCTGGCGGTCAAGTTCCAGAAAAATCCTGACCTTATTTAAAAATATTGTTTTATTTACTGGTTTTGTTAGAAAATCAATGGCTCCATGACTATATCCTTTATATAGTTCGATTTCATCCGAAAAATCAGCTGTCAGGAAAATGATTGGTACCAAATCCCGGTCCTGCATATTCCTGATATGACCGGCCAACACAAAACCATCCATTTCTGGCATTTGAATATCCAGAATAGAAAGGGCAAAATCATGTTCTCTAATTATGGATAAGGCTTCTTTTCCTGAACTTGCCATATAAATATCGGCTTTTACATCCTTCAAAATAGTTTTTAGCAGAGCTAAATAGAAGGCATTATCATCAACAATTAGAATTTTTGACAGGACACTATCCATTATGAAGCAAAACTTTAAAAGAGTTTATATTTTTGATGTATCAGAGGATTTTTACAAGTTATCATCTATCTTGATTTTTATATGGATTGAGATGTGCTATTATTATCTTCACCCTTCTTCCTGAGGAATTCTGAAAATAAACTTGCTGCCTTCTCCAGGATTGCTTTCAACCCAAATCAATCCATTATGCCGATCAATAAAATCCTTGCATAAAATTAGTCCTAATCCACTTCCTTTTTCATTCGAAGTGCCCGGTTCTGATACATGTTTGTCTATTTTGAAGAGTTTGTTTATTGTTTCTTCACTCATCCCTTTCCCTTTATCAGAAACACTGATCTCAATCTGATTGTTTTTTAACTCGGCATTTATTGTTATAATTTCTCCAGGATATGAATATTTAATGGCATTGCTCATTAAATTTTGAAATATGGTTTTCAGCATATTGGTATCCGCGTAAATATCCAGATGTTCAGGAATCAAAAGATTAGGCGTGAGTCTTTTCATATTTAATGCAGGAATCAATGTATTTGTGCTTATTTCATCCGAGAAGTATACCAGTCATTCAATCCAAAAGTATACCATTTTAATTAAATAAAAAAGGTAGTACTCTTCTGATCGGGGTACCCCGATCAGAAGAGTACTGGCGCTCGGCTTTTGGGTTTTTCGTTTT